>Ga0114997_10003892_pt1 | contig 11646 bp, 11 predicted proteins | sample ArcticOcean_MG_C_2_FD_87045 | JGI IMG/M metagenome (GOLD analysis project Ga0114997, IMG submission 87045) | Marine microbial communities from western Arctic Ocean - ArcticOcean_MG_CB4_136 | ecosystem: Environmental > Aquatic > Marine > Oceanic | place: Arctic Ocean: Canada Basin | collected... | reverse complement strand
CCTAAAAACTACACGACTAACTACACGACTTTTTCTCTGCTAATATTTCCATGTGTATTTGCTATAGTTAGAACCTATGGAATCCTTAATCTTTGTGTTTGTTCTAATTATAGTTTGTGGGATCTATGTTCAAAATAGACATAATAAGAAGAAATAATGGAATACATTATTAATAATAGAGGCACTGAGGTTATAAGTGAAAAACATCAAAAAAATTATCAAGCAGAAGAACACTCAGATTTGACTTTAAATAAACCTAACTCTGAATTTACAGATGTTAACTTTGAAGATATTTAAATAATTTTTTTTAAAAGTTAGTCTATGTCATCAACTCCTTCCCGAATGATTCCTTTAGGTACTATTGCACCTAAATTTGAGCTTACAGATGGTTTGTCTTCCACTAAAAAAAACTTAAACACCCTTAAAGGCTCTTCCGGAACACTTATAGTGTTTATATGTAATCATTGTCCTTATGTAATTCACCTTTTAAAACATTGGGTGAATTATTCAAATGAATTATTGAAAAAAAAAATAAATACAATTGCTATATCTAGTAACGATGTTCAAAATTACCCAGAAGATAATCCAAAATTAATGAAAAAATTATCTTTGAAGTATAATTTTAAATTTCCCTATTTATATGATCATAATCAAGAAGTAGCAAAAAAATATGATGCTGCTTGCACTCCAGATTTTTATTTATTTGATAAAAATAATTCACTTTTTTACAGAGGAAGGTATGACAAGTCTCGACCAAATAATTCTGAAATTTTAGACGGCCTTGATTTAAAGAATGCCGTTGAATTAATGATCAATAACAAAAAACTTCAAACCACTCAATACCCTAGCCTGGGTTGTAATATTAAATGGAAAAAAGGAAATGAACCTGATTGTTTTTCTAGCTAATAGCTAATAGCTTAACCTCAAAGACTAATGTGGCATTAGGAGGAATAACTCCTCCTGCTCCAGAGGAACCATAACCTAATTCTGAAGGAATTATGAATGTTGCTTCCTCTCCAATACCCAAAAGGATAATACCTTGATCCCATCCAGGTATTACTTGACCGAGACCTATCTTAAACTCAATTGGCTGATTTCTATCATAAGAAGAATCAAATACTGTTTCATCTAATAACATTCCTTTATAATGAACTTTTACAGTTTGACCTTTAATAGGTTTTAATCCATCATTTTTAAGAGTTATTTTATAATTAAGACCGTTTTTAGTTTTTTCGCATCCTTCAGTCAATCTATTTAATTTTTCAATTTCTTTCTTTTTAGACTCCTCTTGTATTAAGGTGAAAGAATCTATAAATTCATTAAATAATTTAAGAGCGTTAAACTTTTTCGCTTTATCTCCGTTTCTAACTATTAAAACGGTATTAATTAAATCATCTTGTTCAATTATATCAACTATTTGTTGACCTTCAATAACTTGACCAAAAATCGTATGTTTTCCATCCAACCATGGTGTTGCAGTGTGAGTTATAAAAAATTGGCTTCCATTAGTTCCAGGTCCAGAATTAGCCATAGACAACACGCCTGGCTTACTATGCTTTAAATCAGGATGAAATTCATCATCAAATTTATATCCAGGATCACCTGTTCCACTTCCTTTAGGACATCCACCTTGAATCATAAAATCAGGTATTACTCTATGGAATTTTAAATTATCATAAAAAGGAACACCATCTTTCTTAACTTTATTTTTAATTAAACCCTCAGCTAAACCAATAAAGTTAGCAACAGTTACAGGTGTTTTATCAAAAAACAGTTCAATAAGTATTAATCCTTTTGAAGTATCTATTTTTGCGAAAATTTCATCTTTCATTTTAATTTTGTTTTTTTTAGAAAAGCAAATATATAAAACCTAATTATTCTAAAAGTAAATTATTGTTAATTTGCAACTTCACTGATGAATTTAATGCGAAATAAACGAATGTCTGATTCTTCATAAATGTCTCCAAACTCATTCATTGCCTCAGCAATTTCATCATTATCAGATTCTATAAAATATTGATGAAGTTCATCCTGCTGATCATCATCAAAAACATTGTCAACCCAATACTTTATATCTAATTTAGTTCCTGAATAAACTATTTTCTCCATTTCTTCAATAAGAATTTCCATCGAGATTCCTTTAGCTGAAGCGATGTCATCCAAAGGGAGTTTTCTATCTATACTTTGTATTAGATATAATTTAATGCCTGAGTTAGAGCCTGTACTTTTTAAAATAAGATCATCAGGACGAATAATATTTTTTTTTTGAATATAATCTTCGATAATCGGCAGAAAATATTTGCCATTTTTCAAAGCTTTACCATCTCCCACTCCATTAATGTTCTTTAATTCTTTAATTGTTATTGGATATTTAATAGTCATTTCAATTAAGGAATTCTCTTGAAATATAGTGTAAGGAGGAACCCCTTGCTCTTCTGATATTTTCTTTCTAACATTTTTTAATAAATTGAATAATTCATGATCTGTTGAATACACTGATTTTAAAGGGATCGAATTCAAGCTCTCATAATCATACCTGTGATCTTCAGTCATTAAAAAAGTACTAGGATTTAATAAAAAATCTTTTCCTTTTTGAGATATCTTCAAGACACCATATGATTCGATTTCTTTGAAAATGTATTTTAAAACATTAGCTTGCCTTATTAATGCCATCCAAAAATTAAAATTTTTATCATTGCCAATTCCGAAAACACTTAATTTTTCTGTTTTATTAGCATTAATTAATGCATTTTTTTGACCTAATAGCGATTTAACTATTTCTTTTGATTTATATTTTTCTTTAGTTTCTAATATTGTCTTAATTACTTTGATTAAAGATGTTTTAGCTTCAATTTTATTTTTTGGATAACGCATATTATCATCCATATCAGCACCATCTCCATCAGAAGAATCAAAATCTTCGCCAAAATAATGAAGAATAAATTTTCTTCTTGAAATCGATGTTTCGGCATAAGAAACTATTTCATTTAAAAGAGCTAAGCCAACTTCTTGCTCAGACAAAGGTTTACCTGATAAAAATTTTTCAAGCTTTTCAACGTCTTTAGGAGAATAAAACAAAAGGCAGTGCCCCTCTCCTCCATCTCTTCCAGCTCTTCCAGTTTCTTGATAATAGCTTTCAATGCTCTTTGGGATATCATGATGAATTACAAATCTAACATCAGGCTTGTCAATACCCATTCCAAAAGCAATAGTAGCAATAACAACATCACAATCGTCGTTAATAAATAAATCTTGATTTCTAATTCTAGTTTTAGAATCAAGACCTGCATGATATGGAATTGCTTTAATATCGTTAACTACTAAACTTCTCGATAACTCTTCAACTTTTTTTCTAGACAAGCAATAAATTATACCTGATTTACCTGTATTTTCCTTTACGAATTTTATGATTTCCGAAGTAACAGATTTATTTTTAACTCTAACCTCATAATAGAGATTTGGTCTATTAAAAGAAGACTTAAAAACCTTAGCTTCTTTAATCTTTAAGTTCTTTAAAATATCCTCTTGAACTTTTTTTGTTGCTGTTGCAGTAGCAGCAATAATTGGTATATCAATGTTTATCTTTTCAAGAATTGTTCTGATATTTCTATATTCTGGTCTAAAATCGTGGCCCCATTCTGAAATACAATGAGCTTCATCAATTGCTAAAAAAGATATTTTAACTGATTTAAGAAATAAAATAGTATCATTTTTAGCTAAAGATTCAGGAGCAACATAGAGAATTTTAGTTTTTTTATTTAAAATATCTTTTTTAACCTGATCAGTTTGTGTTTTAGTAAGTGAAGAATTTAAAACATGAGCAACTTCCTCATCACATGAAATACCTCTAAGAGCATCAACTTGATTTTTCATTAAAGCTATTAATGGTGAAACCACAATAGCTGTTCCTTCTAGAATTAATGCAGGTAATTGATAACATAACGATTTTCCTCCACCAGTCGGCATAAGGACGAAACTGTTTTTTTTATCTAAAACATTTTCAATTATTGGTTCTTGAAGTTCTTTAAAATTAGAAAATCCAAAATATTTTTTAAGTTCTTCTAATAAGTTCAATTTAAGCATCTATTTAATTGAATGAAATTATATACATTTGTCTTGATAATATAAGACTTTCCTTGCGATATCTTTTAAAAAAAATCATTGACTTTTAAAAATAATATTCTTAATAGCGCTGCTAGAACAATTGGACTTGAAGCAAAATCAATTTATAATCTTTTAAATTATTTAGACAATAATTTTGTTCAAGCAGTGGAGCGAATTCATGAATCTAACGGAACAGTTATTATTACTGGAATTGGTAAAAGTGCTGCTATTGCAAACAAAATAGTCTCTTCAATGAATTCAACAGGAACTCCAGCAATATTCATGCATTCAGGCGATGCTATTCATGGAGACATTGGAGTTGTTAAACCTAAAGACATCGTTATTTGTATTTCTAAAAGTGGAAATTCCCCTGAAATAAAATCATTATTGCCAGCTATTAAAAAACTTAAAAATTTATTAATAGCAATTACTGGTGATACTGAATCAGATCTTGCTAAAATGTCTGATTTAGTAATAAGCTCTTATGTTGAAAAAGAGGCTTGCCCAAATAATTTAGCTCCTACGAGTAGTACCAGTGCTCAATTAGCTATTGGAGATGCATTAACTATATGTTTATTGGAGTTAAATAATTTTAATTCTAATGATTTTGCAAAATACCACCCCGGAGGTAGTTTAGGAAAAAAACTAACTTTAAATGTTGGGGTTATGGCAAGAAAAAATCCTAAACCTCAAGTTAATTCTAATACTTCTTTTAAAGAATTATTACATGAAATTTCAAAAAATAGATTAGGGGCAACAATAGTTCAAGAAAAATCCATTATTATTGGAATTATAACAGATGGAGACATTAGGCGAGTTCTTGAAAAAAATAATAATTTAGATAAAATTATTGCTGAAGATATAATGAGTAAAAACCCCCTAATTTTAAATGAAAACAAACTTGCTTATGACGCTTTAGTTATAATGGAGTCTAAAGGGGTAAGTCAAATTATCATTAAAAATGATAAAGAAAAATATATAGGTATTGTTCATATTTTAGATATAATTAAAGAAGGTATTAAATAATGGAAAAATCTTCAAATGAAATGTCTTTTTTAAACCATCTTGAAGAACTAAGGTGGCATTTGATTAGATCCTCATTAGCAATTTGCATAGTTGCTACTGGTGCTTTCATGGCTAAAGATTTTATTTTTAACACAATTTTATTTGGCCCTAAACAAATAGACTTTTTCACCTATCAATTATTTTGTGATATATCTAGAGCTATTGGAAGTGGAGATAGTTTTTGTATTCAAGAAATGCCATTTAGAATTCAAAGTAGAACAATGTCAGGTCAATTTTCTGCTCATCTCTGGACATCTATTACTGCTGGATTTATAATATCTTTTCCATATATTATTTTTGAATTCTGGAAATTTATAAGTCCTGGATTACATATAAATGAAAAAAAAAATGCTCGAGGTTTTATATTAATAGCTTCAATGCTTTTTTTCTGCGGAGTACTTTTCGGATACTATATAGTTACACCTCTTTCTATTAATTTTCTTGGAAGCTATCAAGTAAGTGAAGAAGTCTTTAATGATTTTGATTTAAGTAGTTATATTGGACTTCTAAGAGTTTCAGTCCTTTCTTCTGGGTTAATATTTGAACTACCAATAATAATGTACTTTTTAACTAAAATAGGAGTAATAACTCCTGATTTTTTGAAAAAAAATAGAAAATTTGCCATTGTAATTGTTTTAGGACTATCAGCTGTAATTACTCCTCCAGACATTGCTAGTCAAATAATAGTAACAATTCCAATAATTATTTTGTATGAGATTAGTATTTTTATTTCTAAAGTAGTTTATAGAAAACATCAAAAAGAATTATCTAAATTGTGATTTTAAATTATTAAATGAAATTAATAGCAGATAAAATCGTTAAATCCTATAAAGGTAAAAATGTAGTAAATGGAATTTCAATTGATGTAAACCAGGGTGAAATAATTGGTCTCCTTGGCCCTAACGGGGCAGGAAAAACAACAACTTTCTATATGATTGTTGGCCTAATAAAGCCAAATCAAGGTAATATTCATTTAAATAACATTGATATAACTAATTATCCTATGTATAAAAGAGCACAAAATGGAATTGGATATTTAGCTCAAGAGGCCTCTATTTTCAGGAAACTTAGCGTTGAAGACAATATTTTAAGTGTACTTCAACTGACTAGTTTAAATAAAACTAATCAGTTAAAAAAAATGGAAGAACTTCTTGAAGAATTTGGGCTTAATCATATCCGTAAAAATAGAGGGGATTTATTATCTGGTGGTGAAAGAAGAAGAACTGAGATAGCAAGAGCCTTAGCTACAGATCCAAAATTTCTTTTATTAGACGAACCTTTTGCTGGTGTAGACCCTGTGGCTGTTGAAGATATTCAGAAAATAATAGCCCATTTAAAAAATAAGAATATAGGTATTTTAATAACTGATCATAACGTACAAGAAACTCTTGCTATCACTGATAAAACTTACCTAATGTTTGAAGGGTCAATACTCAAAGAAGGAACTCCGCAAGAACTAGCTGAAGATGAAATGGTAAGAAAAGTATATCTAGGAAAAAATTTTAAGCTTAGAAAAAAAATAATGGGTTTTTAATCTTTATTAATTAAATTCTTGACTAAGCATAATAACAAATAAATTATTATTACTAGAGTTAAACCAGCTTCTCGAAGAAATAAAATTAAAAAACCAGATATTACAATTAATACAATAGGATAACTAATTATATATTTTCCTCTATTAAGCTTTATCTTAAACATTTTCCATTTAACATTCATCAAAAAGACAGACGTTAAGACTATAATAGACAATGAATATGAATTTAAAATATAAGGCTTAATGTCAACAAATAAAGGATGAGCTATAAAAGACGGTAATGAAACTATAAGTATCGAATTAGATGGGGCTGGAAGTCCATTAAAATGAGATAGAGAATAAGTAGATAAATTAAATTTTGCTAATCTAAATGCTGATCCAACTGTAATTAAAAATCCAAATAAAGCAATTGGAGCTATTGAGAAAATAAAATTCAACTCTTTAAAATTAATTGAATAACTTATTTCTTTAACTCCAGATAACAAAAAAAGTTGATACATTATTATACCTGGAACAAATCCTGAAGTCACAATGTCAGCTAAAGAATCTAGTTGTTTACCAAAGTTGTCTTCAACTTTAAGAATCCTAGCAAAAAAACCATCAAAAAAATCAAAAAAAACACCAATTAAACAAAAAACTAAACTTTCTAAAAAAAAATGATTAAATGCAAAGTAAGCCGCCAAACAACCTGAAAGTAAGTTGAGTGAAGTTAAAGTATTAGGAATAGCTTTTTTTATATAGTAATGCATATTTTTACAATTAGTGTAAAATACAAAATATAAAAAAATAAACTCTTTTGTTTTTTGTATTATATTAGAATTTAAAAAAAATTTGAAAAATAAATTATTTCTTTCAATAATATCAGGACTTCTTTTAAGTATTTCCTGGCCAACTAATGGGTCACCTATCTTTTTATTTATTGCTTTAGTTCCGATTTTATATTTAGTTAAATTAATTAATTACTCATCAAAAAAAAATAAACTACTATCTGCTTTTTGCTACTCGTATTTAACTTTTTTCATTTGGAATCTAATTACTACTTGGTGGATTTATAATTCATCTGCTTTTGGAGCAATATTTGCGATTATCTGTAACTCTAGTTTTTATGCAATACTTATCAGTTTTTACTTATGGTCTATAAAAAGACTTCCTAAAAGTGGTTCTACACTTTTTTTAATAGCACTTTGGATTTCTTTTGAAAAATTTCACCTTAATTGGGAATTTACATGGCCTTGGTTAAACCTTGGAAATGCTTTTTCGGAAAACATATATTGGATTCAATGGTATGAATACACTGGAGTCTTTGGTGGAACATTATGGGTTTTAATATTAAATTTTGGATTTCTCAACATATTTGAATTCTATATTAAATCACCCAACAAAAGTGAAGTAATAAAAAAAATAATTCCTTTATTACTTTGTATCTCTTTTCCTATAGTAATATCACTATTGATATACAAAAACAGGAACCCTTTAACTAAAAAAATTTCAATTACACTTTTTCAACCCAATATAGATCCTTATAATGAAAAATACTTTTCAACTAACATAGAAAACTTAAATATTTTAAAAGAACTAACCAAAGGATCTCTTAATGATAAAACCGATTACTTAATAACACCTGAAACTTATTTTTCTGAAGGAAGTGGCGAAGAAATTAGCAAATTAAATGACAGTGAACTTTTCGACTCAATCAATAACTTTATAAAAAATTATCCTAATCTTAATTTGATTTCAGGGATTCAATTATATAAATTACATTATAATGAAAAGACTTTAGGGTCCAGTTCAAATTTTATACGAGATAATCTTTGGGTAGACTTCTTTAATTCAGCTATTCAAATAAATGATAAATTTGATTATCAAATTTATCATAAATCAAAATTTGTCCCTGGAGTTGAAATAATGCCCTATAAAAAAATTCTTAAACCTTTTATTGGAGATTTTATGATAAATTTAGGAGGAACAGTTACCTCTAGGACTGTTCAAAAAAATAGATCTGTATTTTATAATTCCGATAAAAAGATATATACTGCACCAATAATATGTTATGAGTCTATATATGGTTCATATATAACTGAATTTGTCAGAAATGGAGCAAATTTTTTAACAATTATCAGCAATGACGGTTGGTGGGGAAACACCCAAGGGCATAAGCAATTACTTAGCTATTCAAGGCTAAGAGCTATTGAGAATAGAAGAGCAATAGCTAGATCAGCTAATACTGGTGTTTCAGCATTTATCAATATTTATGGTGAAGTTGAGGCTTCTGTTAAATATGGAGAAATAGGAGTCTTAACTGGGACTTTAAATCTCAATGATGAAATTACTTTCTATACTAAATACGAAGATTATATAGCAAGAATTTCAATATTACTAACTCTAATACTCTTTAGTCTTTCTCTAAGTGGGAGGTATAAAAAATAAAGACATGTTTACTGATTTATTATTCTATTTTTTTATATAATAAACCTCCTTATTAATTTAATATATTTGTATCTGTATATTCTTTTATTCCATGAAAAAAAATAAAGTTTACACCAAAACAGGAGATGATGGCAACACCAGTCTTATTTCAGGCAAAAGAGTACCTAAACATGATTGTAGAATTAAAGCTTATGGAAGCATAGACGAGCTCAACTCTTGGGTTGGAATTATTAGATCTTTTGATATTTCTAAAGATATTAATAATGAATTAATCTTAATTCAGAGAAATTTAATGACTATTGCCTCTCAACTATCCAATGATTCTAATAATTTTCTCAATTTAGATATTATAAAAATTTCAAATGAGGATGTTTTATTACTAGAGCAATCGATAGATAATATGACAGAAGAACTTCCTGACCTTAAAAATTTCGTAATCCCAGGAGGACATGAAACAATAGCAAATACTCATTTAGCAAGATGTGTATGCAGAAGAGCTGAAAGATGTATAACTGAATTAAGTAGCACTTCAGAAGTTGATTCAGTTATACTGTTTTACATAAATCGATTGTCTGATTATTTGTTTACTTTATCTAGAAAATTTTCATTTGACCTGAAAATTGAAGAAATAAAATGGATTCCTAATATAAATATTTAAGAAAAAGATTGTTTTTCTCAAACAAAAAATTATTTTTGCAAAAAAAATATATATAATATTATGTATTGGACTTTAGAATTAGCTTCTTATTTAAGTGATGCTCCTTGGCCTGCTACGAAAGATGAGTTAATTGATTTCTCAATTAGAACAGGCTCCCCATTAGAAGTTGTTGAAAATCTACAATCAATGGAAGATGAAGGAGATATCTATGAATCCATTGATGAAATTTGGCCCGATTTCCCTTCTGATGATGATTATTTGTGGAATGAAGATGAATATTAAGTTCTTCTAAATAAAAGCAAATTTATTCTTTTTTATGTAAATTTATCAGTTAATCATTATGATGAGTATACTTAATACTATTATTAAAACATTTGTCGGAGATAAGTCTAAAAAGGATGTTAAAAACATTCAACCAATTGTAGATCAAATCAATATTAATTTTGAAAAATTTGATTCTCTAACTAACGACCAATTACGTCAAAAGACCTACGACTTTAAAAATAGAATCTCTAATTCTAGAAAAGAAATTGATCTTAAAATTAAAAATCTTTATGAAGAAATTTCAAATATTGACAATATTGATAAAAGAGAGGTTATTTATGAAGAAATTGATTCACTTGAAATAATTGCTAACAAAAATGTAGAAGACTCCCTTTCTTTAATGTTACCAGAAGCTTTTGCTGTAATGAAACAGACTGCTTCTAGATTTGTGAATAATTCAACAATAGAAGTTAAGGCAAATGAATTTGATCGTATTGTATCTCAAAATAAAAAATATGTCACTTTAAAAGGAGAATCTGCTTTGTGGTTAAATCGTTGGGATGCTGCTGGAAAAGAGATTAAATGGGATATGGTTCATTATGACGTACAACTTATAGGTGGTATTGCTTTACATCAGGGGAAAATTGCTGAAATGCAAACTGGAGAAGGAAAAACATTAGTAGCAACATTGCCTGTTTATTTAAATGCACTTACAGGTAAAGGCGTTCATCTAGTAACAGTAAATGATTATTTAGCTAAACGAGATAGCGCTTGGATGTCACCTTTATTTGAATTTCATGGATTAAGTATTGACTGTATTGACTACTATAAACCAAATAGTGAGGAAAGAAAAAAGGCGTATCTGGCAGATATAACTTACGGCACAAATAATGAATTTGGATTTGACTATTTAAGAGATAACATGTCTAATACTCCTGAAGATCTTGTTCAAAGAAAACATTTTTATGCAATTGTTGATGAGGTTGATTCGGTTTTAATAGATGACGCAAGAACTCCTTTAATTATTTCGGGCCCAGTACCTCAAGGTGATCGACACGAGTTTGATGAACTTAAACCTAAAGTTTCAAGTTTACATTTAAAACAAAAAAACTTATTAACTTCAGTTCTAGCAGAATCAAAAAATAAGATTTCAGATGGGGATTTAGATGAAGGAGGTAAGCTACTTTTAAGAGTTCATAGAGGGCTTCCTAAAAATAAAGCATTAATTAAATTTTTAAGTGAAGAAGGAATAAAACAATTACTTCAAAAGACTGAAAATACTTTTATGCAAGATAATAATAGAGAGATGCATCAAATTGACTCTGAACTTTATTTTGTAATAGATGAAAAAAACAATCAAGTTGAGCTTACTGATAAAGGTATTACTGAATTGTCAGATAGCGTTCAAAATAAAAACTTTTTCATATTACCAGACATTGGTACTGAAATTGCGAGAATTGAGAACAAAAATTTAGATTCTGAAAAAGAAGCCCAAGAAAAAGAAGTTTTATTTAAAGATTTTGGAGTCAAAAGTGAAAGAATTCACACAATGAATCAATTATTTAAAGCATATACCCTTTTTGAAAAAGACACT
>Ga0114997_10003889_pt1 | contig 11647 bp, 15 predicted proteins | sample ArcticOcean_MG_C_2_FD_87045 | JGI IMG/M metagenome (GOLD analysis project Ga0114997, IMG submission 87045) | Marine microbial communities from western Arctic Ocean - ArcticOcean_MG_CB4_136 | ecosystem: Environmental > Aquatic > Marine > Oceanic | place: Arctic Ocean: Canada Basin | collected... | reverse complement strand
TACTAATAATCTTTAAATAATCTTGTGTGGTCAATTTGCTATTCTGTTTGTAATCTTAAAACTGGTTTCTCTTTAATTGGTAAATGTATAATTCCAGCAAATATAGATAAAGCAATAGCTAAATACCACGCATAGTCATAAGAGCCATAAAGATCATAAAATAATCCTCCCAAAAAGGCTCCAAAAAAAGATCCAATTTGGTGACTTAAAAAAACAATTCCATATAATAAACCTAAGTACTTTGTTCCAAACATATGGGCAACTATTCCGCTAGTTGCTGGTACAGTTGACAGCCATAAAAAACCAAAACTAGCTCCAAAAATAAATGCACTAATGTTACTGAGTGGTAAAAAAATAAAAAAGCATATCGAGACTCCTCTTAAAAGATAAATCATACTTAAGATAATCTTTTTACTCATTTTGGTGGATAGATAGCCACTCAAAAGAGAACCGAATATATTAAATAATCCAATTAAAGATAAGATTGTAGCTGCTGTCCATCCCTCTAAACCCTTATCAATAACATACGTGGGAACGTGGGTGCCTACTAAAGTTATGTGAAATCCACATACAAAAAAACCCGCAGTTAAAAGTAGATAACTTTTAGTTTTAAATGCCTCTGTAAGAGCATCTAGTGTGCTTTGGTCATTAGGTTTTTCAATTGATTGAATTAATGAGGGCGATCTAACAAAAAAAGATATTACAAAACCAACAGTTAAAAAAATAGCAAAAACAAATAATGTGTTTGGCCACCCATTTTTTACTAATGAATAGGAAGTATACAAGGGTGAAATAAAATAACCAAATGAACCAACTGCTGTCACTATACCCATAGCTATGGTCCTGTTTGATAGTGGAAAATGTTTACCCACAACAGCCATTGGAATACTTATTGCTGTACCACCTAAACCAATTCCAACAAGAATTCCTAAATCTATTTGAAAAAAAAAGCCAGTATTAGGTCCTGAGTATAAAAAATAAATACCTAAAATATAAAAAACGAAAGCTAAGCTTATTGCTTTGTGACCTCCATACTTGTCAGCTATTGCACCAAATATAGGTCCTGTTAATCCCCACATCAACATTTGAACACCGATAGCTAAACCAGATTGGGTAATTGATATATTAAGATCATTCTTAAAATCCATAAAGAATAAACCAAATGTTTGCCTTACGCCAAGAGAAATTAAAACTACACAACAGGCAGCTATCAAGGTTACTAAAGCAGTATTATTTTTTATAAATTTTTCTGAACTCATTTAATATGTTTCAAAGATTTTCTTAAGTCTTCAATCAAATCTTTTGGATCTTCTAAACCAATATGCAACCTGACTAGGTGTTCATCTTTAGTCAAATTTAAATATTTTCTATTTCCTTGTTCTCTCGAGTCTTGATGTAAGGCAAGACTTTCAAAACCTCCCCAACTATAACCATATCCAAACAACTTAAGAGAATTTACAAACTTAATAACAGATTGTTTACTTTTTGAATTTATTCTTAAACCCATTAAGCCAGATGCACCAGAATAATATTTCTTCCACATCCGAAAATTAAGTGAATTTTTTTTGTATGGATATAAAAGTTTAATATTTTTATATTTTGATAAAAAACCTGCAACTTTTTTTGCATTTGCTTCATGTTTATCTAAACGAACATCTAAAGTTCTTAAGCCTCTTGTAATTAAGTAAGCATCATCAGGACCTAATCTTAAACCTGTAACTTTATCTGTCATTTGAACCTTTTTAAAAACTTTTTTATTAACAGCTAAACTTCCACCCATTACATCTGAATGACCTGAATAATATTTTGTTGCTGATACAATAGACATATCAAAACCTAATTTTATTGGTTTAAAAAAATATGGTGTAGCCCATGTATTGTCTATAGCGGTCAATAATTTATATTTTTTTGCTATTGATATAATTTTCCCTAAATCTTGAAATTCAAAAGAGTTACTTCCTGGATTCTCAACAAAAATTAACTTTGTTTTTTTGGTTATATTTTTTTCTAAAGTTTTTAAATTATGTGGATCATAAAAAATTGTTTTAATATTAAATTCTTTTAGAAAATCTTGAGTCAATAAGCGTGTTGGGTTATAAACAGGATCTGCTACAAGAATTTCATTTCCTGGGCGGACCACACTAAAGATTGCTAAAAAAACCGCTCCAAATCCTGTTGATGTAACAAAAACATGATAGCTCTCTTCTATTTTATTTAAAATTTTTTGAAGGATATGTGTTGTGGAAGTGCCTTGCCTCCCATAATCAAAATGACCTCCTGTAGGATCTTTTTTCGCTTTATTCTGTTTTTTCCTAATATCCTGCATAGATTTAAAGATAATAGTCGATGCTCTTACTACAGGTGGGTTAACTGACTGATTATGGTAATCTTTTGCCGTATGTTTGAGAAAAGTCTTAAAGTCTTTAGTCATAAAAAATTTGATATGTTCATTTGAGAATGCTATATCCCTGCCACTACGTCAATAAAATTATAAAATAGGAAAAAATGGGATACCCAAAAAAACATAGAGGTCGAAGAAAAATGGGCTCTAAAAAAAGAAGAGCTAGAAAAAAAAATAAAAAAAAGTAGCCCTTCAAATGGATAAAATTAAAAAAGTTAAATCCATTAGTATTTGGGTATTTATTATTCCTTTCCTAGCCATAAATATCTGCCTTATATTAATAACTCAGTTTCATTGGGTATTTCCTAATCAAGAAAATATTATACATAATACAATTCCTTATATTGATGGAGGCGCCTCAATAAGTCGAGCAGCTAGGCCTTATCCAAATTGGCTAATATTTAAACCAGCGATGTTTTTAACTTCATATCTATTAATAAAATATTGGCTTTATAATAAAGAAATAATTCAATATCTTGAGAAAGATCACAAAAATTTAAAAAAAATAATTTTTTTTGGGGTTGGATCGGCAGTTGCTCTAACCATACACTCAATATTTTTGGGTATTAAATTTGATAACGACTTATACAAACTGTTTAGAAGATTAATAATGTTATCATTTATATTTTTTGAAATTACTGCACAAGCTTATTTGGTTGCAACTTTTTACTCCCTTAAGCGTGAATTGAATGAATACATTAATCCTAAAATCCTTAGAATGAAATTAATATTAGTTTCTATATTAATTATTGTTGCAATTTTGTGCATTCCTTTAATATTGATGCCTGGTAATAAGTTTTTAAAGCATGCTTTGGAGTGGGATTATTTTTTGGGAATTATAACTTTCTATTTATTAACTTTTTTTATGTGGAAAAATAAAAATAATTAGTTTTTTATCCATCCACCACCAAGCACTTTGTATCCTAAGTCATTTTTAGCATAAAAGACACAAGCTTGACCTGGTGCAATACCCATTTCATCCTCTAACAAATTAACATTTGCTGTATTATCTTGAATATTTATTGTGGCTCTAATTAATTTTCCTGTAGATCTTACTTTTACAAATAATTCATTTTCAAAATCTTTATGATTACATGTTATGATATTTAAATCTTTTAAATTAATTTTTGTTTTTACCAAATATTCTTTTCCACCCACAATTATTTCATTCGTTTCAGCTATAATCTTAACAACGTACAAAGGTTTTTTGTCAGAAATCTTAATTCCCTTTCTTTGTCCAATTGTATAATTAATAATACCATCATGTACACCTATCACTTTACCTTCTATATTTTTTATATTTCCTTTATTAAAGGAATTTGGTCTAAATTTTTCTATGACAGATGCATAATCACCATTGGGCACAAAGCAAATATCTTGACTGTCGGGTTTGTCAGCTACATTAAGATCTAATTCTCTGGCTATTTTTCTTGTTTCGTCCTTAAAAAGATTTCCCAATGGAAATCTTAAAAAATTAAGTTGCTTTTTAGTTGTGTTAAACAAAAAATAACTTTGATCTCTATTTAAATCTACTCCTCTATACATCTCGTTATTATTTCCTTCTATGATACTTTTAACATAGTGACCAGTAACTAAGGCATCTGCATTTAGAATTTTAGCCTCTTTAAACAAATCGGTAAATTTAACAGTTTGGTTGCATTGTACACATGGAATTGGAGTTTCCCCATTTAAATAACTATCTATAAAATTATCAATAACGCCTTCTTTAAATTTATCTTGATAATATAAAATTTTATGTTCTATTTTCAATTTATCAGCAACTCTTTTTGCATCCATGATATCTTGACCTGCACAACATTGCTTTGATTGAGCAGTTTGTTTAGTATCGTTATAGAGTTTAAGCGTGATACCTATAACTTTGTAACCATCATTCTTCATCATGGCTGCTACAGTCGAAGAATCAACTCCACCAGACATTGCAACAACAACTAAAGTGTCTTTTGGTTCTTTATTAATTCCAATTGAGTTAAATTTAGGCATAATTAATGATATTTATTCTTATATTTCATATAAGTAAATTAAATGTTTTTAGATTATGAACCAGGTGACAAAGTCACTAATCCGAATAATAAAGATTGGGGAATAGGACAGGTCCAGTCAATAATTAATGGTAAAGTTACAATTAATTTTGAAAATGCAGGAAAAAAAGTAATTAACTCAGAGATCATTAAAATAGAAAAAATTAATAAATGAATATTGAAGAAAAAAAGAAAATTACTCTTTTATTAATTGAAACATTTAAAGAAGCGGGAGAAGTAGCTTTAAGTTTAAGGGAAGCTGGATTAAAGAAAGAAATTAAAAATGACAATACACCAGTAACTAATGGAGATATTGAAGTTAACAATATACTTACAAAAAAAATTTCTGAAATAACTCCTAATATATTGATTGTATCAGAAGAAAATTCTGCACATAAAAATGAAAAGAATTTAAATAATTTTTGGCTAATAGATCCTATAGATGGAACAAATGATTACATTAATGATAGAGATGAATTTACATTAAATGCTGCTCTAATTTTAAATAAAAAACCAGCCATAGGTATAATTACAGCTCCAGCTAAACAAAGAATATTTTATTCTTACGCTATCTCGAATAGTTTTGAGCTAATTAATAATCAAGAAATAGAATTAATTAATAAAAAAAAAGATCATAAGGAAATAAAAGCTGTCTGCTATTCTAATAAATTAAAAACAGACATTTTAGAAATACATAAGAGATATCAAGTTACCTCACATCAAAAAATGAAAAGTTCATTAAAATTTTGTGTTGTTGCCACAGGAGAGTTTGATTTATATGCAGCTGAACCAAGGGCATGTGAGTGGGATATTGCAGCAGGACATGCAATACTAGAACATGCTGGGGGTAAAGTCACTGACTTTAAGGGTAATGAGGTTTATTATGGAAAACCAGAGTTCAAAAACCCTAGTATAATTTTAAAAAATAAGAATATAATTTAATGGATGAGCAGCTAAGAATAATATTAATTATAATAGTCTCAGTTTCAATATTTGGCTTATTAGTTTTTGTCTTTGTAAAAAATCATGTAAAAAACAAAATTGATTATTTGTCAGAGGAAGAAAAGAAGAAATCAAAGTAATTTAATAATTTTGATATAATCATTTTTATCAATATCCATTATTCTTTTTGAAGTTTCAAAATCAAAACCATTTCTTGCAAGTAGAGAAATATCTTTTTTATAAAATAATGATCTATTATCTTCAGTTCTTGAGGGTCCAATTCTTTTTTTTTTACAAACTTTAATTCCTGAAAAAAAATCTTGATCTGAGTTGTCTTCTTTAATTTTATCTATTGTTTCTTTAATATAATTATCATTAATACCTTTGCTAAACAGGTAGCTTCTAATTTTATTAATAGAGCTACCCCTTTGTATTAAACTTCTTGATTTACTTTCTGAATAGAACTTATCGCTAATAAATTTACTTTTTTCGAGATCTGCTAAAACGATATCTATTAAATCAGTAATATCTTGTTTTTTCACATTCGGTGCAGATGTTCTTAGATATTTTTTTAATAAGTATGTTCGTAGTTGTTGTTTGGATGGTGCATATTTTTCAATATATGCAAAAGAAAAGTTCCTCATCTCTTCAATGGTAACTTCTAGTGTTTTTTTTCTATTTCTCATTGGAATCATTCTATAATTTAATATAATACTTTTTATAATGATCGAACAGATTTATACATATTTTACAATTGAAATGATCTATTTTTGGCTGAACTTAGGTATTTTACCTTTTTGGCTTGTTTTGATGATTTTTCCACAATCACAAATTTGTAGAGTATTTGTAGTTTCAATTTTTCCAATCCTCATTTTAAGTTTAGTTTATGGTTATTTGCTCTACATAAATTTTAATGATGGTTTTAATTTTTTAAAAAATTTTGAGCTTTATTTAGGATTGGCTAATTTATCAAACTTATTTTCTAACACTTCATTTTTAATTCTATTTTGGTCTCACTTTTTATCTATTAATTTATTCTGCGGTGGTTGGATAGTTAAAGACTCTCAAAAATTTGGTATTAATAAAATATTAATGTTTTTCCCATTATTAACTACTTATTTAATCGGGCCAATTGGATTAACTATTTATTTGGTAATTAGGATATTTTATGCAAAAAGAATAAGTTTATATGACTAGATCAAACTATCTTAAAGCTGCTTTGACTTATTCCAGTAAAACCACCTTCAATATGAGAAACTTTTTCAAATCCCATTTCTTTTAAAGATTTGGCAGCAAGTGCAGATCTTAATCCACCAGCACAAAATAAAACCATTTCTTTATCCATATCTAGTTTACCATTTTTAAAATAAGGACTTTCTGGGTCCAGCCAAAATTCAAGCATCCCTCTGGGTATATGATTTGAGTTTTCTACTCTTCCAGTATTATCTATTTCTGTTTCTTCCCTTATGTCAATTAAGTTACATTTACCCTCACTCGACAGCTTTAACGCTTCATCAGCAGTGATAGTTTTAACTTTCTTTAAGGCTTCAGAAACAAGAGTTTGTGATGATTTAATGGTCATAATATTGTAAAAATATAATCATAAACAATTATATGAAAAAAAGCATCATAAAAAAATTATTTATTAAACTATCAAGACTTCTTGGTTATGAGATAATTGATCAAAGTAATTTTAGTTCACCAACTCTTGGTAAAAGTTTAAACGAAGATCTCTCCATTATAAATAAAAAGTCAATTGTTTTACCGTTGGGTGAAGTACAAATCACTAAAAAAGTTAATTCTGTACTTATAGTATTTAGAACCAATACTAATGTTGAAATATGGGATCAAAATAAAAAGAGATTATTTGAAGAACCAAAAATTGAATATTCATTAAGATCATTAAACTCACTTATTAAATCAGTTAATATTTCTAAAACTAAATATCCAAGTGTTAAATTTAAAACAATAATTGTTGATGATAAATCTAATGAAGAAAATTTAAATAAGATTAAAAAACTAATTGATAAAAGTGGTTTAGATGTAAGTATTACTCTTTTAAACCACGATAAATATAAAGATACAATCAAAGAGCAAAAAAATGAACAAACTTTTTCAAATTTAGCTAGTCTACTTCAATCTTTTGAATTAGGAAAAGAATATGGTGAAGATTTAGTTTTCTTTGTAGAGGATGACTACTTACATTTTGAACCTATGATGGAAGAAATGATTGCATCATATGAGAGAATTGCTTCACAAGTTAATAAAGATATATTTATGTGTCCTGCTGATTATCCATATCTTTATATGAGTAATGAAAAAACAAGTATTTTAATTGGAAACAAAAGACACTGGAGAACAATTAATCAAACTCTATGCACATTCATAACAACAAAAACTTTATTAAATAAATACTGGGATAATTTCTATAATAATTGTTTAGATAGACATAATCCTTTTGAAAAATATCTTAATGAAATTTATATAAAAGAGTTTTGTATTTCACCTTTAAAAAGCCTTTCTTTACATTTAACCAATGTAAATTCTAGCTACGGTCTATCTCCATTTATAAATTACAAAAAACTTTGGGATGAAAATGAATTGTGATGAAAAAAATTTTTATTTTTGTTTTTATAATTTTTGCAACACCCATTAATTCTCAAGAAAATTTAGTTAATTTACTTAAAGATGGTAATAAGCTAATTTTTATTAGACATGCTTATGCTCCTGGCAATGGAGATCCAGCTGATTTTAAATTAGATGACTGTTCTAAACAAAGAAATTTAAATCATGAAGGTATTGTTCAATCAAAAAAAATAGGTCAGCTCTTTTCCAAAAATAAAATTCAGATAGATAAAGTTTTATCTAGTGAATGGTGCAGATGTAAAGATACTGCAAAGTTTGCTTTTATTAAATATACTACCTTTGATGCACTTAATTCTTTTTATGATCCTAAATTTGAGAAAAATAAAGATAAACAAATTGGAGATCTAAAAAATTATATTCTTAACTGGGATAGTAAGAAAAATTTAGTCTTAATAACACATTTTGTTGTTATTTTGGAAATTCTTAATATTGGCGCTAGTTCTGGAGAAATAATAATTTCTGACAAGGAATTCAACCTACTTGGACGCTATAAAAAAGGCCCCAGTTAAGGGGCCCATTTAAACTATTATTATATTATTTGTTGAATACTTCTTTAAGTGCTTTTGCAGGTAGGAATTTAACTTTTTGAGAAGCACCAATTTGAATCTGTTCTCCAGTTCTTGGGTTTCTTCCAACTCTAGCTTTTCTTTTAGCTACTTTATAAGTTCCAAATCCAGCAATTTTTACTGAATCATCACCTTTTAAGGCATCAAGAATAGTATTGGTAATAGTGTCAAAAGTTCGCTCTGCATCTGCTTTACTTAGATTTAGTGAACCTGAAAGTTTAGCAATCAGTTGTTTTTTGTTCATTTTTAAGCTCCGGTTTTAAAGGTTTTTTTTCTATAATTTACATAAAAGCCTATAAATCAAGCTTTTTATTAGTGTTTTTTTAAATAAAAAGCACAATATATAGTGATTTATAGAAAAACTGTTGTTTTTAAAGGGTTTTTAAAAATAAGTTATTAACAAAATTAAAATAAACCTAAATCTTTTAGGTCATTAAAAGTAGTGAAAAACATTAGTGATAATAATAAAACCATACCGATTCGGAAAAAACCTTCTTGAACTTTCTGGCTTAAAGGGTGGCCTAAGATTTTTTCAAAGCCATAAAACATTAGATGTCCACCATCTAACATTGGGATTGGGAATAAATTTATTAATCCTAAACTAATAGAAATATAAGCCATTAAGCTAAAAAAAGGTAAAAATCCAAATTCTGCAACTTGTCCTGTAATTTTTGCTATACGAATTGGGCCTCCTAATTGTGAACTATCACCAGATCCAGCAATCATACTACCTAAATACTTCAATGAGGATGAGCTTACATAGTATACTTCGCTAATTGCGTAAAAAATAGCTTTAGCTGGCCCTAATCTAACATGATTAATTTTATTATTATAAGCACCAAGTTTTATGCCAACCATTCTCTTATTTATTTTGTTTCCTAAGCTGTCTTCATCAGCAACAATGTTTGGTTTAACCTTAAAATTAAGGTTTTGGTTAGATCTTGTTATTGTAAAATCAATTAACTCATCTGTTGACATCATTATAAACTTGGAAACTTCCATAATGCTTTTTACTTTATTACCATCAATCGAAACAATTATATCGTTATTTTCAAGACCTGCCATCATAGCTGGACTATCTTTTTGAACTTCATTAATTACAGCGGGAGTAAAATCCTTACCTACAAAAGTATAAACAGAAAAAAATATTATTATAGCTAACAAATAATTTGCAAGTGGGCCTGCAACTACTATTAAAGCTCTTTGATATAATGGCTTAAGAACAAATAATTTTTCTTGGTCGTCTTTACTATATTTGTTAATTATTTTTTCTTGATCAGCTTGACTAAAAACATTTCTATCACCAAAAAACTTTACATAACCACCAAGTGGTATCCAACAAATCTTCCATCGAGTTCCAGATTTATCATTCCAACCAAATATTTCCTTACCAAAGCCAATTGAAAAATCAGTAATGCCTACTCCATATCTTTTAGCAAAATAATAATGTCCGTATTCATGAATAAATACAACAACTAGAATAAGAGCGATAAAAGGTAAAATTGTGCCTAACATAATGTATGGCACTATTTTATATTTTTTTTAAATTATCTCAACTTCCAAATAGCTACAGGTATAAATGTAGCAACTAAAAAAGATAAGAATAACAAGGATTGTGAAACAAAAGGAGGAAATAATTCAACCGGAAGCATCATTCCTACTAATAAACTCCTAGAAAAATCAGGAGCTGGGAATAAAAGGAAACCTCCGATTAATCCTGTAATTATAGATATAAATGCAGTTTTTTCATCTAACTTTTTATTATAAAAACTATAAAAAACAGTTAGTACAAATGCACAACAAAATAAATCTGCTAACAAAAACAAATATAAAATACTAAATCCTTTTGAGGCTATAATAAAAGCTATAATAGCAAGACCAACTATAAAGTATTTAGAAAGTTTTAAATAATTAGTATTTTTATTTAAGTTAAAAGCTACTTTACCATCTACTACAATTAAACTTGAGATGGCATTAACTAAAGTATCAACAGTACTGATAGTTAATGATAAACCTAAAATCACTATTATCATTGATAAAAATTCAGTTTGATCTCTTAATATTAGTGAGAAAAAACCTAAATCAGGAACAACATTAGGATCAGCTGATACGGCAACCAATCCACTGAAACCCATAAATAAAACTATTGGAATAATAATAACAAATGCAAGAATTAAACTTTTCTCTAATACTTCGTTATTTTTTGCTGCGTAGACTCTTTGCCAATTTCCTTGGTGAAAAAGATTAGTAGCAGCAACAGCAATAAAAAAAGTTAGACCTGCTGTATAATTTGGGATGTAGTTACTACTTAACAAGTGAGGACTCTTTTCTTTGATAAAAGAAAATGAAAATTGTTCACCTGTAAATGAAGTTAAATAAAAAACTGAAATTACTAATAAAATTAAAATTACTACCATTTGAATAGTATCAGTAAAAATTGATGCTCTTAGTCCTCCATAAAGTGTGTATGTCAAAGTTGAAATTAGAATAATTAAAGCTGTAATCCATAATTCAGTACCTGATATATAATTAATTAATATTGAAATTGCTGTTACTTCAGCACACAAAAAAACAAACATATAGAAAATAGTCATAAGTAAAATTAGTTTAAATAAACTTTTACCAAATCGTTTTCTTAAAAATTCAATTAAGGTTGAACCTTTAGGAAATTGATTTCTTATTTTTTTTCCTAAAGAAATTAAAAAAATCATTGGAAAGGCTGTTCCTAGCGCATAACCAATAACAGCTCCGATTCCACCCCATGTAGCAGCAGAAGCTGGACCAAATAAAACCCAGGCACCAAGTGCTGATGCAACTAAACTAGTGCTTAATGAAAAAAATCCAATATTTCTGTTGGCCGTTAGATAATTGTTTATTCCTTGATATTTTTTAGAATAAGCTAATCCAATTAATGTAAATATTAAGCTTATAACTACAACTATTGTTAGTGATGTTGATTGACTTATATAGTTTATTTTATCCATTATTCTCCCTTTCTGAATTACCGGACAGGTTATTAGGGTTTAATCTCAGTCAGTTACGACACCCCTTAT
>Ga0114997_10003887_pt1 | contig 11651 bp, 10 predicted proteins | sample ArcticOcean_MG_C_2_FD_87045 | JGI IMG/M metagenome (GOLD analysis project Ga0114997, IMG submission 87045) | Marine microbial communities from western Arctic Ocean - ArcticOcean_MG_CB4_136 | ecosystem: Environmental > Aquatic > Marine > Oceanic | place: Arctic Ocean: Canada Basin | collected... | reverse complement strand
TTTCTATCATCTAAGTGATGATAGATTTTTCCATTAGAAATTGTGGTGTAGCCATTGGACTTAAATAACTCTGGGAGGGTAATTGCCTCTTGAGTTTCTTTTTCAACAAAGGTATTGTAATTTAAAAATCTATTTTTGGTTGGTAACATTCCAGTCAACATACTTGCGCGAGATGCCCCGCAGACAGGGATATTACAATAGGCGTTTGTAAATTTTATTCCTTTTTTAGCAAACGAATCAATATTAGGAGAGTGTATTTGAAGTGCTCCAAAACTTCCCAACTCTGGTCGCAAGTCGTCCATGTACAACAATAAAACATTTGGCCTCTCAGGGTTTTGATTTAGTGTGGCACCAATAAATATTGCAAATATCAACCCCAAAAAAAAAATTGCTTTTTTCATGATATAAATATAAGGGAAAAGTAAGGCTTGAAGTTTTATAATTAGTTAAAGTAGTCATCCCATGATTATTGGTATAAATATTTTCATAACTCCGGACTAATATTAGACCATAATACCCTAGATGGACCAAACAAGATGTAGCTGAAGAAGTGAAAATGATTAAGGAAGACTTTGCTTTCTTAACTAATTACGTTTTTAATGGGCTTGAAAATTACAATTTGAAAGATTACAAAGTTGCTATTGAAATAAACCCGAACATCACTATGGCTTATTATAAAGGTGTTATTTCTAAGGAATATTGGAAAGATTTCAAAACTACAAAAGAGCTATTGAAGATTATACTAAAGCTATTGAATTAACCCTCCCTTTGCTTTCTTTTTTAATGTCTGTCTTCCGCTTGCAATCATTTTCAATATATAAATCCTTATTCTCTTGGATAGCTCTAACAAAGTCATCAATAGTTTTAGTTGGCATTTCATAACTAAGTCAACATTCACCTAATCACACCTATTATCTTTTGAATTTTAAAGATGATTTATTAGTTTTAGTTTAAAACTTAAAATTGAGTACTATAAAGAAATTTAATAATTGGTTTAAAAGCAAACCTGAATGGTTGCAGTTCTTAGTTTATTTTCTTTTTTTAAGTGGTTTTGGTTTTATATTGATGTTTAAAAAGATATTTGAAATAGAATAACATGAAATCCCTTTGTTTTCTTAAATTTCTATACTGTATTTGTGCTGTATTTGTGCTGTATTCTTACTTTATTTGTCAACTTTGGAAAACTTTAGTATTCCAGCCCCTCATTTGTTATCTTATAAACGTTTAAGCTGCAGAATGTCATGGAATTACAGATTATAAAAATGTAGAATGTGACAACAATTAATATTTATTAAATCAAAAACCATGAATAAAATAATACTAACATTAGCTATCGCTTTTGGGCTAACCCAAATAACAAAAGCCCAAATAACTTGTCTTCCTTGTGATCAATTAAGTATGAGTGTTAATGTAGGTTCTGATACTAATGCTCTTAATATTTATCATGCAGGACAATACTTAACTTCTCCTTCAGCATATAATATTTTTGCGTGGGAATTTACAGATCAGCAAGGCAATATAATATTTGAAGATACAATAGTGGATTATGCATTTGTTAGTTTTTCTCACAACTTTCCAATTAGTGACACAATGAATGTTACTGTTTATCTAAGAAATGATTCTGCTATTTTGCTTGGTGGCAATATAGTTAATTGTTTATTTGAAGATCAAATATATTGGGAGACAGGTGTTTATCCATCTGGTACCCCGTGGGGAAGATGGGAGTTTATTACTGGTGATTATTCTAATCCTGGAGTAGATCTAAATGTTTCTACAGTAGGCATTAAAAACTATACTCCAACTAATAGATTTGTAGATGGCAGGATTTATGACCTTCTTGGAAGAGAGTTAAAAGAAACACCAATTGGGCAAATGTATATTCAAAATGGAAAGAAGTATATTAAATTCAATAATCAATAAGTTGTAATTATATTTAAATGAAACACATAATAAGTAATATTTTTTTATTGCTGATTTTATTTTCCTGTAATCGATTAACCGATTGTGAAAACATTCCAGAAGTATTAATCGGCAGTTGTATAGATTCGACATTAATTGATAGCGGAGCAATGTGTATAACTTTGTACGAACCTGTTTGTGGCTGTAATGGGGTAACTTATTCTAATTCTTGTGTAGCCACAACACGGGGAGGAGTAAGTTCGTATCTTAATGGAGAATGCTGTGATTGACAAATAACCTCTATTTGCTTTCTTACCTAAGTCAAGTAAATGCTTTTTGTAATCCATTTGCCTATCAACCCCAATTGCTTTTTGGTTTTTAAAGTTGAATTATTATTTATAGATCTGTGATCTAAAAGGAATCTTTCTAAATAAGTTAGTTTTTAAAAATCTTCATACTATGATTCTCATTATCCACCTGAAAAGAAAAAAGGTACACTCCATTACTCAAATCCTCTAACCCGGTTAAAGTAAATTTATTATTTTCAATTACTGTTTTATAGTTTTTTAATTGCTTTCCCTCCACACTATAAATCGTTAAATTAATTTCTTGATCGGTTGCTTTATCTAATTCAATGGTCAATTGATCGTTAATCGGGTTAGGATAACGATGGATTATTTGAGAGCTATTACTAATTTTTTTAATTGAAAGTGGGCTAGCTTGATATATTCTGATGTAATCAATTTCCATTGCGCTTTCTATAAAATTCGGGTCAATACTAGGTTGTACTGCGATATTAAATAAAATATAAGCTTCAGCATCAAAAGGCCAAGTACTTGCATCTTTTGTTGGAGGATTATACGTGAAATGAGGTAATCCATCTACACTAAAAATAAGTTTTTCAGAAGACCACTCTAAACTATAGAGATGAAAAGCTGTGGTAGCTGTTGCAACAGACTGACCGCCATGATTGACTGTAGCACCAGAACTTGATGGCGTGTGAGTAGCACTTTGAACATAGTTTTGGTTGTTTCCCCAGTGTTCCATAATGTCTAATTCGCCACAAGCTGGCCAGTTTGTGGTTCCAAATCCTTGGTTGTCCCAATAGGCTCCGTCTTCATTAATATTTTTCCCTAGCATCCAAATGGCCGGCCAAGTTCCTCCTCCTGTTGGTAATTTTGCGCGAACTTCAATCTTACCGTACTGGAATGCGAATTTAGAATTTAGTCTAGCGGAAGTATATTGTTTGGTTACGTTTTGATCAATGAAAACCTCTTTTTTTGCAAATATTTTTAATACTCCATTATCTACAACAGAGTTATCTAAGCGATTGGTATAATGTTGAATTTCGTTATTGTACCAATTTCCACCAGGTGGTAATTGTGTTTGATGAAACCAATTAATACTGTTAAGTGGTCCATCGATACTAAATTCATCTGACCAAATCAATTGATCGTAGACAGGACCATTATTATTCGCAATCGTTCCGTCGTAATAAAAATCATCTAAATATGCCAAAACATGATCGTTGTTGTTTTCACCATTAATTTGAATTAGCACTCGATTAAAATCGGTTCTTTGAGTTGGAATTGGGGAGCTAGCATTTAGATTAAAGAAATTATCATTTTTAAAATCAAAAGAGATGGTTTGCCATTGATCGATAATAATTGTTTTGATAATTTCGCACTGAGTTGCCCAAGGGGCTCCCAAACTTCCATCTTGCAATTTCAAGGAAACTTTGTTGGTTTGGTTTCCTGTAAGACCACTAGATGGCACGTATATTTTAAAAGAAAAAGTATAATGATTAGATAATTCAAAATTTTCAGTAATCTGAAATCGAGTATTGGCATATGTGCCACCAATATCATTGTATTCCATCACTGTGTCCGATGTGTTTACACCTATTTGATGAGGATTTGGCAATCGAGTATTTATCCCGCAATCATCTCCCGACCAGTTGGTGATGGTTCCATTTCCTTCAAAATCATCTTGAAGGTTTTGTTGAGCACGGACGATATTGGCCAAAGCCAATAATATCGATAATAATAATGGAACGTGCCATTTAATTTTTATAGTCATTTATATTAATTTAATAAAGATGTTTTACCTAGTTAAAAACAGTCCAAATTACTATTTTGAAATTAAATTAGTCTTTGATTCCCTATTTTATATTTCAAATAGCATCTAAATTTAATACTAGATTAACATTCAATTAATAATTATAGTATAATCTTGTTCTCGAAAGGAAGAGGTGCTAAAGGATTTTGTTTTCATTTCATTAATTAATGATTTCATTTCTTTTAGACGCTTTTTATTTTTAAATCTCTTTTGTCAAATGGCATAATCTGTGTTTTAATTAACTTTGCGATAATTGACAGGTTCTCTCAATCTTTTAAATTATATTAAAGAGGATTTATTCGCAAGGATTTAATCCTCTTTTTTATTTTCAACTTCCTCATATCACAAAACCTTAATTAGGACATTAAATAATTTATTACAGAACTATCATCCCCTCTGTTGATAATTGTATTAGCTTTAATTAGAAATCCTTATTTAACAAAGGGTGAAATTATTATCTATTTTATATAAAAAAACAAATTATGCAACGTTTAATATTAGCATTTGCAATTTTAATTGGTATTTCAAGTCATGGGCAACAAATTCCGAATGGAGATTTTGAGACATGGGTTCAAGAGTCATATGGAGAAGAACCTGCTAACTGGGGAGAATATAGTTTACAACTATTAAATTCAATTATACCGGGCTTAGTAGACAGCACAATCGTTAAATCATTAGATGCTTATTCTGGGACATATGCTATGGAATTAAGATCTAAAGTGCTTTCTTCAATTATAACCGATACAATTATTCCTCTTGTTATGTTAAACTTGAAAAATGAAAATCTTGATGCATCAAAGATGAAAATTGATAGTAATCTTGAATCTTTATCAGGATACATTAAACAAGATTTAATTAATTTAAATAGCAATTCTACTTCTATTTCTGTTATTGTTTATTCTGCTTCAGGAGATATTACTGGAGTTGGCGGAATGGACTTTGAAAATGACATTGTCAATTACACAAGATTCGATATTCCAATTCTATATTTTGATTCTATTTCTGGCGACTCTATTGAAGTTTATGTAATTGCAGGAAACAATGATTTTCCTGTTCCGGGAAATATTATGAAATTAGATGCCTTAGAATTAAATTACGTTAATACGACTGATTTTCCAGAGAAAATAATCTCTAATCTTTTTGTATTTCCTAATCCGACCAATGATATCATCAATGTTGAATTGGAAAATTATAATGGTGAAATTAACTTAGATCTTTATGATTTATCTGGAAAATTATTACACTCTACAAATAAAAAAAGTATAGATATACAAGAATATACCAAGGGCATTTATATACTTAAAGTAGCTTATGGAGATAAGGTTCAGAAAGTGAAAATAATTAAAGAGTAATATCCTTACGGAAAGAGATTATAAGAATATATAATAATGGATTGTAGATTAATGAAGTTTTTAGTATTTGTAAAGGGCATAGTAATTGCCATATATTCAATAACTACATATTTTAACCCCTACTAAAAACTGTTATATGGTTCTATATATACGACATCTTTTACTTCTTATTTTATTGATTTCACAAACAATTATAAGTCAAGAGAAATTAAATCCATCTGCAACTAAAACTCTGCTAGTTCTTGAATTAATGAACCCAAATAATTCGCCATATGCCAATAAAACAGTACGTTTTATAGATGAAAATAAAAACGAGATTAAGTCTACAACTAATAGCAGAGGGGAATTAAAAGTGTAACTTCCTATTGGACATAAATATTTTACAATGTGTGGAAACTTAAAAAATGAAAGTCTAATTAATATTGGGAGCAGAGGCTATTCAACTTTTACTTCCAGAAGGTATTCTTTTAGATTTACTGAATTTACATTGCAGTTTGTAAACTATCAAAACAAACCTGTATATGGTGAAGAAATTCTAACACTTTTAAGTTCGGGAGAATTTACTACAAAAAAAACTAATCAAAATGGAAAAGTAAAGTTTTATTTACCTATTGAAGAAAGTTTTGAAGTGAGAACTAAATATAATTTAATAAAAAAGTTTGAAATACCAGATGAAGGCTATCAGTCAGTAGCTTTTGCTTTTAGATATCGAGGGCAAAGTACCAAAGAATATGAGTTTAAAGTAAAACAAAATGAACTAGCAGAAATAGAATATGCCAAACAAAATAGAATTAGAGATTCTATTAGAAAATACAACGACTCTGTACGTTCAACCCAGCCTACAGTGGTGATATTTTTTGCATCTGATAGAGAGTTCAAACATCTTGGGGAAATAAGTGTTTACGATGGCAGCGAAAAAGGCAAACTACTAGGAACTGTAAATTCTGTATGGAGTTGTCACTCTGGACCCGCTGTAAAAGATGCAGAAGTGAAATTTGAAAGGATGAAAGGTAATTACTCTTACTATGCCATAAGCAATCAAGGATATGAATGGAAAGGGTCTTATGAAGTAACTGGTGGTGGATGGAAGAGAGTTATTATAGAAATTGGTAAAGGGAAAAAAGACAACCTTAATTAATTACCAATTTTTTAAATAAAATATTTTTTATAATTGCTGCTAATTACAGTTTGTTAGAGGTCTTTCTAGCAGATTTTTTCTTGGATGTTGAAGGCTTAATATAAGGGTCAGAATCTTTAGCTTTTCTTTTTTTTGTTTCTTTCTTTGTCTTTAGAGAATAGTCCGTCTTAGAAGAATTTTCATCGTCTTTTTTCTTCTTTTTTTTCTTTTTCTTCTTTTCAGAAATACCATTTTCAGACTTTGAAGTCTTTTTATAGTCTAAAGTGCTAGATTTTTGATTTTGAGAAAAAACAGAGAAACTTAAAAAGCAAATAAAAACAAGTAAAATATTTTTCATTATAATTATTTTTTATAAAAATACATTTATTCCAATAACTCTACAACTACTTGGTATACTTATTTTTAAGAGCTCTATCTTTTATAAATTCTAAATTCTTTTTCTTAAGCAAGCTTCTTTTATTGATAGAGTATTCTGTAAAAAAATGGTGGTTTTGTATAAATTTTATCTGTATTTGGTCCCATTCATTTTTACTTTCAACCAAATCATAATCCTTTAATTCGTTGTAAAAATTGGAAGAAATACTTAAAAAATCTTTTCGCCCTAGATAATCTAAATCTGCATCGCATATTATTCTCTCTAACTGATTATTTGGTTTTTGAGGGACTCTTGTAGACATTATTAAATCACATATTTTAGTTACTTGGGAAGTATTAAAACCGTAACTAGGGAGAATTTCTCGAGCGTAATTTGCTCCAATTTTTTCATTCTCTTTGTACTTATCTATGTATCCAAAATCATGAAATAAAACTGCTGCCCTTAATAAAATAAAACCCTCCGGAGTTACCCTTTCATTAAATGCTATTTTTTCTACTGCTTCTAAAACATCTTTTGTGTGATGTGGCCCGTGATATAATAAGTTTTTTGCCAACTTTTTAGTAAGGAAATCAATTGCGTATTCTTCCAACCCATAAAAATCAATTTTGGACTTTGCAGAAAAATTCGTGTAGTCTCTAAACCAACTACTAGAATTAAAAGTGCCATGAGAAGAAAAAGCATCATCTATTCCATTTACATAAAACATATAAATATCTCCTGTATTTTTAGTGGATATTTTACCTCTTGAAGAGCAATTAAAAAAGGTTTTAACCACTTTATAAGTAGACTCAGAAATATTTACTTTCCATGGCTCTGAATTGCTTTCTATTCTTTTGGCAATATTTACAGTATTTCCAAAAATGTCATACGCAATTCTCTTGGTTCCTAAGACCCCTGCAATAACATCTCCAGTATGTACCCCAATTCTTACTTCCCAATATTCTTCATTTTTAGAAGATGCAAAATCCTTTAACTTATTCATTAGCAATTGTATCTCTAAAGCTGCAGAGACACAGTTTATAGAGCTTAATTCAACTTGACCACCAATACCTCCAACAGCTAAGTAAGCATCTCCAATAGTCTTGATTTTATCCAGATTATATTTTTCGCTAATTGAATCAAACTCTGAGAACAAATCGTTTAATTTATTAACTAAGTAAGTAGGATTATTACGCTCAGCAATTTTAGTAAAACCTACAATATCAATAAATATTACAGAAACGTTTTGGTAGGATTTAATTGCTACTTGACCTTTAGATTTTAATTCCTCAACTATGTTTTGTGGGAGAACATTTAAAAGAAGCTCATCAGATTTATCTCGTTCCAACTTAACCAGTCTATTTTGCTCCTCAATCTGATCTTTTTGTCTAGATATTGTCTTTGTTCTTTTGTCTACTAAAAAAGCCAGTTTTCTTTTGGTAGAATTTATTTGTTTTACCCGAATTATATATCCTATAATTAATAGTAATAAACAAAATATTATTAAGGGGAAATAGTACTGAAGTGATTTAAGAGAACTGAAGACATGAAAAAATGTAAAGTTTTTGAAACTAGATGCTGTATAAAGCATATTTAATTAATCAATTTCAACTGCGAATATTACTATATCATCTACCTGCTCATGCTCTTCTCCCATCCATTCAGCCAATCTGTCTTCTAGTAGTTTTTTTTGATTCTCCATAGAGTCATTGACTGTCTCTACAAGAAGCTCTTTAAATTTTTTATACATGAATTTCTTTCCTCTAGGTCCACCAAACTGGTCTGGATAACCATCTGAGAAAGCATATACCTTGTCCCCTTTTTTCAAGTCCACTTCAAAATTTTCATAATTATGATCTCCATAGGTGAACGAGCCAATTGCAAATCTGTTGGTTTTATAAATTTCTAGTTCCCCATCTCTAATCAAGTATACTGGATTATTAGCCCCAGCAAATCTTAATTTCATTTCTTCAAAATTGATAGAGCAAAGAGTAATATCCATCCCATCTCTAATTGAATCATCGTTACTTTTATTCAATGAGTCGTTGGCATATTTATTCAAATCATCTAAAATGAGTCCTGGCTTTAACAATTTATGTTCATTGAATGCGCTACTTAGTCCATTTGCACCTACCAAACTCATAAAAGCCCCTGGAACACCATGTCCAGTACAATCTACTGCAGCAAACATATATTCATTATTTTTCTGGCCAACCCAATAAAAATCACCTGAAACTATGTCCTTGGGTTTAAACAACACAAAAGAAGATGGGAAATATTTTTTTACCACCTTTTCAGGTGGAAGAATTGAATCTTGTAATCTTTTTGCGTATCGAATACTATCTGTAACATCGGTATATAGTTCTTCAAGTTTAGATCTTTGAGAATCTATTTCATCTTTTTGCTTGACTACCTCTTCAGTTCTTTCCTTTACTTTTTGCTCCAGAATTCTTTCCGTTTCTGCAAGTTCGTCTTTCATCTTTAGAAGTGCATGCCCCAAAACATCTTCATCGCTAAGTGGCTGGTATTCGTAATCAAAATTACTTTGACCTATTTCGTGCGCAAACTGAGTAGTCTCAGTTAAACCAGTTACCAAACTATTCATAGCCTCAGACATTTCTCCAATCTCATCATTACTTGGCTTTAACTGGCTTTTAGGGAAAATACCTTTCCCAAGACCAAGCAGAATAGACTTCAGTCTTTGGACAGGCTGGGTTATACTTATAGTGGTAAATATCGCAATGGCTATAGTGCCGATAACAATAATTATTGATATAAATATTATACTATTAATTAAGTTAGAGAATCTGTTATTAGTTTTTATCTGCTGAGCATCTGCAATATGAGTTCTTATAAAAGCCAATTTATTAATAGCCTCTAACAAAAAGTCATAGCTAGAAGTTATCTCTTCAAACATAAAATCCGCGTTGAATTTCAAGGCTTCGTCTTGGTAACTATCAACATCTACAAATATGTTTCTAACTTCCATATTGTAACTCTCAATTAAGAAAGAAACATCGGAAGAAATATTTTTAAACTCCTGAAAGCCATTGTCAACGGAGTCAAAGATGGAAATCCATTTGGAAGATAACTTTTCAAGCGTATCTAAGTCGGATTTTAAAGTTTGATCCAGTAAAATTTCTGCTTCAATTTTCCACTGCTCATCAGCTCTAGATTCTTCAATAACCCATTGTTGCATATAGGTATGGGTTTTTGCTAAATCTTCTTTAAGTTGGTTGATAAGGAATAGAGAGGGTTGATCTACTTTTAAGAACTTGTCGTTGGATTTAATCGCTACATTAACTACTGAAAAGGTATATAGAAATACTATAAGTAATAATATTACAACAACACTAAATCCTCCACCAATTTTTTTTCCTACAGTAAATCTCAAAATATTATTGTTGCTTTTTTATTCTCCTGACTCTAAATCCTTTAGAATATTCATATATTCTACATGCTTTTCCATATCATTCAAACTGTAATAAACTGCAGCAATACCTTGAACAATGGAAACTTCTTGAGGCTTCATTTGGTAAACTTTCTTGAGATAAGGAAGTGATTTAGAAAAATAATTAACAGCTTGTTCTTGCATTAAAATAACCATTTCTAAATCTGCATCAATATCTAATTCATCCATAATAATGTCTACACCAAGGTTGTGATACATAATTCCAAGGTTGTAATTGGCGGAGTAATGATCTGGATCAATTGCCAAGGAATTATTAAAATAATTTATACTGGAGTCTAATAAGCTCTTATTATTTATTTTATCCTTTTCATATCTCATTTTAAATATGCCAGCCAATCCGTAATTGAAATCTAAATCTTTCTCTTTAAAATTAAAATCTGAAACAGAATCCGAATAAACAACTCTTTTTAACTTTTTAAATGAATTGTAGTAAGAAACCGCTTGATCTTTATTTCTATAATCAAATTTCTGAAGAATTCTCATTGCCTCATTGTAATATCTAAGGGATAAATTATTTAAGCAAGAAGTATTTTGTTTAGAAAACTTTTTTTCCACATCTAAATTTATAGACTTTATAAAACAGTCAGCCGCTTTTGATTTGGTTATTGAGCCAGGCTTTTTGTTCTCAACAAACCTAAATATATCTAAATTTATAAACCCACATACGTGCCAAAAGTAAGCATCTTGGTTCTGATCTGGGCATTGAGACAGCACGGTGTCAATGTATCCTTGAGCATTTTCGTACGCTTTAGACTTGTATTTTTGAAGTAAAAGCATTTTCTCAGGGCAGTAGGTAGATTGGGCGAAAGTGGTAGATAAAACCCCCAATAATAAAACAGCTGATAATATGTTTTTCAAGAAACTCATATTGTTGAATAAGCTAATTTAGTTAAAGTTTGTCCTATTTTAAAATTATTCTTCTCAGCTTCAGATTTATTTAATTGAAACTTTAGTCTACTTTGAACATAAACAAAATTAATCATTGAACTATTCGAATTAGAAATATCTGTAAGCTCAGTAACTAACAAAGTTTTTACGTCCATAACTTTTTTCACCTTAGAAATTACGCTAGTTTCTTCTTTACTTACAAAAAGTAAATGGCAATCTGCTATGTCAGATGTAGATTCATAAAAGTCAAATATTATTTTCTGACTGCCAGTCATTTTCCCTTGAAAGTTGGCGCTGAGCTGGTCAAATAAATCTTTACTACCATAAATTCCTATTATAAAATCGCCAGTATTATATGCGCTAGGCCAGTACACATTTTTCGCAAAAGAGTATAGGTATATTCCTTGAAGCTTCATTCTTGAAGCTTTT
>Ga0114997_10003885_pt1 | contig 11652 bp, 11 predicted proteins | sample ArcticOcean_MG_C_2_FD_87045 | JGI IMG/M metagenome (GOLD analysis project Ga0114997, IMG submission 87045) | Marine microbial communities from western Arctic Ocean - ArcticOcean_MG_CB4_136 | ecosystem: Environmental > Aquatic > Marine > Oceanic | place: Arctic Ocean: Canada Basin | collected... | reverse complement strand
ATTTTTAATCCGTTTAAGTATTTTATTTTATTTTTTTTTGCGAGTTTATACATCAAGGTTCTTTTTGGTGAGTAAACTACATCAAAAATTATTGATTTTTTATTTATTTTATTAAAAATATTTTTATCTATCGAGCATTTTTTTAAGTAAGATTTTTTAAGATTGCTACCAAGTGGTGTACAATTAATTATTATATTTTTTTTTTTAAAGTGTGACGCATCAAGTTTTCTAAATACTGCAACTCTTTTATTGTTGTTAATTTTGTATTTAGATGAAATTAGTTTAAATTTTTTTTTTTTATATACCGAATATAAGTAATTAAATAAAGTTTTTCCGGTACCTCCCAATCCTATAATAACAATCTCATTATATTTAAGAATATACGGTTTGATAGTTGCCATTGCCCCGAATATATCGGTATTATATCCTAAAAAAGATTCACCTTTTTTTACTAAAAGATTAATTGACCCAGCATTTTTAGCATAACTATCAAGTTTATTAGCATGTTTTATCATCGTTATTTTATATGGCATAGAAATTGCTGAAGCTAAAAATTTTTTATTTTTTTTTAGTTTTTTAATAAAATTATTAAAGAGTAACGGTTTAACGTTAAATGCTCTCATGTCAGAATTTATATTATTTTTTTTAAAAAATGACTTCCAGAGAGGTATGGACCTAGGTTTTTTTAGCGGATAACCAATTATACCGCAGTAATATTGATTTATACTCATTTTTCCCAAATTTCATTATTCCGAATTTGACTTTTTTTTGTCAAACCTAGTGAAGTAAAAGTTTTTTTTATACTAGACTCTGTTTCTTCGCTTGTTTCAATTAAAATAGAAATTCTTTTAGATTCTTTTATCGTGTTTTGACATCCTTCAATTATATCCACTTCGGTTCCATCTACATCAATTTTTAATAAATCAGGCTTTTTTATTATGTTTAGATCCTTCAAACTATCAATTGATAATCCAAAGGTATTATATTCAACTTGATTTAAGAGAGAATCTTTATTGATTTTTGCCATTTTTTTTTTTACAAAATTATTATTGAATGCCGTTCCAGCTAAACCTGGGCTCGATTTTTTTTGAAATAAATTTGAAATAGTAAATTTTTTTGAAAGTGGGTTTGAAATAACATTAACTTGATTTGTTAATAAGTTTAAATTGATATTTTTTACTAACAAATCTAGATTTGTGAAAGAAGGTTCAAAAGCAAAAACTTGAGATTTAAACATTTTTGCATAGTAAATCGAATAAATTCCCATATTTGCACCGATATCATATAAAACTTTTTCATTTCCTCCTTTTTTTCTAATCCACTCTAATGTATCCGGCTCTTTGCTAAAAAAAGTTTTGACTCTATATGAGGAAATTTTATTTGGAATATAAAATTTTATTTTTTGATTCTCTGATATTTTTATAGATTTACTAATTCTAGTATTTACCCGATTTTGAAGTATTTCTTCCCAAAAAGTCTCATAACTTTTTCTATCAATTAACTTAGTTAAATCTGCATACAAATTTCCGATAAATAAAATAATACTAAGAGGTAAATTATAAAAAAAACGAATTATATAAATTATTCTTTGAAATAAAGTCATTTTTGTAAGATGTTTGCGCTTCCTGTATCTATCCAGTTGTCTTCACTTATAGGGAAAATTCCAATTTTTTTATTTTTCTTTTTTGCCTTGTTTATCAAATCAGTTACATCAAATTTGGTATTTTTTGGTATCAGACTAATGATATTTTTTTTAAATAGATAAAGGCCGATATTTACAAGATGATTTGTAGAAGGTTTATCCACAATGGATTTAAATTTTCCTGTTTTAGGATCAAGCGCGCATGAACCATAAGACAGTTTTAATTCTTTAGTAGTTACCGCGATTGTTAAATCATTCTTTTTCCTATAATGTTCATCTAAAAATTTCTTAACATTCAAAGTCACCATCGAGTCACAATTTATTGCCATTATATCTTTAAAAGAATTTTCCTTGATTAAACTTAATGAGCCAATAGTTCCTAAGGGTTTTTTTTCTTCAACAAATTTTATATTTTTTTTTCTAAAATAAGACTTTATTAATTCTTTATTAGAATTTATAGAAAAAATAAAATTATTTATTCCAAACTTACTGAAATGATTTATAATAAAATCTGACGCGGTTGAGTTAGAGAATGGCATTAGCGCTTTTGGAAAAAAATTTGTAAATGGTTTTAATCTAGTTCCTTTTCCACCCGCCATAACAACCAACGGAATATTGCTTACAGACTCTTTTGTAGAACCTTTTGTAGAAGCTTTTTTTATAAATGAATTAAATGATACAACTTTTACGACTTTTTTTTTGCTATTTAAAATTGGAATTATATCAATTTTTTCTTTTCTTTTTTTTTCTAATAGTTTTAATATTTCTTTTCGTTTAATTTTTTTAAATTTATTTAAATATAAAAAAAAGGATTTTTTTTGTAGATATTTTTCTATTATCGTATCGGTATTAACACCAGTCATGAGAGCTCTTCTAATATCACCATCATTTAACGTACCAATAAATTTATTTAAATCATTAACAACTATTAAACACTTCTCCTTATTTTTTTCTAACTTTATAAGAGCGTCTTTAATCTTATTATTTTTTTTAATGATTAAATTTTTCATATTAAGATTTATCAACAAATTTTTTTCTTATTAACTTATCATTAATTTTAATATTTAATATTATTTTTATCAAAGTATTAATATTTATTTTTGATTCATATGGATTTTTAATATTTTTAATTTTTTTTCTAAATTTATCACTAGAAGCAACTCTAATTTTTTTTAAAATTTCATTTTTGTCATTTTTTGCATTAATGACGTTGGGAGGCATAAATTTTCCCTTCTGTCTAGATCCTACGTTGATTGCTGGTTTCTTGAAAGTTGCAGCTTCCACTATACCACTTGATGAGTTTCCTATAATAAATTTACTATTTTCTAAAACGCTAGAATAATAGTCTATACCCAAATTTTTTATTACTTTATATTTTTCTTTATTATCAAATATTTTTTGAAGAAAATTAATTATTTTTTTATATTGAGGGTCTGCATTTGGATAGGTTATAATACAGTTGTATCCGCTAAGTTTAATTGCTTTAGCTAATGCACTTAGCTGACTGTTAAGTTTTGAAAGTTCTATTGTAACAGGATGAAATGTCATTAGAACATATGGTTTTGAAAAATTAAATTTAAATTTTTTAGAAAGCTCTGAAATTTTTTTTTTTTTTTGAGATTTAATAAATTGCAATTGGTGCATTCCAATATTTTTAACTCTCCAGGCCTCTTCTCCCATTTGAATTAGTCTTTTTCTATAATCTTCCAGTATAACAAAATGTAGATGACTCATTTTTGTTATCGCGTGTCTCACCAACTCATCTATAGCGCCTTCTGTTACAGCACCTCCGTAGAAATGAATAACTGGAATATTGTAGGGAGCCGCAGCTATTGGGCCAACTAGCATTTCATACCTATCACCAAGAACAATCATAATATCTGGTTTGCTGTTTTTAATTTTAGAAGATAAAAATTTTAAATCTTCTGAAAAGTCAATATTCATTTCATCTTTAAAATTAGTCTTTTTGTTATTTTTTATTATTTTAAATTTTTTACTAACAAAATTTGCTGTGTAACCTAATTTTTTATTATAATGTGCGGTAGTCAAAAACAATGAAAGATTTATTTTTTTCGATTTTTGTAAACCATCTATAATTGGCAAATATCTATCATAATCTGATCTCCCAACTGAAATTACTAATATTTTTTTTTTCATTTTTTTTTATAACTAATTCCTGGACTACTTGGTAAATTAATTGATTTATTAAAAATATTTAATGTATTCTCAAGTTTATCTCTTTGACAGTCCTTAAATATTTTCAATGTATGCAGCGGCCTCCAAAGTGATCTAGATTTAATACCTTCTTTTGTTAATGCATTCATGAGTTCTTTCTTAAGTTTGTTGTTTTTTAGGTTAGCTATTATTAACCAGTAGTTTGTTTTGGAAAATTTTGGTTCATCTAATATCTTAATTTGGTCGTTATTTTTGAAAATATTTGAATAAAGTTTATAATTATCTCTTTTTGCTTTTAATATGATATTTACTTTTTCTAACTGTGCGCACCCTACAGCTGCTGATAGATTTGTCATTCTATAGTTATATCCAATTTGATCATGAACATGATCATTAGAATGTTTTTTTTTAGCGTGAGTAGATAAATGTTTTAATTTTGTAGCCATTTTTTTATTATTAGTAATAATCATGCCACCTCCACCACAAGTTATCGGCTTATTTCCGTTGAAACTAAGAATCCCAGCTTCTCCAAAAGTTCCGACATGTTTCTTTTTGTAAAATGAACCAAGTGCCTCAGCTGCATCTTCAATTAGAATAATATTATACTTTTTGCATATTTTCATAATTCTAAATAGATCTCCGGGGAAACCATATAGATGAACTGCAATTAATGCTTTTATTTTTCTTCCAGTTTTTTTGTTATAAAAGCTGCTACCTACTTTTTTTGATATATTTTTTAAATAATTCTCCAACTTTTCAGGATCAATTCCTAAACTATTTTTTTCAACATCAACAAAATTTAGGTGTGCATTACAATACTTAACGGCATTTGCAGTTGCCACATAAGTTAAGCTTGGAATTAAAACCTCATCTTTAGACGTGAGGTTATAGAACTTGAGTACGAGATGTAAAGCAGATGTACCTGTAACAGTAGCTACAGCATATTTGGTTTTTGTAAAATTTGAAATTTTTTTTTCAAATGTTTCAACATATTTTCCTACTGAAGAAACAAATCCAGAATTTATGCAGTCATTAAGATATTTCTTTTCATTACCTATAAACAATGGATCATGTAAACCTTTAGGGCTTTTTTTTAGTCCTTTTTTAATTAACAAAATAATTCTTTTAATTATAGTTTTATTTTTCATATTTTTTTTTAATATCATTTAAATACCAATTAATTGTTTGAAACAAACCTTTGTCTAAATTTACAAATTCTTTAATTTTAGTTTTTTTAATTGTTTTGTTCATGTTGGGCACTCTTCTTAGGGGAGAACCTTTTGTAATTTGTCCATTAACTAAATTGGATTTTTTAAATACTAAATTTTTTATTTTTTTTGCTAAATCTATTATTTTTATTTCTTGTTTCATATTTCCGATATTAAATATTTGATTATTGGCTTTTGAATTTAATGCTAGTGACACTATTTGTTCAATCGCATCGTCAATATAGCAAAATGCTCTTTTATGTTGTGGGGAAAAGACTAATGATTTTTTAGTAATTTTTTTTTTTTCTAGAAATATTTTCTTTATAAGCTCTGGAATAACATGGCTATATCCCATTCTTGGCCCATATATATTGTGAGGTCTTATTATTAAGTAATCGTTTTTAGATAATTGTACTAATTTTTCATTAAATATTTTTGAAAGATAATATGAGTCTCTTGGTATAATTTTATTTTCTATAAGTATGTCGTTTTCTTCTTTGATTGGGAACTTAACTTTATTTTTTTTAATCAATGGTGAATAAACTTCGCTTGTAGAAAATAAAATTATTTTTGATTTTTCTTTAAGTTTATTACTGAATCTTATTACATTTTTACATGCTAATGTATTATTTAAAAAAGCATTTAAAGGATTCTGATTTATATTTTCAACCCCAACTGATCCAGCTAAATGAAAAATATATTTTATACTTTTTACATTGCTCGTTATTTTTTTACTTAAATCTTTTTTGACAAATTTTATATTTTTATGTTTAATAAGATTTTTAAAATAAAAATCATATTTTCCTCTTGATAAGTTATCCCATATAATAACCTGAAAATTTCTTTTTATTAATTTTTTTGCTAAATAATAACCTATGAAACCCGCACCTCCAGTAATAATAATTTTTTTATTAATTGCCACCTAAAACCTCTAATTTATAATTATTTTTTTTCATAAAATTTATTTGAGTATTTTGTAATACTCTATTTAAATCAAAGTAAATAGGTTTAGGTGAAAGTATTTTTCTATTTAACTTCTTATAATAACTATGACGTACACACATTATTACCAAACTAAAATTATCTAATTTTGGTAAAATTTTAATAAATTCTTTTTGCTTTTTGTCGTAGGCATAGGGATCATGAATTTTATATTTAATTTTATTCCTTTTTAAATATTCTATTATTTTTAATGATGGACTAAATCTTACGTCAGAAACGTCTTCCTTATAAGTTAGGCCTAATATTAAAATTTTTTTTTTATTTAAGTTTTTTACTTTCGATTTAATAAAATCTATAGAAGTGGTTGGCATTTTTAAATTAATACTATTTGCTAGATCTATTATTGGGAAATTTAATTTATTTTTTGAAAATAAGTTACTTGAATAATTCATAAAATCTGGATCTTTTGTTAAGCAATATCCGCCTACTCCAATTCCTGGGTTCATTATATTTGAATGTGTTTTTCTCTTTCTTATTGCTCTTAAAATGCTATTTAAATTTACACCCGTGTGATTGGAGTATTTAGTCCACTCATCAATGAAAGCTATGTTTACTGCTCTATAGGAGTTTTCTAAAATTTTAGCTGATTCACAATCTATCAAGCTCTCCAGTTCTATCATTTCATATTTTTTATAATTAATAAATTTTTGTAAAAAGTTTTTACACTTTTTTTTAGAAGCACTGTTTATGCCAGAGTAACATCTAAAATTATTAATTATTGAATCAAGATAACCTTTACCTGGCATTATTCTTTCAAAAGAAAAACTTAAATAAATGTCTTCAATTTTCATTTTTCTTTTATTAAGCTCTTTTTTAAGTATTGGAACTATTATTTTATCACAAGTTCCAGGTGGCAAAGTGGTTTCAATAATGAGCAAAGATTTTTTTTTCATTAATCCACCTATTGTAGAAAATAAATTTTTTAAATTTTTTAATTGTGTAATTTTATTTTTTTTATTAAAGTCAAAGCCAACGCTAATGATTATAGTATCTGATTTTATTATTGATTTATAATTTTTGGTTAAACTAAATGATTTATTTTGAGGTAATAATTTTATTAACTTGTTTAGTTTAATGTCTTCAGAGTATTTATTAGCATTAAATATTTTATTTTTTATCGTATTAATATCTTTATCAATTCCGTGCACCGAAAATATGCTTTTCTTCTTTTTTTTTGTATTGGCAAGTACACACGCTGTTGGCAAACCAACAAAACCAAGTCCTATTACAGTGACTATTTTTGTGCTCATTTTTTTATAGTTCTCCTTGCTTTATCAAAATCTTCTTTTGTATCTATATCAATTGAAAGTGATTTTGATTTTAAAATAATAGGTATTGTTTTTTTTGTGTAATAAAAACTTTTGTATTTATTTAGAAAATTTTTATTTCCGATGTAAAAGTTCCCATTAACTTGATAAATATTTTTATGTTTTTTATTTTTTTTACCCACAACTTCTAGATATTTATTTTTTATATAAAAGTTTCTTTTTAAGGAATTATTAGATTTAGATACACTTATAACTGACTTTGTTTTTTTTAACTTGTTGTAAATATTATAAGCTAAATGAACTATTTTATTTGATCTAAATGGTGATGTAGGCTGCAAAAGAATTACTGTATCTGTTCTATTAAATTTTTTTTCATATTTTTTTAGCGTATGTGTTATTACACTAATAGTTTCTGAATTATTTGTTGCTAAGTGTTTTGGTCTTTTAAATAACTTTATAAACTTGGACTTTTTATATAATTTTATTATTTTTTTATCATCTGTTGAAATAATTATGTCGTCGACAAACTTTAGTGATTTTGCAAATCTTACAGAATGTTCTATTAATGAAACACCATTCAATTTCTTTATATTTTTTTTTGGAAGTCTTTTTGAATTAGCTCGAGCTGGTATAAATGCAATTGTATTCATTTAAATTAAATCTTTCATTTTTAACAGTTTATTCTTTTTGATATCTTTTCTTATAGTTCGTCCTAAAATTTTTTTTAAATTAGTGGGTGAAATGCCGGTACCAGGTCTTTTAAAAACAAGATCTTTTTTTTTTAACACTTGCCCTTTTAAAATATTTTTTGCGGTAACTAGACTTTTTCTTGCAACCATTTTTACCCCAAGTTCATTATTTGTAAAAATTTTTTTTTCCATTCCTAAAATATTTTCTATTTCTCTTATATTTTGTATAAATTTTTTAAAAATTTTAATTTCCATCGAAGATTTGTGGTCAGGTCCTTTACTCTTTTTTGATAATGTCACGTGTTTTTCTATAACAGTTACTCTTTTTGCTACTGCAGCTAAACAAGCCTTAGAACCTAAAGAATGATCAGAATAACCGATTTCAGCGCCAAATGTTTTTTTTAATTTATCGATAAAGTTTAAATTTAAATTTTTGGTAAGTGCAGGATAAGAGCTGACACAGTGCATTAAAGTTATTTTTCTTTTAGGCTTCTTTTTTTTTAAAATATTATATGCGTATGAAATTTCTTTAGCTGTAGCCATTCCTGTAGACATCATTACCGGTTTATTACTCTTTGATATGTAGTCTAAAATATCTAGAGAAAGTATTTCTCCTGATGGAATTTTAAAAAAAGAAACATTAATTTTTTTATCTAAAAATTTAAGAGAGTTTAAATCAAAAGCTGAGCAAGCATATATAATTTTCTCTTTATCACATTCTTTTTTTAATATGATATGATCTTCTTTCTTAAGTTGAACTTTTCTACTCATTTCAATTATTGATTTGCTCTTGTCATTTTTTTTTTGGTAATCCGCCATAAAAGCATCTTTGCTGTATACATCTTCAGGATTGGCTAGTTGAAATTTTATAACATCTGCGCCTGTTGAAGCTACCTGTTTTATTATTTTTAATGCAGTTTTTAATGAACCGTTATGATTGGGTCCCACTTCTGCAATAATTAAAGTTTTTTTTTTTAAATTATCTATTTGCATATTTTAACACCTAAAGTCTTAGCTGCTTTAATGATGTTGGGTCTCTTTGGTAAAATATATTTTTTTTTTGAGAGTGAATAAATGATAAATTTTAAATAATTTAATCCAGCTAAATGAGTGAAAGCGTACCCTCCACCGAATCTCGGATTTAGATCTAAAATATAAACGTCATTATTTTTATCTATTATTACATCGCAATCTAAATTTCCAATATGATTAGAACAGTTTGAAATTTGTACGCATATATTTTCTAATTTTTTTTCATATACTATTTTTGCTTTATCTGTCTCCCCTGCTCGCATCGAAATTTTTCGCTTAACACAAGAAGAAACGTATTTTCCATTAAAATCATTTAAAATATCAAAATGAAATTCTTGACCTTTAATCAAGTCTTGAACGATATTTTTTTTATTAAAGTGATGACTGCTCAGTTTTTTGAGTTTTTCAAAACCGCCAGAAGTGTTGCCAAATCTATCTTTTTTAACATAAAATTTATTAATGTTGGTTTTTTTTAAATTATAATAAATTTTAGGAGTTTTTAATTTATTTTTTAAACAAAAAAGAGATACTTTTTTTTTGTCTAAACATATTTTTATAAATTTTGAAGATGAAACTAAGATCATACAATTAAGTGACGCGAATTCTTTTTTTGAGTTTGAAAAAATTTCTAAATCAAAATTTGTTATAGGTACTATCAAATTAATTTTATTTTTTTTTACTATTTTTTTTATAGCAACTAAATATTTTTTTTTACCATCAGACACCTTTGGTATTATGTGATTTTTAGTTGATGCAAGATTTAAAGCTGGTGAAAATCGATCATTATCAGCTAAATGTATTTCTAAGTTTTTAAAATTCTTTTTTATATCTACTAAAAAATCTACAAAGTATAACCTCCTACTTATATTTGTAATTAAAATATTCATTAATTGTATAATAAGATTAATTTTTTTTTCTGACGCAAGCAATATATTCATGTTCAGAAAAGTTAAAATAATTAAATTTTACTTCTCCTAATTCATCTACATGAAAATCTTGAAACAAATTTGAAAAAACCTTTTTATTTTGTGGACAGTACACTTTAATTTTACCACCGCTTTTTATATTTGTTTCATAAATATCTTCTGATATAAATTTACCCTCTTTTTGAAAACTTGATTTTGGCCCATTAATATCAATTATCAATTTACCATTTTTTTTTAATATTCTGTGAAATTCTTGGATTAGTTCTAAGATATTTTCTTTACTTTTTAAAATAGAAATTACGCTAGTACATATTATGTTATCAAAAAAATTATCTTCAAAAGGAATTTTTTTATCATTTTCATTTATTTTTTTAAGTTTAATTTTATTATCTTTAATATCTTTTTGCTTAATTTTTTTTTCAACTAGTTCAATTGCTTTAATGCTAGCTTCAATACCATATACTTTAAAATTTTTTCTATGAAAATGAAATAAGTTTTCGCCTGATCCAAAGCCAAAATCTAATAAATTAGTATTTTTATCTATAAAATACTTAGCCGCAAGTCTGACTAAATCTAAATTGGGATAATCATGGTCATGGCCACTTTCATATAAGCCATCGTATTTCTTAACATTTTCTTTATTGTAAATTGCCATTAATAACCTTTAATAATGTTTGCTAGATTAATTAACTCATCATTGTTAGCATACCTACTAATATTACTTTCTATAAGTTTAAAATTTCTTCCTGATAATTTATCAGATATTCCTGCTATATGAGGCGTGTAAACAAAATTTGAAAGTTTAAGGAGTTTATGATTTTTTTTAATAGGTTCAACATCAACTACATCACTGCCTGCTCCTCTTAGATGATTATTTTTTAAATATTTATAAAGAGTCTCAAAACAAATTACATCACCTCTGCAAACGTTAATTATAAAAGCACCTTTTTTGATATATTTTATTGATCCTTTGTTAAATAGTTTTTCTGTTTTTTTTGTTAGTGGTATTGTATAAAAAATAATGTCTTTATCTTTCAGAGCTTTTTTATAATTTTCAATTAAATGAAAATTATTAACTACATTTGATATAGGTGAATATTTATGATCGACAACATCAATATTTAATCCAAAACCCTTTGCTCTTTCAGCTACACATTTACCAATGCCGCCGTATCCTACAATAAGTGCATTTTTATTCCTTAATTCTATTGGTCTATTTTTAAATCTATAAAAGGGACCATTTTTTATAACCAAATTTATATTTCTGGTTAAACTTAATAGCAAACCCATAGCATGATCAGCTACTTGTGGACCTTGAATTATTTTTCCGGTTGTTAACTTGCATTTTTTACTTAATTCATTGTTATGAAAATATTTATCAAAACCTGCGGCACCAAGATGAACCCATGAAATCGAAGATTTGTATTTATGTAAATCATTGTAATAAAAATTTTCAAAACTTTTTCTTGATACTGAAACGAAAGCATCAATCTTATCGATTTTTTTTTGAAGAGGTTTATGCAAATAAAATTCTACTTTATTATTATTTTTTTTTAAAAATAAAATTTGCTTCCTATTAAATCCTCCTAATAATATTTTTTTTTTCATTTTACGTTAAAACTTATTTAGCATTTTGCTTAAATTATATATTTTCAAAAGAAAATAATTATTTTTTTTTTTTATTTTTTATATTTTTTTTATAATTTTATT
>Ga0114997_10003882_pt1 | contig 11654 bp, 10 predicted proteins | sample ArcticOcean_MG_C_2_FD_87045 | JGI IMG/M metagenome (GOLD analysis project Ga0114997, IMG submission 87045) | Marine microbial communities from western Arctic Ocean - ArcticOcean_MG_CB4_136 | ecosystem: Environmental > Aquatic > Marine > Oceanic | place: Arctic Ocean: Canada Basin | collected... | reverse complement strand
TTAACAGGTCTTGTGACGATGAAAGATATCGAAAAATCTGCTGAACACCCATTTGCAACCAAGGATTCTAGGGGTCAATTAAGAGTTGGGGCAGCGCTTGGTACTGGAGAAGATACCCTTGACAGAGCCAAAGCACTATCAATAGCAGGGGTTGATTTATTTGTTGTGGATAGTGCGCATGGCCATTCAAAAAATGTTGTCGAAACAATCAAGCTCATCAAGAAAGAATTTCAAGATATTGATGTAATGGGAGGAAATGTAGCCACTCCCGAAGGAGCTATCGCTCTAAGAGATGCAGGCGCTGATGCAATTAAAATTGGGATGGGCCCAGGATCTATTTGTACAACAAGAATCATTGCTGGTATGGGTGTGCCTCAAATTACAGCCATTCTTTCAATCAAAGAGAAATTTAAACCCAACGATGTTCCGCTGATAGCAGATGGAGGAATTAGATTTTCTGGAGATATTTCTAAAGCTCTTGCAGCAGGAGCTGATGCGGTTATGTTAGGCGGAATTTTTGCCGGTACAGAAGAGGCTCCTGGAGAAGTTGAGCTCTATCAAGGCAGAAGCTTTAAGACATATCGTGGTATGGGGTCTTTGGGCGCTATGTCAGAAAGAAATGATGTTAATCGATACTCTCAAGACGGCGTCGAAAAAGAAAAAATGGTTCCTGAAGGTGTTGAGGGACGAGTCCCTTTTAAAGGATGGGTTGTAAGCGTTATTGATCAGCTGACGGGCGGTATTAGACAAAGTATGGGTTATGTTGGATGTAAGACTATTCCTCAAATGCAAACAGATACGCAATTTATAGAAATTACGAATGCTGGAATGATGGAGAGCCATGTGCATGATGTGATGATCACAAAAGAAGCCCCTAACTATCAAAGAAGTTAATACTTGACTATGACAAATTCTGACCAATCAGCTTTGGATAAAAAAAATATTGATACAGTCTTAGTATTAGATTTTGGATCTCAATACACTCAACTCATAGCAAGAAGAATCAGAGAGCTTGACGTTTTCTCTATAATTTTACCCTGGGATATATCTAAAAAGAGAATAGTTGAGATGAATCCCACTGGGATTATTCTTTCTGGAGGCCCCGAATCTGTAACAAAGAACAATACTCCTAGAATTCCTGAGGTTATTTTTGATCTAGAGATTCCCATTCTTGGTATCTGCTACGGCATGCAAACATTAGCTGAACAATTTGGGGGGCAAGTGACAGCATCTAAAAGAAAAGAGTTTGGGCATGCATCTATCATTCTTGATAAAGTCTCAATTTTATTTGATGGTTTTGATGCCGGGTCATCAATCGATGTTTGGATGAGTCATGGTGATCATGTGTCCACATTGCCAGAGCAATTCGATCTAGTTGCCTCCACTCCATCAGCCCCAATTGCTGCAATGGCTCACTCTGAAAAACCTATATATGCCCTCCAATTTCACCCAGAAGTCACGCATACAAAAGAAGGCAGCGTCATCTTGGAAAATTTTGTATTCAAAATCTGTCACTGTAAGACTCAATGGAAGATGGAAAATCTAATTGAGCAGCGCATTCTTGATATTAAAGAAAGGGTAGGAGAAAACAAAGTATTGCTTGGTTTATCTGGAGGTGTTGATTCCTCAGTAACTGCGATGTTATTAGATAGAGCTATTGGAAAAAATTTAATATGCATGTTTGTTGACAATGGATTGCTTCGAAAGAATGAGGCTGAGGATGTAGAGAATTTATTTAAAGAGAAAATGGATCTAAATTTATTAGTCATAGATGCCAAGAAGATTTTTCATCGACATCTCAAGGGCGTTTCAGATCCAGAGCAAAAGAGAAAAGTGATTGGCAGAACTTTTATTGATATTTTTGATAATGAGTCAGCTAAATTAAAAGACGATATAAACTTTCTCGCTCAAGGAACTATTTATCCAGATGTTATTGAATCCTCTGAATCAGAATCAAAGGAGGCGAGGGTTATTAAGTCTCATCACAATGTTGGCGGCCTCCCTGATGATATGAAAATGGATCTCGTAGAGCCTTTAAGGGATCTGTTTAAGGACGAAGTTAGGAGAATGGGAGCTGAGCTAGGCCTTCCGCTTGAGATGTTAAATCGCCACCCATTTCCTGGGCCTGGTTTAGGTGTGAGGATTTTAGGCGAGATCACTCCAGAAAAAGTAATGACCTTACAGAATGCAGATGCCATATTTATTGAGGAGCTAATTAAGGCTAATTTATATCACCAAGTAAGCCAAGCATTCTGTGCCTATCTTCCAGTTAAATCTGTTGGTGTGGTCGGAGATGAAAGAAGATATGCTGACGTTATTGCAATTAGAGCAGTTGAAACAGTAGATTTTATGACTGCTACCTGGGCCAAACTTCCCTATGATTTTCTTGGCCACGTTTCAAATAGAATAGTTAATGAAATTGAAGAGATTAGCCGTGTTGTTTATGATATTTCTAGCAAACCACCTGCAACTATTGAATGGGAATAAAGCTACAAAAATTTAAAAAAAATTTATATCTAAGGCCGAGGTAAAAATGAATAGCCCACAAAAAATTGCTCTAATCATGAATCAAAATTGTTATTCAGGCAGAGAGTACTTATCACATCTTAAAGATATAGATATCGATGTAATATCTATTGGTAAATATCCAGAATTTGATAAAGATGAAGAAGAAAGGTGCGGTAATTACTGGAAACCGGAAACAGAAGAGGTTTTATCTCAACACTTCGAATTCTTCAATTTTGAAAGTTTAAAATCAAATGAGTTAGAGGAATTCTTACTGTCAAAGAATTATGATTTAGGTATTCAAGGTGGGACAGGGATATTAAGACCTAATATCATTAACCTATTTAAAAAAGGACTCTTAAATTTTCATCCAGGTGATCTGCCTAAATACAGAGGGTGCAGCGCTCCAGAGTGGCAGTTATTTGATAAAAAAGAAATTGTTTGTAGCGCGCATATTATTGATATAGGTATCGACTCTGGTGCAATTCTTGCAAAAAAAGTGCTGAATATAAGATTAGAGTCATACGAATATTTTAGAGCATCTATTTATCCTGAGGTATCAAAATTTGTTAGAGAGATCATATTAGATCTTTTAAAAAGCGATATACTGATTTTAAATGCAATCTCTCAAGATGAGGATATTGCTATTTACAGAGATTATATTGGCTATGATAGAATTCAAGAGCTTAAAGAAATTTTAAAGCTGGGCTCCTAATGTTTTCTATAAAATTAGATTAGTTATTAAGGTTATATCTTTGGCTCAACTTAATAGCAATGAATTTATACCTCATTAGATTTTTAATATTATGAAAATGAAAAATATTTTAATTTTTGGCTCAGGTGGCCATGCAAGTGTGGTTATTGATATTGCGCAGCAAGAAAAAAAATATGAAATAATTGGAATTATAGATGAACCAAAGAATCACAATGAGATCTCTGGCTTACCAATCCTTAGTAATATTTCAACTATTAAGAAGGTAATCTTAGAGAAAGATGTATTTGGAGGGATTATTGCAATTGGTGATAATGCAATGAGGATTAAGGTACGCGATCAAATCCTTTCAGAAGTGCCGAATTTTCAATTTGTTAACTGCATTCATCCAAATGCAGTTGTAGCTTCAAATGTCCTGATTGGTGAGGGAAATGCCGTGATGGCAGGATCAATAGTTAATCCCAATTGCCAAATTTTTGATCATTGCATTATTAATACTAATTCTTCTTTAGATCATGATTGCAAGATGCTTAATTTTTCTTCTATTGCTCCAAACGGTACGGTCGGAGGTAATTGCATAATAGGGGAATACTCTGCCATAGGAATTGGTGCAAATATTCTTCATAATATTTTTATAGGATCTAACTGCATTGTAGGCGGAGGAAGCCTTGTGTGTTCAAACACAGAAGATAGTTCAATTTACTATGGCGCTCCAGCAAAACTAGTAAAGAGTCATGAGTTCGGAGATAAATATCTGTAGTCGCAATTCATGAATACTAATTTTTCCATTCTTCAAAACTTCCAAGATGGCGACATTCATCATGAACCATTTCCTCGCATCATTATTAAGGATGCATTGCCAGCCCTTCTTGCTGAAATTCTTACAAATAATTTCCCGATCTCAGACTCTAATAATATCTCAAGTAATAGACGATTCGATATTTCTACCCGTGATAGTTATCAGCATCATAGTTTAATACCAGAGTGGAAAGATTTTATTGCTTTTCATACTTCAAAAGAATTCTTCTCTCAAATACTTGATATTTTCGCACCCATTATATTGAGACAAAACCTCTATCATTTTTCCTCTCTTCAGGAGCTTAGTGATCTAAAGGTAGGGACTAGACATATCGATTCCTTTGAGGAGAAAGATATTCTCTTAGACACTCAGCTTTCTATTAATACTCCAGTCACAACGAAAAGCTCAGTTAGGCAAGCGCATACGGATAATACTAATAAACTCTTCAGTGGACTGTTTTACCTCAGGCAACCTAATGATGACAGTATTGGAGGAAATTTAAATATTTGCAGTTGGAATAAGAGCTATAGCTACGAGCAAAAACTTAAGCTTTACAAAGAGGGCCTTTCTTCCAGGCATTTTTCAATTTTTAAAGAAATAGAGTACAAAAATAATGTGTGTGTTTTTTTCTTAAATTCTATTGACGCATTGCATGCAGTTACCCCAAGAGAGGTTACATCGCATCACCGAACATTCATAAACTTTGTCGGCGAACTAAAGCATGATATTTTTGATCATCATCCCTATTTTAAGAGACAATTTTTTAGACTGCTAAAGTTCCTGAGATACCAAAAAGTCTCATTGAAGCAGACCTTAAGGTAAAGCACCAATCATTATTTTTACAACGCAACTATGAAATACAGAGCAGAAATAGATGGTTTAAGAGCAATAGCAGTTTTGCCAGTAATTTTTTTTCATGCTGGCTTTGAGCTATTTAGTGGTGGTTTTGTAGGGGTAGATATTTTTTTTGTTATCAGTGGGTACTTAATTACCGGGATAATTGTTAATGAAATATCTCAAGGAGATTTTAGTATTGTAAATTTTTATGAGCGAAGGGCGAGAAGAATATTGCCCGCACTTTTTTTTGTTATGCTGATTTGTCTCCCCTTCGCTTGGTTTTGGTTACCCCCAAGTCATTTAAAAGATTTTGGACAAAGTTTAGTAGCTGTTTCTCTGTTTTCATCTAATTTTTTGTTTTGGACTGAGAGCGGTTACTTTACTAGCTTCGCAGAGCTGAAGCCTTTATTGCACACATGGAGTCTAGCTGTTGAAGAGCAATACTACATTGTATTCCCAATTTTTTTGGCTCTTACCTGGCGCCTAGGTCTAAAGTTTATTGTCATCTTTTTAGGAATAATATTTTGCTTAAGTTTAGGATTAGCCCATTGGGCGTCTTCAAGCAACATACCTAATATTATTAGCGCTTCTTTTTTATCTTTGCCCACAAGAGGATGGGAGTTATTGATAGGAGTGTTCCTAGCTTTTTATATTAAATATTATGGTTATTTGACCTCAAAATCACTCAATCAAGTATTCAGCATTATTGGATCTGTGTTAATAATTTACTCGATTGTTGCTTTTGATGCTTCAACCCCTTTTCCAAGTTTGTATACCTTAATTCCGACAATAGGAACTGGCTTATTAATACTTTCAGCTGTTCCATCTACATTTATATATAAGATTCTTAGCTTTTCACCTATAGTAGGAGTGGGTTTATTATCTTATAGCGCCTACTTATGGCATCAACCTATATTAGCTTTCGCGCATTATAAAACTTTATTTGAGGAGCTCTCAGATATTGCTTTAATCCTTTTATGTCTATCGTCATTACTCTTTGCTTACATAAGTTGGAGATGGGTTGAGAAACCTTTTAGAAATAAAAATAAGTTTAGCCAAAAAAGAATTTTTACATACTCATTTCTCTCGATTGTATTTTTTATAACTGTTGGTTTATTTATCCACATAACTAATGGACTCAAAGACTACAAAATTGAGTATGAATTTTCTGAAATAGAAAATTATAATTACGCAATTATTGACGCAAGCGTTAATTACAATATGTATGACAGAATGGTAGATAGTGAATGCAACTTCTGGGTCCAAGACTCAAACCAATTAGATTTAAAAAGGATTAATAAGTGCTCAAATAAGTTTGGGCAACCTTTGCTGATCTTGGGTGATAGCCACGCATTAAATATCTATAATATCTTCTCTAAGAGTCTAAATTATCCTTTTCTCATAGGAATTTCTCAAGGTGGATGCAGGGCCCATGATAATCTTGGATCTTGTGGTTACAGTGACTTATTAAGTTTTATTAAAGCTAATAACTCATTTACTCCAAGAATTATTTATCATCAAAGTGGGTCATATTTTCTACGAGGAAGCGATAATCAATATGAACCAAGTTTATATGACAATAACTTAATATTTGATGGCTTAAATGTTAATAAAGTTATCAGTTATCTTGAAAACTTAATAGATTTGGGCCTTGAAGTTAAGTGGTTAGGCCATTTTGCTGAATACCGCATTGATCCTCTCATGAGCATCTCTAGAATTGATTTAATCCCAGAAAAAAACTTCAAGATTTTTAATGAATTAGACTCATCTGTAAAGAGTATTGTTAGTGAAAGAAATTTTAAAAATTACACACAGTTTGCAAGCTTTTACACTATACAGCCTAGGGTGTTATACGACGAATGCTTGCTGTGGAGGGATCCCGATCACTTCAGCTCTTGCGGAGAGAGTATTATTGCATCGGAAGCAAATTTTCAGTTATTTCAGGAGTGAAAGTATCTCTTGATCTTCAGGTATATCAAACAACTCTTCGTCACTCTTGACCGGCCCTGAATCTGCATAAACTTCAAATTGAAGTATATCTCTGTAACTGCCTAGTCCTGGAATACTAGCAGCATGCAAGCACTCTTGAGTATTTACTATTGCGCAATCCCCTGCATCTCCTTCAAAATATTTAAGTGAGCTAGGGTCAATTAATTTCTCTATTATCTTATTATTTTGAGAGTATCGCGAAAAATAATTTGTTCGAAGCAAATTCATGCTATTTAATTTATCATGGAATCTTAATGAGCCGGTATCTCTATTAACATTGTCTTTGAGCAGGATAAAAACTCTTAGTGAAGTTGCTTTACAGGCATCATGATGAAAGGTATTTGAAAATATATCATCTCGCTCTTGATCAGCTGATTCGACATGAATATTCCTCCATACACGCACAGTATTTATGCGATATGCACATTTGTAATAGTTCTCTAGGATACCTCTAAGCTTACTTGAGAATAAATTTTGGAACTCCATAACTTCAGTTGGATTGATCGCATGAAACATTGCCCCATGTTTTTCTGCAACATGCATTTTCGGTGTTTGAAATATTTTTTTGCAACAATCTACTGCTGCAGATATTTTTGTGGGCTCAATCAGATCATTGATAACTACATACCCATTTTCCTTAAGAAGGTTTGCTTGTAACGAGCCGTGCTCAGAGAAAGACATACTGTCTATTTTTGTAAATGCTTTTCTAAGATTTCTTAGCTCTGAATGTGCGCCAAAATTATTTCTTAAACCCGAGCTGTTTCCATAGTAAAAATAGATAAATTGATTCACCAAGGACCTTAGCCAGCTTCCCTGCATGGGTCTTTCGAGTTGAATTGATGCTCTGTTTTGCATTTTTTCTTATTTAGTAATTAATTATTAAAATTATGAGATAAATTATATACCCAGATATAAGAGCCATTCAACTATATACCGCATCTAGAGAGAAAGTTGTTTGAATTTTTTCTGCTCCTAGAATTCTAAGCTGCGTTTCTAAAATATTATTATCAGGAGATACATTTATATAGAAATTTTTTGGACGAATGGATTTAATTTCTTTAAGAGGTTTATATTTTTGAAGGATGAATTTTAACGCCTTAGGTAAAACTATATCTTCTTGAGTTAGAGCAAAGAACCCCAAGCAATTATTATCTAATATATAAGTCGTTCCTATATAGACTTCCCCCTGCTTTATTAGATACCAAGCTCTGTATGGATTATTAATAACGAATTTATTATGCTGCTTTTTTGTTGGAATGATTTTATTGCTAATGTTATGTTTTCTTTTTTTTAACAGCTCAAAAAGAATTGCTTGTTGCTCTTCGCTACTTGATATTATTTTTTCAAATTTAATAGATAGCAAACTCATTTTTAAAATTTATTTATCCCCTATTTTTTAAAAAGAAACACATATTATTTTCATCCACCTGAACAAAATCACATTTCTTAAAAATTTTGATGCTAGCAATATTTTCCTTTTTTATTGTTGCCTTTAATTGAAGAAGATTTCCTTCTCTATATTTCTTTATAGAATGAGATAGCAGTTTTGATGCTAAGCCCTTGCCGCGCATTTCGGGATTTAAATTAATTGATACTTCTGCGCAATTCTCTGAGGCATTAAAATCAAATCGACAAATACCAATTTTTTCTTCGGAAATTATACCAATGTAAAGCTTTCTCTTAGAATCTTTGATGCTACCTTGATACCACTTCTCATGCTCTTTAAAGTCAATCTTACTATTACTGATTGACATAGATGAGCTCAGTAGATCGTTTCTCCAAGCAAATATTTCCTTTGAGTCACTAGTTTTTGCTTCCCTTATCAGCATCCTTTAAGAATTCTTATTTTTATACATACTTTATTTTATGCTTCATGGAATCTAGTGTCATCTTTATGCTAATAAAAAGATACATAAAAGCACTCAGATTACACGCAAAGTATATATATAATACGATATGGAATTTAAAATTAATAAGTCAGTATTGGGCGATGGTCATCCGCCTTATTTCATTGCTGAGCTTTCAGCAAATCATAATGGCTCGATTGAGAGAGCTAAATTATCAATACAGGCTGCAAAAAATAGTGGTGCAGACGCAGTAAAAATCCAAACTTATACGGCTGATACTATGACTATAAACTCAGATAATGAAGATTTTAAAATTAAGGGAGGCCTGTGGGATGGCTATAAATTGTATGACTTATATAAAGAGGCTGAGACGCCATTTGAATGGCATCACGAGCTTTTTCAATTTGCAGAAGAAGTTGGAATTACAATTTTTTCAAGCCCATTTGACGAAACGGCAATAGATTTATTGGAAAATTTAAATGCCCCAGCTTACAAAATAGCATCGTTTGAATTAACTGATTTGCCCTTGATAAAATATGCTGCTAGCACCAAAAAACCACTATTAATGTCAACAGGCATGGCTAATGAGGACGAGATTGAAGAAGCAGTGGTCACCGCTAAAGATGCTGGATGTAATTCTTTGCTTTTATTCCATTGCATAAGTAGCTACCCAGCCCCTATTCACCAAGCTAATTTATTGCATATGCAGGAAATTAAAGAAAGATATGGTGTATTAGTTGGTTTATCAGATCATACAATTGGAAATATTGCTGCCACAACAGCCACCTCTTTAGGCGCCTCAGCAATAGAGAAGCATTTTACTATTAGTCGAGCGGATAAGGGTCCAGATAGCTCGTTCTCCATAGAACCAGATGAATTAGCTATATTAATCGAAGAGATTGGCGATGTTTGGAAGAGTCTAGGCTCAAAGGGCTTTGACCGCCCCATTGCTGAAGATGGTAATCGAGCATTCAGAAGGTCATTATATTTTGTAGAAAATTTAAAGAAAGGCGATCTTATCAAGAAGAAAAATATCAGAAGAATCAGACCAGGATATGGCTTGCCACCAAAATATTTTGACGATTTAATCGGCAGGTCTTTGATCAGAGATGTTGAAAGGGGAGATGCTGTTCAATGGGATCATTTTAAGAGTTAAGAGATTAATAATTCATATATAATGTGACGAATATATATAAGATATAACAAAGGAAATTATGAACAGTTACAAAACAGATCAAGAGAACTTCTGGGCTGGTGAATTCGGGAATCTTTACATAGATCGAAATAAAAGTGATCAATTGATGGCCTCAAATCTAGAATATTTCTCCAAAAGTCTTAAGGCTGCCATAGGCATTCAATCAGTTATTGAATTTGGAGCCAATATCGGAATGAACCTTAAAGCATTGAAACTTCTTAGACCAGGCATTGCTTTGAAAGGAATTGAAATTAACAAAGATGCAGCTGAAGTGTTAGAAGAGGTCATTGGTGAAGAAAATGTATATCTAGAATCAATTCTTGATTTTGTCCCACCATCAAAAAGCGACTTAGTTTTGTTAAAAGGCGTATTAATTCACATTAATCCTGATGCCCTAAGCTCACTGTATCAAACCATGTATGACTCTTCCAATAAATATATATTAGTTGGTGAGTATTATAATCCTTCGCCTATGACCATTAACTATCGTGGCCATGATGACAGACTATTTAAAAGAGATTTTGCTGGGGATATGCTAGAAAAATTTAATGATTTAAGGCTGGTAGATTATGGTTTTGCCTATAGAAATGATCCTACCTTTCCTCAGGATGACATCACTTGGTTTCTTTTAGAGAAGGTCTAAATGCTTAATTACTGCAAATCATGTGTCATGCCAGATACGAAACCGGATTTACTCTTTGACAATGAGGGAGTTTGTAATGCCTGCAGAAATTATGAAAATAGATCGAAGGTTAATTGGGCGGAAAGAAAAGTTGAGCTTCATGAATTGCTTGAAAAATATAAAAGTCAAAACCGTTCTTCTTGGGACTGCATTGTGCCAGTATCAGGGGGAAAAGATAGCACCTACCAAGTAATTCGTATTCTTCAATTAGGGCTTAATCCCTTATGTGTTACTTCCACCACTTGCGATCTAAGCTCTCTAGGCCGACAAAATATTGATAATATTAAAAACTTAGGAGTAGATTACGTTGAATTTTCACCTAATCCTCTCATAAGAGCAAAACTCAATCGAGTCGGCCTAACAGAGGTTGGAGACATTTCTTGGCCAGAACACGTTGGAATTTTCACAATACCAGTTAGAGCTGCAGTCCAATTCAATGTTCCGTTAATTATATGGGGAGAAAACTCTCAAAATGAATATGGTGGGCCAGCATCGTCAATTTCAAATAGTATACTTAATAGAAGATGGCTTGAAGAGTTTGGTGGCCTTTTGGGCATGAGAGTGACAGACTTAGTTGGTCGGGATGGAATTGAAGAAAAACATCTTATCTCCTACACATATCCTACAGATGATGAGCTGACTAAAACAGGCGTTACGGGTCTTTTTCTAGGGCACTATCTTCCCTGGGATGGTATGTCTAATACTCTAATTTCTCAGGCTAATGGCTTCATTACATACGATAAAATCGTAGAAGGGTCGATGGTCAATTATGAAAACCTTGACAATCATCAGACGGGCATTCATGACTACTTTAAATATCTTAAATTCGGTTTTGGCAGAGCAACAGACTTGGCATGCATTCATATTAGAAGAGGGCGACTTTCCAGGGAAGATGGAGTCAGCATTGCAAAAAATCTTGACGGCACATTCCCTTGGGAATATTTAGGGAAGTCGTTAAAAGAGATACTCAAGCCTCTTGATATGACAGAAGATGAGTTTATTAAATTATGTGATAAGTATACCAATAAGAGAATCTTCCAGAGAGATGATAGCGGGCAATTAATTAAAAATAATGATCTATCTCCTAT
>Ga0114997_10003880_pt1 | contig 11658 bp, 15 predicted proteins | sample ArcticOcean_MG_C_2_FD_87045 | JGI IMG/M metagenome (GOLD analysis project Ga0114997, IMG submission 87045) | Marine microbial communities from western Arctic Ocean - ArcticOcean_MG_CB4_136 | ecosystem: Environmental > Aquatic > Marine > Oceanic | place: Arctic Ocean: Canada Basin | collected... | reverse complement strand
GTAAAGAAAGTTATAGAGAAAGACATAATAAGGAATGGAAACAAAGGTTAGGCCAACAAGAGATTGAAAAAAGAGTGGCTTATTCCTTAGCTAATAACTATGCAGTTGATACACCTCCAGATTACTTAGACCTAAGATTAGGTAACCTATGTAATCTTAAATGTAGAATGTGTAATCTATTTAATAGTAGCCAGATTGAAAAAGAACATTTAAAGCTAAGACAAAATAACATGTATGCTGATATATGGACACGACTGTACCCTCACACAGATATTAATGGTGCACCGTATGATATGAACTGGGTTAATTATGAAGGGTTCTGGAAGAATATAAATGAGTATGTTCCATCTCTAAAAAAAGTTTATTTTACAGGTGGCGAGCCAACACTATTGGAAACACCATACACATTTATGGATGAAATGGTATCCCAAGGAATAAATGATAAAGTAGATATTATGTTCAATACAAATTGTACTAATGTCCAACCAAAGTGGTTAAATCAATTATCTAAATTTAGACGCGTACAAATAAATGGAAGCATAGATGGTATTGGAGCAATGAATGATTATATAAGAGCACCATCAAAATGGAAAAGTATTAGAGAAAATTTTATAAAGATTGCAAAGTTACCTAACGTGCATATTGGTATAAGTCCTGTTATACAAATTTATAACATTTTAGATGTAGACAAAATTCTAGAATTTGCTGAAGAAGTAAGTCATATAATTGGTAAAGTTGTTGATGTTGACTTTCTTTTATGTGTACATCCACCATATCTTGATCCAGCTAACCTATCTGATAGAATTAGAGATAGAGCTTTCATGAAGTTACAGCGCGTCCAAGACTCGTGGTTATATAAACAATCTGAGAAAAATGGTAACTCTATTAAAAATTCTGTTGACTCATATCTGACTTTATTGGAACAAGAAAGACGTTCTGATTGGAAAAAGAATATGGAAGACTTTTGGAATATAACTGCAATACAAGATAAAGAAAGAAACCAATCGTTTGAAAAAAGTATTCCAGAGCTATATGAGTTATTAAAATGATTAGAGATCAACCACTTAAAGAAATAAATTCAACCGGTCATACACATATGATGTGGATGGTTAATGATATATGTCCCTTTAAATGTTGGTATTGTCCTGAAGGAACATGGGGTGGTAACAGTATTACAGAAGAACATTATACGTGGGACGAATGTTCACATGCAGTAGATGTTATATGTGATCACTATAAGAAAGGTTGGTTTTTATTAACAGGTGGTGAGCCCACTAACTGGATATATTATACTAACTTACTACAAAAGCTACACAACAACCCTAATTGGAATGCTATGACAATAACTAATTTATCTAGAAAGTTGTCCTTTGTAGAAGACTATGTACATCTCAATACTGCTGTTTCTTGTAGCTATCACCCAAACGTAATAAAAACCGATAAGCAAAGAGATTTGTGGTTTGATAAAATTAATGCTATTAAAGATAGAACTCTTTTATGTATTAGAGTGATGATGGATCCACAACATTGGGATCATTGTTTAGATGTGTTTAATAAACTAAATGATAAAAAGTTATATGTTGAACCTGTAAGAATAAGTAATTATATAGATGGTTATGATATTAATACACATGATGCTGGAGTAGATTTAGAATTTAGTTATACAGATGAACAATTATATATTTTAGATAGGCTTGAGACTATGCGTGGTTCTGATTATTTAAAGAGAATATTAGAGACTGATCCATTAGAAACTACACTAACATATGCAGATGGTGTAAGTGATAAATTTAAGAGTATTGAAGCATGGGCAGCTTTAAGTGATTTGGATCGTAAAAAAAGAGCTAAATTTAAAGGTTGGGATTGTGAAATTGGTTTAAACAGTTTGTATATTGATCCTAAAGGAGATATTGCAAAGTCGGTTTGTAAAGGTGCAAGAAAACAAATGCTTTCCTCATTTAAGAATATAGATAGCATAGCTTGGCCAGATACACCTACTGTATGTGAATATGAATGGTGTTTTTGTGATCCAGAATGTCTTATTTCAAAGAGAAAAAAATAATGGAAAGATCTAAAACATTTTGTATAAAGCCATGGGTTCATATGGCAACATATACTACTGGTGAAGCTCTTATGTGCTGTGTAGCTAAAGAGGCTGCTGGTAACCTTAATAAAGATACTATACAAGATATATGGAATAGTGATCATTATAAGCAAGCTAGATTAAAGATGCTAAAAGGTGAAAAGGTTTCAGCATGTACTAAGTGTTATGATGAAGAGGATAGTGGTATCCATTCACATAGATTAATACAGAATTTTTTATGGGAAGAAGTTGAAAGTAATAATGAAGGTCATGTTGGTAAGCATGGTATGGATAAATTAATTGCTGAAACTAAAGAGGATGGTTACTTAGAAACAGAGCCTGTATCATTTGATTTTAGATTAGGTAATACTTGTAACTTACAATGTGTAATGTGTGGACCTAAAGATAGTAGCAAGTGGGTTAGTTTAGCTAAGAAATTAGGACAAATTGATAAGTGGGATACAAGCAAATTTAATTGGGTTGAAGATGAAGACTTTTGGAATAAACAGTTCTTACCATTACTACCCAATATTAAACATTTAATTCTTGCAGGTGGGGAACCTATGTACCTTAAACAACACGTTCCTCTTTTAGAAAAAATAGTGGATACGGGGTATGCTAAGAATATAAAAATAAGATACCATACTAATGCAACAATCATACCAAGTAATAGAATACTTGAATTATGGAAAGAGTTTAAATTTATAGATTTAACTATGTCTGTAGATTGTTATGAGGAGAAAAATAGTTATATAAGATACCCAGATCGTTGGGAAAACATTCTTGATACTTTGCATATGGTAGATGGTGCACCAGACAATATTGGACCACGTTTAAACTGTACTGTAAATGCTCTTAATGTAATGTATATTCCTGATTATATTGATTGGGTACTCAAACAAAAATTTAAAAAGATTTCACAAAATGGTGAACAGAATGGAATACCATTTATAGGTTATGTACATGGGCCAACATATATGAATTGTAAAGTGTTGCCTAGACATATAAAACAAGCTATAGTTGATAAATATGATAGTTGGTATAAACAATTTGATACACCAGGGTATGGTTTAGAAAGAATAATTGGCATAAAAGATTTTATGTTAAATGAAGATAAGTCTAGGCATTTTAAAGAGTTTAAAAGTTATATTCAAAAACTTGACTCTATAAGAGGTACAGACTTTGCAAAAACGTTTCCGGAGTTAAATGCTTTAATATGAACAAAGAAGATGCTATTGAATTTGTAATGAAAGACAGGGATGGTAATAAACATTCTTTGTTCTATTATCTTTATCCCACACCCTTCAAAACCAAGTGGACTGAACTTGTAAATAAAAACCTCAGCAATCCTGAACATAACATATACCCAGATTTCAACAATTTAACATTTGATGATCTCCATAATATTACAACAGACTTAAAAGAAACGTGTCTATGGCTTAATAAAGAAAGTTATGGACCTGAGTTACCAGTATACAATACATATGATAATATAAAATTAAATAAGCTACATGAATTATTTGAGCATTGGGGTACTATAAGAGATTTTAAAAAAGAAAATTTTCGTGATATAGAAAACAATTGGTTTAAATTAAACGAGCTTATTCATAGATGTGAAGATGTTCTAACTGCAAAACAATTGAATACACATTTAAAAATGGGTGGTGTAATTGATATACATCCATTGGGTTTGCATAATAATCTTACAGATGATGATAAGTTATTATTGACTACTGAATTTAAATGGGGTGAGTTATATTTAGGATACAATACGCTTGGGAAAGATTATCTTACAATAATGCACAGTAATGATATAAGAGCAATTGATAATAATGAAGAAAAACCTCAAACAAGATATGCAGCTGAGAGTTGGCAATACTTTGGTATGGAGTCTATACCAATACAAGGAGCACAATCATTTTATACATGGTACCAAACATTACCAGAAGCAACAAAGAAAAAAATACCTTTAAATGATCTAACATTAGGAAGAATTATATTAGGTAAATTGATGCCTCATATGACACCATCATGTATGGATGTTGATAAAAATCTTTTACATTGGGAGGTAGCAAATCATTCATGTAAAGATATATGGAATAAAAAATATTATTCTACCTTTGTAGATGTGGCTGAAATAAAATTTCACCAACTGATACCTGATGAAGTTGAAAACTTTATTGAAGAAAATAATCAATATGCCTGGAGACCAGATCTAAAAACACTACCTCAAGATTTATATAGAAGTGATTGGCCGTGGGCTCCTGTTGATCCTTTTCCAAATTGGAATCAAAGAAGAGTAGAGGAAGAGTTGGAAAAAGTTGATTCACTATTTGTACCACATAGAGCCAATGATAAGATTCATAGTTATTCACATGAAGGTTGGAGTTCTCTAACACTTCATGGTATTAGTAGAGATAAAACTGAACACTTTGATCGTTATGGTTTTAAAACAGAAGAAGAAGCTAATTATCATTGGATAGAAAATATACCTTGCCCATATATTATAGACCTTATAAAGACACTGCCTTTTAAATCATTTAGTAGAGTGAGAATAATGAAGGTAGCACCAGGCGGCTATATTATGCCACATAATGATACACCAGACGGTGGTGATTATAAAAGATTGTTTGGCCCAATGAATATTGCTCTGACACAACCTATCAATTGTACTTTTGTTATGGAAGGTGTTGGTACACTTCCATTTAGGCCAGGTAAAGGGTTTGTACTTGATATAGGCCATAGACATTGTATAGTTAACATGTCTAATATGAATAGATATCATCTTATTATTCATGGGATATATAATGATAATGCTAAGGAGATTATAAGATGAATATACCATTAAAAAGGTGGACTATATATACTAGAGAAGCTTGTGGCTATTGTGATATGGCTAAAGCTGAGTTAAAAAGACTTGGTATAGAGTATACCATTATAGAACAAAATGATAACACTATAAAGGAACTATCAGAGAAGTTAAACAAAACTATGTTTACATATCCTCAAATATTTACTGAGGAAGGTAAGAGCGTAGGTGGGTTTGATAATTTATTAGATTATACAGAACAGATGGATTAAAAAAATGGGTGAAGTGAGTTTTGAGATTATAGATTAAGAAAGACGGAATCGAAAAGAATGAATTAGATAGAAATGCAATGGGCGGTACTGAGTTAATGAAGTACGGTCTTTATGAAAGACTACCTAAAGACTTGATGGATAAGTTTCAAATTATACCATCACGAGTAAGAGATATTGATCCTGATCGTATTCCAATATTATGGAACCATGATCTAGCTGGCGATCCAGAGACAACACATTTAAAAAATGTAAAAGCTGAGGATCTAAAGTTTAAAAAATTAGTATTTGTTAGTCATTGGCAGCTCCAACAATTTAGAAATTATTTAAGTGTACCGTATAGTAAAAGTATAGTGTTGCAAAATGCTATTGATCCTATACCAGAACATAAGAAACCTGATGATGTAATTAATATATGTTACCATACAACACCTCATAGAGGACTTGAACTTCTTATCCCTACATACAAAGAGTTGCACACACAAGTTTTTAGTAAGATGAAAAAACCAGTGCACCTTCATGTCTATTCAGATTTTAATATTTATGGTTGGCCAGAAAGAAATAAACAATACACACAATTATTTGATGACTGCAGAAGTCATGACCATATAACATATCACCAGACATTAAGTAATGATTTGATGAAAAAAGAATTAGAGAACATGCACATCTTTGCGTATCCATCTATTTGGCCTGAGACATCATGTATAGCACTCATAGAAGCTATGTCAGCTGGTTTACTATGTGTTCACAGTGCATATGCTGCTCTACCTGAAACAGCAGCCAATTGGACTATGATGTATCCTGTTACAGAAGACCATCGTGACCATTGTAACCAATTTGCATCTAATTTAGTTGAAGCTGTTAAAGTAGTAGATCAACAATTCATGCAAGATAGATTAAATATGCAACAACGATATACTAATGGATTTTATAATTGGGATGTAAGAGCTATGCAATGGAAAGCTATGTTGGAGGGTTTATTAAATGACTAGCACACAAACATTTGGAAAAGAACAAGAGTATTTAAAACAAACATCAAGATTGCAGGTTAATTTACAATCTTGGGAAGAAGGAGATATACTTCACTACTATCAAGACATGGTAGTTATGTTCCAAGAATTAATGGGTGACAATATATCTCTATCTAATAAAGATAGAAGAATAATTAAAAATGCTTACTTATCTTTTGATAAGGTATTTAATTCTGAGAAAAAATGAATATAGAAGTTGTACAATATAATGATGAATATTTACCAGAGTTAACAATATTTTGTAATAGATGTAAGGAACTTGGTTGGAAAAATAATGAATCAATTGAGGCAATGAAACTCAATGATCCTAATATTCAATTTTGGTTAATATTTGTTAATGGACAGATAGCATCAGTAGAAGGAGCACAGGAATTGTTTGCTAAAGATGCTGATAGTATAGTGCATGATAAAGACTTTAGATTATTTTTTAGAGCAGCTACATTACCAGAGTACTATAAAGTAATGCCTTTTAATAGATATATGGGTCACAATCTTTATGTTCAACAGCTTGCCCAACCACAACGAAGGTGGTGTTTTGAAAGAGGTGATAAGAGATTGTTTTTAACTGCTAATACAAAAAACAATGGTAGTCCACATATGGATAAGATTGCAAAAGTAACAAGATTAAATGAAATAAAAATTTGTGAGAAAAGAGGTATCCCTCCTATGTGGGATGAATTGGGAACATGCATGTTATTTTATACTGAACAAGTAATATTTAAATTAATTGAAGAAAATGCTACTTGGTGGATTGATAAAGGAGGACTATTAAAAAATGGACATTGTTGATAATGTTATACCAATGGAAGAAGTTAATCGTTTAAATAAATTTTTTATATCTAACAAGTGGACTTTTCAAACAAGATCACCTACATTAAGATTTCAAAACATGGTACTTAAACATAGAGGTTTACCATTAATAAAAACTTTTCCATTAGCTAGATTTCCTCTACATAATGCATCAAAGTTTTTACATATAATACAAAAGATGTATCCTGACTATGAAATAGAAGATGATTTTGTAGGTGTGTTAATGCATCCAAAAGATTTTACACATACACCACACTATGATTTCTTTGAAGATCAATATATAGGTAAACAGTATCAAATGAAAAGAATATTATTCTATTGTGTTCCAGAATGGAAACCAGAGTGGGGTGGTAATACAGAATTTTATGGCCGGTGGAATAATGAAAAAGAAGTGCCTGACGTATGTCAAATAAAACCTAATAGAATGAATGTGTTTGATTGGGATGAGTATCATACAGGAACACCATGGGACGCACCTATACCTCGTGTAGTCATTACATTATACCTTTGGAAGAATACAGAAGCTAAAATTAAAAAGAAAATCTACAGATATATTTGGGGGCACGCTCCAACATATTCTGAAGTTTACCCGGATGCAAAACCATGGAAGTAAAACAATTAAATAACGCTGTTGAATTATCAGGTATTGATTTCAATAATATAACAGATACAAGTATTTTAGGACGTACTTGTGCAACTGATTGTGTTGTATTAGTAAAGGATAGTGTTCCAGAAGAACAGCTTCAAAGCATGATGAATACATGGGGACAGCCATCAAGAGAACTAATCCATACTTATATTTTAGAAAAGAAAGTTACCGGTAGACATTGGAGGAATCATTTAGTTAATCTTAGTTATATAACAAAACCATTCAAAGATAGATTCAAAGAGAACGTACATTATAGTAGAGTAAGTTTTGATAGAGATGAAAGAACAAATAAGCCTTTAGGATTGTTTACTAGTGGTGAATTAGATTGGCATAGTGATCAACAAGCTAACTACGAGTCTCAAAGAGTAATAGCATTAATGTCTTTATATGGTACAAAGAATAGTCAGACAACATTTTTATGTACAGCAGAAGCTTATGATAAATTAAACCATGATGATAAGTCAGCAGTAGATCAATTAGTAAGTGTCTATAAATGGGATGATGGAACTATGTGTGATGATTTAGATGCTGAACAAAAACAAATAATTAGATACAACCAAGTTGCATTAGATGGTATGGAATCACCATTAAAAGATAAAACAGCTGCAGGTGTAGAAGGTATAAAGTTTCCAAGTCATAGTTTTAGTCACTTTAGAGGTTTAACTACAGCACAAAGTAAACAGTACAAAGAACATCTATGGGAAAAAATTAATAAACCTGAATATGTATATACACATAATTGGGAAGACGGTCAGATTATGTTTATGGATCAGAACATAACATTACATGCTAGACCAACAAACGTACAACAAGGTAACAAAAGAACATTAACAAGAATGGTTACATACCTAGATAAGTTATATCCTAAAACTGGTAAACCTAAAGATACAGTACTGTGGATGAATAGTGATTTAACGCATGATGAGTTTGCAGGTTTAATTGATGTACAGAAACAGAAAGAATATAATGCTTAAGCGTATGCACCTGTCTTAGTTTGTGCTTCCCACTTATCTCGTAACTCTACAAAGCCACCTATCCAATCATCTCTCTTCTCTACAAACACTTGAGGTTCATCACTCTCAACAGCAATGATAGTTACTATCTGACTAACAGGTATATCAAACATCTCTTCAAACATTACTGCGTATGCAGACTCTTGCATAAAGTAATTAGATATCCAATCACGCTTCTTTCTTTTAGAAGATGTTTTAAAATCAATGATAGAAACTTTACCATCCCACATACCAACCAAATCAACTCTACCAGCTACTCTAAGGTAGCTACTATATAAAGCTACTTCTAAACCATACACTTCTTGTAGGCGTATATCTAATATAGGTTTGATCTGTTTAAATAAGAAATGGTTGATTGGTTCTATAGTTGCATAATCTAACTCTACGTTGTTTAGATAATCTTCACATAACTTATGAACCTTAGTACCTCTTCTAGCAGCCGTACCAGCTATTCTATTAGCTTCAGCTTCTCCAACTCTCTTTCTCCACGCCATAATACCATCTTTAATAGCAAGAGAGGTAACAGTAGTTACAGAAGGATACTTTTCACCATTTGGTGTAATGTAATGTCTCTTGCCATTTAAGTTAACGGTATTAAGTTCATTGAATTCTAGATCTTCTTTATGAGGAAACATTATGAAGGATCGCCATCTGGATCAAATGTAGCTTTCTTATGATGATGCTTAATATTTCTAAGCACATCTTTAAAGTTATCATCTGTGTGTCTTGCACCTGCAACACCTGATACTATTTTAGGCATACCATATACATGCTCAAGATGGGGATTATCTTCTAAGTACGTATCGTGAGCTGCCATGCTCATTACTTCCTCGTGGACTTCACCCGTCTTTTTATTTCTAAAATCATATGTCGGCATATTACAGTCCTAAGTCTGGAAAGGCTTTTTGAACAACAGCTTTGCTCACACCTTTAATGTTTCTGTCTTTCATTTGAATAACTAACTCTGCATCAGCTGGTTCAATTGATTCTAAAATTTGAACAAATAAAGACTCACGTCTATCTCTTCTAACTTTAGGTTGAACAGGTACTCCGTCATTAGCAATAAAATATGAGAAATTCTTCATCTCAACTATTAGTCTACCTTCACTATCAGTATCATCATCAAGAGGTCTGTATGGAGGTGTCCCAGGAGGCAGTATCCATGAAATGTGAGGGTTGTATGCTAGTTGGAATATACCACCTAGATGATCTTTAGTAGCTTGGGGTAGAGCTTGTAACGCTTCTACCTTTAGTGTTGTATTCTTTGTCTTACGGGCTTCTGATAAGGCCTCAGCCATGCCTATTGTATTTCCACTCATTTTTAAAACTCGCTTATATCTTCCATTAAATGTTTCAGTTTATGCGTAATAAAATAGTTAAACATTTTGTCTCTACCCTTCTGTGGGGTATCAAACTTATTTAGTACCTGCTTTTCTATTCCTTCAGGAATATACTCTAGGTCTATTATTAACCTATTTCTTATCCATCCGCGCTTTAATTCTTCGTCCTCAAATGCTTCTTGTACGTCGTTAATATTATCACCCTTGAGGTTATCTAAGTATTTAGCTCTTAATGGTTTCTGTCTTATTCCATTAACAAAGCATCCGTCTGGGGATATGAAGTTAGGTATACCATCACCTCTATCACCTTTTGCTATATGTTCAATCAAATACCTTCTAGGGTTCTTATCACTAAGCCACCTTTTATGTACAGGATCATATTGTCTTACTTTAGGATATTTATGCAGTTGAATAAAGTCCTTATCACCAGATAATATTAGTAGTGGTTCATCGTGATTATGTTTAACCAGAGTACCAATAACATCATCAGCTTCAGCAGTCTCTACTCTTATTACTTTATAAGGAAAGAATGTTTCTATTTCATCTCTTACTTTATTAAGCGTATTGAAAACACTTGACCAGTTTATACCTGATTGCTCTCTATTCTTTTTACGATTAGCTTTATAGTAAGGAAAGGTTTGTTTCCTCCAGAAGTTCTTATCATCACAACATATAACTAATTCACCATACTTATCATGAAATTTAGTTCTATTAGACCTCAAGCTATTAAGTATCATATGACGAAATAGATTCTCATCTAAATTAACATCTTTATTACCTCCAACCTGTATCATCAAGTTAGAAATCATTACTTGGTTTAAATCTACCAATATCATTTTAATTCTCCATATTCATTTATAATTTATAGTATAACCTAACCCGCACTAAGACAACGATAAAAATAATTAAATAAATCGTTGTAAAGAGATTCAAGATCATGTACAATAAACATAGGGTAATTAAGCTCTAAAGAAAAGGATTAGAAAATGAAAAAAGATAGAAAAATTAATAAAGATACTAAATGGGGTGACATAGTAAAAGAATTGTCTTTCTTGGATCAACCTCAATCATCTCCAAAGTATGCAGAAATGAAAACAATGTTTACACAATCAATTAATAAAAAGAAAAAGGTTTAAATTATGAAAAAATTTAATAGCCAATCTTTATCATTTGAGGAAGTAGTAAAAAGACACTTCTGTCTTAATCATAAAGCATTGCATACAAGATTTAATAAGCATTACATATACAGATTTAGATCTGAATTTATAGATAATTTTGGTTTAGATCCATTCAAATGCGTATTGTGTAAATTTGATTCACAGACAACATTGTTTAATGGAAGACCTATAATTATGGAGTTAGATCATATTAATGCACAGGTGAGAGATGGACGTCCATTTAATTTAAGGTTCTTATGTCCTAACTGTCATACGCAGACAGATAACTACAAAAACAGAACAAGAACAATTGAAGAGATACATGAAGGTTTTATGTGGATGGCTAACGATAAAAAATAATTAATTTAGTTGTTGCCCGATAATCAAAATGGTAGTACAATAAGGTATGAGAAGAAATACTAAAATATTTAACCTTAATCACATTAATAATAGTAATGTGGATCTTTCAGAGAAGTCCAGTCTGAGAGATATAG
>Ga0114997_10003877_pt1 | contig 11674 bp, 6 predicted proteins | sample ArcticOcean_MG_C_2_FD_87045 | JGI IMG/M metagenome (GOLD analysis project Ga0114997, IMG submission 87045) | Marine microbial communities from western Arctic Ocean - ArcticOcean_MG_CB4_136 | ecosystem: Environmental > Aquatic > Marine > Oceanic | place: Arctic Ocean: Canada Basin | collected... | reverse complement strand
CCTGGGACGGGGAAAACGACCTGCGCGTTGGCTATTTGTAAACAACTGTATGGACCAGAGTTGGGGAAAAAAAGAGTGCTGGAATTAAACGCCTCGGACGAACGAGGGATCTCCGTCGTGAGAGGGAAAATTAAATCGTTCGCGTCGACGACGGTAGGCGAAGGAGTGCCGGGATACCCGTGTCCGCCGTATAAGATTTTGATTTTAGACGAAGCGGATTCGATGACGAACGACGCGCAGTCGGCGCTGCGACGAATGATGGAAACGTACTCCAGAGTGACGCGATTTTTCATCCTGTGTAACTACGTGAGCAAAATTATAGACCCGATTTCTTCTCGATGCGCAAAGTTTCGATTTAAATCGTTAGATGGAGGGACAATGCACGAGAGAATAAACTTTATCGCGAAAGGAGAAAATTTACAGTTGGCGGAAGGGACGTTGCAAGCGTTAGAACACGTATCCGCGGGGGATATGCGTAAAGCGATTACTCTTTTACAATCCGCGGCGTCCTTGTTTGGATCAGAACTTACTGGAGATCGCATTCGCGAAGTTGCCGGTGTGATTCCGGATGAGAAAATCGAAGAGTTGTTGCAACTCTGCGTGGCCGGGGATTCTCAAAAATCGCAGGCGTTAGCGGAGGATATTTTGAAAGACGGGTTTCCTTGTTTGCAAATCTTAGAGCAGTTTGGGTACTATTTGGCTGATAGTGACTTGCTCGAGGACGAGATGAAAGCTGAAATTTGCTTGAAGCTAGGCGAAGTGGAGAAGAAATTGGTAGACGGGGCGGACGAGTGGCTGCAGTTGTCGCATTGTATCTCAATTGCGACGATTGTCTGCTCGACGAAACCAGAAAAGTAATAATAATAATGCTACGCTCTTGTACCTAGTATATAGCTACTTCTATATCTATTCTAAATCTACCAGCAATAATGCATATAAAGCGCGTTTCTTCAACACGTCGATTCGGCGGAGTCTTTCTCCTTCGTGCACAAAGTCACCACGTTCGCTTCCACCAACGCTCTCAAAATATCCCCTTCCATCTTAAAGTTATGGTGCGGATGCGCCAACAAACGCTCTGAATCTGCATACTTCTTGAAATAGTGATATCGCAACCCTTCCGCTTTCATATCGTTCGTCTTTCTCGAGTCATCCAAGGAAAATCCGTACACGGAAACTCTTTTGCACAAGTTCAACAATAAATACACTCCTAGAAGGCCCGAAGACGGCGTTAATTCTTCCTCGCTATACTTTGCACGATTCTTCTCAAAATCTCTGAATCCAATCAACGCCGTTCTCGCTCCAGAAACCACACGGGAGGACAATAACAACGGTTTCTTCATCTCGCTCCTTCTCTTCGCGACGCTTTGCGAAAAAGTTTCAAACTGTTTCGTCGTCGCTCTCGAGACGATAAACGTCACATTACTCGGCTCTTGCGCTAATAAATACCTCGCTAAATTACTCGTACCGCCTGGAACATCCGTATTCGAGACGCCGTCTTCATAATACACCGTCGTCCACTTGTTGTTCAACATCCTATACGTGACTTTCGAGCCGACGTATTTCTCGTAGCCTTTCACCGGCGCTTGGTTCACGCGCATCACCGCCTCGTGTTTATCGATCGATTTCCCAAACTGAGTGCGTTTTAATATCCCAGAATTTCCAACTAATGCGCACGATTTGTGTATAATCTTCGGGCTTTGTTCTGGTAACACCCGATTGACTACATTTTGCGAAGTGAACGCGTCTTTTTCTCGTATTCTTTTGTGGTTCTCTTGGGAGATGAACAAATCGTCTTCGTCGAAGACAAAGTCGCGCAAATACGGTTTCTCCTCCGCTTTCTCCTCCACGGATACTCGCCAGTCTTCTTCGTCTTCTTTCTCCTCCACATCATCGTACATGGAAGAAGGCGTTCCACCTTTATTCTTCTTACTACTACTTTCCACAAAGTCGGATTCGTCGATATCGTAAACGTCTAAATCGCTCAACTGATACGAGGCTTCACCGGTTGGCATTTGATTGGAAACGCGAATCAACGCGGTGAACCAGAATGAAATCAAGGAGAGAAGGATTATCAAAACGTAGTATTTCTTTTGTTTCCGGGGTCTTTTCGTGCCGAAGGCGCCGCCTCCATCACTGCTGCGACGCAGCAGCTCCGGCATTCTTCTTTGAGATTGTTTCTCCTCTAAAAAAAGGAGAGGAGAGGAAGAGAGAGAAATGACGATTTTCAAAAAATGAGAGGAAACGGTTGCGGCGTGTCGGCGCGTGAGTCTGTAAGAGTTAACAGAGGTTAATGCTAAAATAACAATCTCATCACCGTCTTCTTCTTTGCTCTTCTTTCTCCTTCTTGGAATAGAACACGGTCCAATACGACTTCGTTGGATTGACGCCAAACCTGGCGCTTTCGTCGGCGAACCAATAGACCCAGCGTCTAGGTCCATGAAGTGCGGATGTTCGTATATAAATATCATGGAAGTACAAATTAACGCGAGTAACATGTACAACGTGGACACGGAGAAGAACATGGACATGCAAAATAAAATGGCTCGTAAATCGGCGTAAAATATTTGAATGTCTTCGCCAAAGAGGTACGTGCACATCATGCAGTTGAATCCTAATATAGCCGATTGCCAAGTCATTCGATATCCGACATTCCAACACCACGTTTTATAATAACATCCTTTACACGAAGGGCTCAAAGTTGGAAACAAATAGTTCGCTCTATATGCGATTAAGGTGTCCAATTGAATTCGTCCCAGAACTGGTTTGTGATCCATCGCCGCCGCCTCTTTCGCCATCTCGTGTTCGACAATTTGTGAGGAAAATTCGTGCAATACATGGGGATCGCCGTGATAATACCCATCTTTATGCGTCAACGAACAGCATATAGGGCACGTGCCTCGCACTGGATTATTCGTGAATGGACACTTCATCGCGTTGAAGTTTACGAATACTTCCTCCTCTTCGGTTCTTTGGAACAAACTTTTCATGTTCCTCCACGGTCTCTTATCGAAACTCGATCGGATCTTACCGTATTTGTCCGTGTCGAGAAGAATGTACGCGAACGCGCAAAATAAGAGCATTAAACCAGCCACGCCTGTGGTGAAGTAAACTGCGTGTTTGTAAAAGGGCGATTTTGAAAGAAGGAGAAGAAAGAGAGAAGTCAGCAGCACAAAACACCAAGACGCGAAACGCAAAACAGAAGAGAGACGATAAAAAGACGACGCACTTCCAAGCAAATACATGTACGTTGTTTTCTGAGAAAGCAGAACAATCCGCAAGAACAGGGTGCATCCGATGGGAATATACGCGCGCCATCGCATGCTGTTCGCGATACCGAACGGTTGGAAGGCAACTTGGAAGACAGTCATAATATTTTAAAACTTTGAGGAGTTGACCAAAAATGGTCTTATGGTACGATTTAACTGACGAACATTTTCATCCAAAAAAAGGAAAAAGAAAATACACGGGCGCATTTTATTTCTCTCCCTCTCTCTCTCTTATTACAACAAAAACGAATTACTTCTTTGCATCCTCTTCTTCCCACGCCGGATTCTTCTTCATAATGACTACGTTTTCCAAATTCGAGGTGATTGGGATGTACTTGCCGCTTTCTAATTCGGCTCGGTCGCCCGAAGCTAGTAACACCGGCGTCGTGTGCGTCTGAAAGCCGGTGATTGTTTTTGGTCTACCAGCTTGGCCGACAACGTCGACAGCCTGGCCAACTCTCACGGGAATCGGTAAAGCTTTACCTTCCTCGTCGACACACATCAACATGCGCGGGACGGCTGCAGCGAAGAGATAATAAAGCATGTAGTGATGCTTTCCTAAAATCGTGTGCTTCATGTCCAAAGCGGCGAAGCAGGTGATCATCAAACCAGCCAGGGAGACGCTCGATTGCAAGGTTCTATCGGAATGCGTCGGAGATAAGGTGAGTAAACCTTTGCCCAAGTGCACTAACCCTTGCGAGACGCGGACTAAAAACAAAAGACTCGGTTCTTTGTAGTAGTAGCTCGTCAATTGTCGAAGCTGGTGCGCCAAACGCGCATTGTTCGTACCAGCGCCGACGATACCAAGCGCCAAGCAAGCGGATTGAGCGATTTCTTCCGAGTTATCGTGCGATAATCGACCTAATTGATCGGTGATTTCTAACTTCGGATCGGAAGTGTGCAACATGGCTAAGCCGAGAGGAATGGCCAATTTCACCGAGTTGTCCCCGTACTGAATCAGGTGATCGTACGAACGGATCGCCATGTCGCGACCGAGGTCTTCACCCATGGCAATAATAGCAATGCCTAGGCACGCCACAGATTGCGCGTCTAATTTCCAACTGTCTTCTTCCGTCGATTCTTCCGTCGTTCTGTGTTCACCACATTTCGCAAGCAAGGCTTGTACTTTCAAGACGTTACCCGAGCAAGCGTAGGCGCAAACGTCGAGAACGACTTGGCAATACTCCGAAATGCGTTCCGGAAAAGTCTTCGCAACTTCATACGTCGCTTCAACTTCTTGCTGTCTTTGCAAAAACATCAAGCCGAGACCTAAGCACATCAAGTGCGCGAAAGGATCTTCCAAATCTTTCTCCGGGCGAAGCATCAATGCTTGGACGATGGATTGAACGGACTCTTCGTGACACGTGCCGCAGTAAACTAAACCTAACGATAAAGCGGCAAACGCGCAAACATCCATTGGCGTGGATTCATCCGTTACAATTGGCGTCAAGAGTTCAGCCACTTCTTCCTTCTGGCAACCGGCGTACGCTAAACCCAAGCCCATGATTGCACCGATTCGAACGGACGAATTATCTTTGTTGACGGATTCGTAAAGCAGACCGTAAGCTGGATCGCAATCGTTTCTCACGTTCGTGTTGATCAAACCGACGGCGAGGAGACCACCAGCAACGACTAACGGCTCTTCGGAATACAAAAACGTATCCACTTGCGGTAAACCACCTTCGACGTCCCACAGCAACACAGATCCTAAACTCGCAGCTGCGGACATTTTGCCGTGGTCTTTGTTTTTGAAAATCCAGGAAACGTTGGAGGAAGAGCCGCCTTCGCCAGTCGTGCCTTCCGCGGATTGCGCGGTGAGCAACTTATCGTGACCGAAACCGGCGTTGACAAATGCGTTGACAAACGTCGCCGCTAAATTCGCGCGAGCACTATCTACAGCAGGCCCGGACGGCGCTCTGCCTTCAATCAAATGTGTTTTGTAAATATCCTCCGGTAACTTGGCTTCCATCACGTCCAAATCTCTCGCTAAAGTCAAGTAATTTTCGCAAAGCTTCGAGTTTGACATGATCAACGTCAACTCTTCCGCATCATCACCTTCTTGTTCGCACGGTCCTTCGTCTAATTTCAACGGGTGGCCGTGTCGAGCGAGAATGTAACAGAGCTGTTTCTTTTCTAACGGGTCCTTTGAAGCTAAAAATGTTTCTTCAATCGTACTTTGCACGCCAATCTTCAACGCCACTCGCATGGCGTCACACAATTTGTTCACTTTCATGAAAATTTTGTGCGCGGTGGACAAGACGATACCGTCCTCCGGTTCCGGCAAATAGCTCGAGCACGAGATCAAATACAAACACGTGCGCGAATAATTATTCTCCGTCACGTGGTCAATCAAATACTCCAACTTTTCCACTTCAATTAACAAATCCACTGCCTCAGGCTCGGCGTTGTGCGACATGTGAAATGGCACGATGTCCTTCACCAACTTCATCAAATCGTCAACCTCCTTATCTTTTGCGGTGACCCCTTCTTCTCCTTCTTCTAAGTCTGCGCGTCGATGGTACTCGATGCCGATTTCGCTCGCCAAGTTTCTCACGTACTCATGGCCCCAAAATCCAACCTCTTCTCCGCTCCCTAACATCTTATACTTCAACGACTCCGGAATGACATTCTCTCCCGGGGAATCCGTCATGGATAAAACTGAGATAACATCCGCTAAAAGTTTCTTGTTTGTCGCGTCTTTGATGGTCGGGTACTGGTCTTTGAAAGTTTGCAAGTGAGGACGCAAGAATTTCAAAGGTTTCGGCACCGAAGTCATCGAACTGTTGTTTTGTAGGCACGACAAGCATTGAGAGAAGAGTGAACAGCAGGTGAGTCATTAGTACGTGAGCTTGATGATGTGAGAATGAAAGAAGGAAAAGGAAAGAAAGAAGGAAAACTGTAGAAAAGAAATCGTCGATCTCGTTATTCTTCGTACCTCGTCGCCGTTTTGATCTCCGTTCGCATGCTCTCCAACGCCAACTTCGCCACGCCCGCTTTGGAATCCATCACCCTTTGGACTAATAGTTCCAAGTTCGTTTTCAGCTGAAGATCTTCCTCGGATAATTCAATCTCCGGTTTCGCGTCTTTACCAGTCGTCGTTTTTGCGTCTTTCGTAGACTTCTTTTCATCACTAGATTTGTCTTTTCCATCGGTGGTGGACGAGGGAGCGACGACGTCTTTCTTTTTCTCACCCATGTTGATGATGAGATGAGAAGATGATCCTCTTATTGAATCTACTGAAAGACGATAGAAACGTGTCTCTTCCTACTCGCAACAAGGGGAGAGAAAAGTAGAAAAACGATATGAGCAGAATAGAGGAGAGTGCGTGCAAAAAGTTTAAAGATGATCTGATGGGTCCTGTCCAGTTCGTCCAGATGTCCAAAAAGAACACTAAAAAAAAAAGGAAAAAAAACTTCGTTGCACTTTATGGTTTTATTACACACACACGCTAGACTTTTATTTGTCTCCATTCTCGTGCGAGGAATATTCTCTGGCTTGAGCTTTCGTGAGCTCTCGCAAAATCATCGTCGCGTAATTGCCAGCGCCGAGCTTGAAGGAGAGTTTCGCGGCGAGAAGTTTTCCTCCTTTCTTCTCTACTTTTTTGTCGCCGTCGTCCTCTTCGGCGTTATTTTTCATCTTCTTCTTGACGAAAGCGTCCATGTCCGTTTTGAGTAAATCTATTTTCGGATCATCGTATCGCATGAACTCGCATTCAAGATCTTTCGGTTTTAGAAAGAGTCTGCGGTAATCGCCCGGGTACGATCGCATAGAAAATTCCATGATGGAATGTTTCGTGAGCTCTAAGTCTACGCCGTCTTTGTTCATGGCGAGCTCGTGAAACAGAGCTTTGCCGTCCAACGTTTTATCGTCTTCGCCGTCTGCTTTGGTTACCGCCCAAGAAGGGTAGATAACTGCGTGTCCAGGAACTGGTAAAACGACATCGGAGGGATCAAAAGCATTCTTCGCGACGTCTTCAGCTGTGACAAGTTTCACTTTCTTCAAATTTTCGCCGCGTTTGAGACCTTTATCATAGGCTTCGTCCGAATGTTTTTGAATCTCTTCCGCTGTTTTCCCGTTGTCTTCGTCGTCTATAATGGCGACTAAATCACCCTCTACGACTGTATTGATTCCGAATTTTCGGACTCGTTCGCTCGCAACTTTATTCCATAAATAACTCTGGTACGCGTTAATATACATGCGCTTCATCTTGCTCGGAATGGCTGATAGCTGTCCGCAGAAATCGTTTTCGCGGCCCTTCGCTGCTTGCACCTCTAATATCGCGCGTTCTATGTGCATAAATCTAGGAATCGTTCTCAAAGCTTCCTGCGCGTCTTTAGTTTCGAGATATTTCTCCTTTGCTTGCTTAATCTTCGTGGATTCTTTCATCTTTGGCTGTAATATAACATCTATGGCTTCCTTGAACTTACCATTTAAGAGCAACGCTCCAATTTTATGCGTCGTGCCGGTTGATGTCTCTGAAGCATCCTGCGTTGTCGACGATACGTTGCCAAATCGCTGAGCGCCGAAATAATTAATCGTTCCAGTTTCGCGCAAGGCGTTAATACCAGCTATTACAGTCTCTTTGAGCCGTTCATCTATGTTTCTAAGACAGATGATGAATGCGTTCCCCATCGATTTGCCGAAATACAGCGGTCTTTCGACGTAGGTGAAGTTACCAATCTTTATATCTTTACACGCTTTGTTCAAAGAAGCGAGTCGATACGCTCGGTACTTATAAACTGATATTCTTTGCGTCGTAACTGCTCGCTTATCCTTCGTACCAGCTATTTGAAACCGTTTCGGGTTACATTTCAGAAGGTTGCCAAGTTGATTCAGTGCGTCTGTCGTATCTCTTCCCGATTTACACATCACGAACTGCAAAGTCGTCGGGAGATCTGCTGGCCATTTCGGTCGCGTATCTGGAGTGGCTTTCTTGTGCCGCTTGTTATTTTTGCTTCTATTATCGTCGTCTCTCGCGCCTCTCTTCTTGCCTCCCCCCGAGGACGGGTGCACGCGAATACATAAATTTTGCCCATTCGTCGCATTCGGATGTCCATTGTCTAGCGTCACAGAATCTGTATCGAGTTGAAACTGCCGAAAAAACGCGTGCAGTTGCTTTCTGTGTTCTTTATCTTTGGAGGGTGCTAATACTAATGGTTCAATGATGCCAATTTTCCCTTCGCCGCCATCGCCGCCGCCGTCTTCTAAAACTTGCGCCTGCGGTAATAGGGGTTGAGTCCCTCGTCTCACCCCTGGTGTATTCAGAAACGCGCGCAACCGCTCCACGTCTTCCTCGCTCCCTGAAATCTTCTTGAACTCTTCAAATATCTCTTCTTTGACCACGACAACGTTAGAACTCTCATTCGCGTCGCCGCCACCCCGATCATCGTCGTTATCATCTTCTTCGATGATTTTCGTCACCGTCGTGTTTTCCAACATCGCTTTCTCTTTCCTCTCCAACTCTCGATCGACGAGAGGTTCGAGCTCGGTCAACGAGCACACTTCTCCATTTTCGGTGATTTCTTGGACGATAAAGTCGGAATGTAACGTTTTAAATATCGCCGGGAAACCAGAGAGGGTGTTCGCAAACAGTTCTAAACCGATTGCATGTTCCCCTTCTTGGATATTCTTCTGGTTGTTTGCTAAAACAGTTGGAAGCGAGGGAGACATTTTTGTGATGTTTTTTGGTGCGAAAGACTGAAAGAGAGAGACAGAACAAACAGGAGGAGAATCAATTTGCTGAATTTTAGGGTACGCTGTACGGACAGCTTTGATATGATATAAAAAAAATTTACAACTCAAAAGTATCTACATCCTCTTCCAAAATGCCGTCGTCAAAGTCGAAATCCATCATACCGGCGTTCATGTTGTTACCGTAGGATTGATCGATCATCATAAAGGTATCGACTTCGCGGTCGATGGCTTGGAAACCCATACCACCGTTGGAGGCGTTTGCGTTTGGTGGTAAAAAGGCGCCGCCGTTGGCTTGGGCGTATTTTGCCGCAGCGGAAGCTAAGGTGGCGAGTAAACCCCACGAGGAAAACGCGTTTGAAGCACCGACGCCGGCAAATGCCAACGGACTTCTCGATGGCGTCGTTAATTTAACGGAGAAGATCTCACACGTCGAGACCAAGTCCAAAAGGACGTCGTCGGAAGTTTTGAGTTCGTCGCACAAACCTCTCCTCATGGCGTCTGGGCCAAACCAAGTTTCTCCGGTGGCAACTTCGTCGATGTTCAACGACGGTCGATTGGTAGAAACGAAGCCTTTGAACAACGTTAAAACGTCCTCGATATCTTTTGTCGTCTTGATCAAATCTTCTTTGGTGATTTTCTTCGTTGGCGTGATTGTTCGCTTATATTTGCCTGCCGTAATAGTTGCGAACTCTATACCTTCGTTCTTCAAGCGTTCGTAGACATTCGGGACGTCGCTGATTACGCCAATACTACCCAAGACGGCAAATGGCGAAGCGACGATTTTATCAGCAACACAAGCCATCATATAACCGCCCGATGCGGCAACCTGTTCGACGCATATCGTGAGCGGTAAACCGGCGGCTTTAATTCTAGTTAACTGCGCGGCGGCTAAACCGTACCCAGTAACAGTACCACCTCCAGTGTTTAACCTCAAAATAACTTCGTCCCCTCGTTCCTTCTTAGCAGATCTCAACAAACCGGTAACTTCCTCTCTTAACTGCGCGGCTTGACTCGCTTGCACGTCGCCGAAAAAGTCGAGCACGAAGACGTGTTTCTTGGAAAGTTTATCCTTCGGTCCCGATACCTCGTCAACGTTATTCAACAGAAGGACGTCGCTGTTCGCTTGCCAACCAAACGTTTGATTAGGATCTTTCAATACGTCCTCGAGCGATTTTAATTTCGATTTCGGTACCGCTGCAGCAACCGCGGTTAAATACTTATCTTCGTTCAACATTCTCTCGGAAGCAATGCGACCGAGCTCTTTAGCCTGTTTCGACGGGTTTTCTTTCCCCATGCCGAATTTGTTCTTGATGTTGTTCATGATATCGCCGTCTTCTTTAGACGACGACGCAGCTTCGTCTTCCTTGGAAGACGAAGAGCTCGAAGATGAAGATTCTTTCTTTCTCGCGCCGAGTTCTAATGCGGTTTTTCGCGAGGATGCCGTGATGGCGTTCATTCGCGTCTTCAATCTGTCGTCGACTTCTTTCCATTTTTTTTGCGCCTCGAGAATGGCGTTGCGCTCTTCCGAGGATAACTTACCCAACGCGTCCGCGTATCTCTTCTCAAACCTCTGCTTGTTCTGTTGCCGCTTAGCGGACGTTTTCGAAACCGTCGCGGCTTCAAATTGTAACGCGTACGAATCCAATCGATCGTTCAACCGCTTGATGGATAAGTACGGTTGCGTTCGCGGCTTCTTTCCCATCTGCCCGCCTCTGAGAAATCCGAAAGGCGAGGACGACGACGACCCGTCTTCGCCTCCACCGGAAGAAGATTTCCCTCTCCGAGCGCCGGAAATAATCATCAAAGCGACGATACCCACCGTGACGGCTGGGACGCCCCACGAGATTAACGTTTTCAGCGTATACATGGACAACTCGTGAAACTCTGGCGAACTGAACGCGTTCGAGACCGAGTCGAAGGCGCCAGCGGCGAAGGCTTTCGGAGAAAAGACCAAAAACGGTGCCACGGAGACTGCTTGCATCATCATCAGTTTTTCGTTGTTGTTGTTGTCTTTAGAAGAAGAACGGTCGTCGTCCTCGTCGTCCCCGTCTTTGATGAGATGATTGGTGACGACGTTTCGATTTTTACACTGTTGGACGACGATGCCTTTTCTTCGAGACAAAGAAGACGTCTTTCTTCTCCCGACGAACGAGAGAGAAGAAGACAAAGAAGTCAAGGAAGAAGAAGAAATCATCTCTCGAGTTTCAAAACTGGGATATAGTCACTCTTTATTATTATTATTATATACACACTTCGTACTTGTTTGCGCGCAAGTAAAGAGAATAATGAAGCGAAAGAAAGAAAGAAAAAAGGTGACATAGGCACCCAAACAAAAACCACCCAAAAATTCCAACCCCACAAAAAGGGCTTTTCAGTGAGCATGAAATTATTTTTACAACACAACCACACACAAAAGAACAGAAGAAGAATTGAAAGCACTCTCGTTTTTTTTTGCTCAAAATCCTCATTTCTGTGTTGTACGAATATCTCATCTCTCTCTCTCTTTTTATAGTATTTATTATTCATTAGAGTTTAATAACAGAGAAGAGATGACGACGACGACGACGACGTTTAGGACGTCTTCTTTTTCAGCAGCAACAGCAGCAGCAACGACGTGGACTTGTTCTCGTTCTTCTTCGTTTCCCCAACAACGCAGAAGAAACATTTCGCCGACAACGAGGAGAAGATTAATCTCTTCTTCTTCTTCTTCTTCT
>Ga0114997_10003874_pt1 | contig 11676 bp, 22 predicted proteins | sample ArcticOcean_MG_C_2_FD_87045 | JGI IMG/M metagenome (GOLD analysis project Ga0114997, IMG submission 87045) | Marine microbial communities from western Arctic Ocean - ArcticOcean_MG_CB4_136 | ecosystem: Environmental > Aquatic > Marine > Oceanic | place: Arctic Ocean: Canada Basin | collected... | reverse complement strand
GCATCATTTCTCCTGTTTTACCCTGTTAAGGGTCGTGGCTTAGAAAACTAAATCAGGGGAGATTAAAACTAAGCCACTATGTTCATAACATATTGAGAAAAAATGTATGTTTAACGATTCATATCACAAAAGGATATATATACAAAACTTTCTCAATCACCCTGATTCGAATTTATACTGATTTGTTTTTTGTTTGCAAGTTTTTTATAGTGATAGGTGTTAAATAGTTAGAAAATGGCTATTTTATTAGGGTTTTTAGCTATTGCAAATGCAACCTATTTTTAGTAAGTTTTTCGTATGTTACAAAAAAATATACCTAATTATTATCATATTTCAAAAGGTGCTTATTCTATATATTACATTTTAAATAATGGAGAAGATTTTATTAAGAATTTATCTACTGACTTAAAACAAGCAAAGCAAATAGCTAAAGAAATAGTTGGTAATGATGTTCCTGTTAATATTTGGTGCAGAAAATCTTGGAATATTGATAATAAAAAATATTTAGAAAGTTTAGTGCAATTAGATCAACATATCATAGACCATAAATCACATTTAGATTCAATAGAAGTTGCTCAAAGACAAAAAGAAATAGAAGCTAAATATTCTAAGTTCTCTCATTTAGGTCAATTAGGAGAACAAATTAATTTAGAATTAACTATAACTGAAATATTTTCATTTGATGGAGATTATGGTTTGTGTTTTGTTCATAAATTTAAAGATAAAAATAATAATCAAGTAATTTATTTTGGTAATACAAAAGAATTAGTTGATGAAAATGCAAAAACAAAATTTCAAAAAGGAAACAAAATTACTGTTAAAGCTACTATTAAAGATCATTCTAAAGATAAAGAAGATCATAATATGCCTTTAACTGTGATAACAAAACCAAAAATAACTAAAGGGAGAGCATAATGAAAAACTACATAGTTAAATTAAATGGCAAAACTATTTCTAAAAGAAAAGTTAAACAAAAAACTTGCACTTTAAAAATAGTACATACTGTTGCAACAGGTCTATTTAAAAAGATAGAGTGTTTTGCAGATACAAAGACACCTGTGTGGTATGTAAGTAAAGATGATAACCCAAACGCAATTTACTATGATTGGGCAACATTTAATAAAGTTGATAATGACTTTGTTGCTGAATTTAATTATTCTAAAAATCAACAAAAAATAGATATATTAAAACAAGCGAGGTCTATATGAAAATACCTAAAGGTTCATCAGTATCAAAAGAGTTATCTAAAAAGTTTGGTAGAGTATTTAATACCAAAAAAACTTTCTTTTTTGATATTGGTAAAGAAGTTTCAAATGTGAATACAATGGGTACTCACGTTGAAAAACATCTGCTAGAAAAAGCAGATTTTATTAACAACAAACAAGGTAAATCTAATGGAGAAAAGATTGGTTAAATTAGAGAAATCTTATTTCAAGGATTTTGAAAAACAAAGAAAACTTGAAAGAGAAGCTTTATTCATAAAAGAGAAAAACAGAATGAAAGCTTGGAAGATTCATAATTTAAAATATCATACTGCATAAGTAACAAAGGGGAAATATAAAATGAGAAAAATGATAATGTTAATAGGGCTATCTATCACTCTACTACAAGGGTGTGCTAGTTATAAGCCATTAATTGACTCTAATGGTCAATCAGGAACTTTTAATGAAAGCCAAGCCAAGAATGTAACTAATGATAAAATGTTATGTTCTCAATTAGCAAAAAACAATACAACAAAAATGTCTAATGTAACTTATTGGGTTTTTAGTCCAAAGATGGAAACTAAATACCAAGCTTATTATAGACAATGTTTAAAAGGTAGAGGTCATAGTGTCATTAATTAATCTAAAAAAATCAAATGTAAATGAATTATATTGTTATGAGATTGCCTTATTAAATGTAGTTATAAATTTACAAAATCAAATAAATGATATTAGAAAAAAAAGAAAACAAATAGAAGAAAAGGAGAAAAAATGATCACCGATAATCAAGTAAGAAACATAAGCTTAATCAAACAAAGATTAAGAAATTGTCTAGCTACTATGAATGGTGCTAGTCAAAAAGAACAGGAGTCTAAATTCGTTGAGTATATAGGAATTAGATTAAGACAAAGAAGAATTGAGTTAGGATATACTCAAACAAGAGTAGCCAATAAGCTAGGAGTTACTTTTCAACAAGTGCAAAAATATGAAAAGCCAACTAATGAAATCTCTTTAAAAAAGCTAAAGATATTCTGTGAAGCTACTAACACCGATTGGTCTTACTTCTTCAGACCACTTGAAGCTTTGAATAAGAAAATATATATGAATGGGAGTGCAAATGACTAAACCACAAATAAGAAAAACAGAAGATAAACACAAAAATCAAATTGAGTTTCGACCTAATGATAAAAGATATAGATATATTGTTAATGGAGAAGTAAAAAAAGGTGTTACTACTTTAATTGGTGCTAGATTTGGTAAAAATGCTCTAATAAATTGGGCTAAAGGATTGCCTTATAAAGCTTTAGAGTGGCAACTTAAAGATGAGGGTAAGCCAATAGATTACATAGAAAACTTTATAGAATCTTTAAAAGAAAAATCTGACAAGTTAGCAATTAAAGATGCTAAAACAGGTTCTATGATGCACTCTATCTGTGAGGATTATATTATGGGTGTTAAAGTAGTTACTCCTGAAACAGAACCTTTAAAGACTATGTATTCTAAATTCACTAAATGGTGGGATAAAAGAGGTTATAAAGTTTTGGCAACAGAACAAACCTGTTATTCAGCAGATTTAGATGTATGTGGTACTTTTGATGCAATAATAAAAAATAAAAAAGGGCAAACAATTCTATTAGATTTTAAAACATCTAAAGACTTTTACCCTGATCAACCGATTCAATTAGCAACATATAAAAAGCTAATAGAAGATTCTACTGATATTAAAATTGATTTTTATGGAATTATAAATATTCCAAAAGATAAATTAAAAGACATATCAATTAGAATGTACAAGGATAAACAAAGATACTTAAAAACATTTAAGATATGTAAATATCTTGATAAGTTTGAAAGTGCTTGTCTATCTGAAACCAAAGAGTGGAAAAAACAACAAACGCAAACCAAAAGGAAAAAAAATGTACGATAAAAAACAATACGGAAAACCTTTCTGTGGTCTTTCAGTAAGATTATATGAAACAGGAAACATAAGTCCTAAATATGAATATTCAGCATCAGCGAGTAAATCTAAATTGATGTGTAGTTTAACAAAAAAACTATATTCAATTTCGCAAATAGTTGATTGGTATAACACACCAGCAGTTCAAGCTTATGCTAATGAGGGTTACGAACTTAAAGTTGCTAGTAAGATTCAACAAGCTAAAGAATCTAAATATGGTAAAGATACAGAACAAACAATTTGCTACTATATGGCTAAACCTTATAAACCTCAAAATATTGATGGTATGAAATCTATTGGAGATTCAGTTCCAAGATATACTGAACAACCAATGACACAGGCACAACCATCAGCACCTGATAAGGCAACTACTGCTCAATTATCTGATTTAGATGATGAAATTCCATTTTAAATATGAATGATTTGGAAAAAGTTAAAGACCTAGAACTACAAGTAAAAGCATTAGAGAAAAATAATATAATGCTTAAAACTCATATAGACGGATTAATAAATGATAATGATCGGTTTAGAATGATAGACAAAGCCCATAAAAGTATAAATGCAAAACTTCGTTTAAGACTTTCAAGATTCGAAGAAGAAAATAAAAAGCTAACTGATGAGGTCAAGGATAATAAAGAACTTGTCCAAGACCTCTACGACTACCCATAGGAGAAAATATGTCAACAGAAGATTATTTAAAAGTAGATACAAAAACATTAATGAAAGAGTTAAGAGAGTTTTCTGAAAAGTATAACTTTTGGTATTCTGCATTATTAAAAAGAGAAACTGATCTTAAACAAAAGAACGCAGAACTCTATATAAGCTTTAAAAAAAAAGAAGAAAAAATGACTCAAAAAGAAATTGAAGCTTTAATAATGTTAGATGAAGAATATAAGTCTAAAAAGCACGTTTTAATAGAAGCAGAAACTTTTTACTTAATGTTTAAAACTAACTACAACAATAAACAAACAGAAATCTCTTTATTACAAAGTGAACTAAAAAGAGAACTATCGTTTGTAGCTAGGGAGAGAAAATGACAAAACTTTATTTAGATAATCAAGGCCACTATCAGAAGTGTAAAGAAGATAAAATTAATTGGTTAAGTATAATGGCTAAAACAATATTTTATCTTACTGTGGTCGTTGCTATTGGTTTTTATATATATCTTTTATTTAGTGCTTAATAACTTCTAACTGGCTTATGTCAGTTGTTTCATCTATTTCAATGGTGCTTATGCTATAATTATGAACATAAGCATCTTCTCTATCATCAATCTTATTTAGATAGCTTTGTACTTTTGGAAAATGTGGAGTCTGATCTATAAATATAAATGAAGCTTTACCAATATTGTTATTATCAGTTAATAAATCTATACTTAATTCTGTAATGACATAATCTGTTTCGTACTTCATACCTTACAATATATGTATTTGAGATTAAGTTAAATTACTTTTTTTTATTTCTGTTTAATACTTTATCTGTCATTTTAGTTGAGAATGTTGCTGTAAAAACAATAATAACTAAATACCATACCGAGTCAGGTAGATCGTTTATAATTCTTACCCATTCTTCAAAGTTTGCTCTTGTGCTTTCAAACCAACCTGTACTTAACATTCCTATTAACCAAATGAGTAGTATTTCATCTTTCCAACTTTTGTCTTGGGATTTAATTCTAGCAACATCAACTTCTTTACAAGCTTCTATTTCTGCTTCTCTTATTGTTTTAACTTTTTGTGCTTTATGTTTAAAATGATCTACTACTTTACCAGCAACCATTTTAGTTAGAGGGTTACTTATTAATTTGAACCACATTTTAACTCCATAGCTAATTCTGCATAATGTTTAATCTTTTTATATCTTTCCATATCAGACTCTCCGTTTTTTTTACGAACTGCGTATTTTACTATATTACCATCTATAAAATCAAGCTTATGTGCTGATATAAATTCGATAGCTTGAATAGGTGCATTACGATAGTGTTGTCCTTGTTCTTGTCTATCTAACGCACTCTCCGTTGCTCTCTCGCCTTTTAAAGCATACTTTCCACAACATTTCTTTTTCATACTATCTGACCTATCCATCTACCTTTATTGTTTAATACCATTGGAAGTAGTCTTGGTATTCCATTTAATATTATTCCACAACCTAATATGAATCTTGTTTTAAAATTTTTTGCGTAGGAAAAAGCCATAGACTTTTGATTGATTAAACAACCTACATTCATAGCAAAGAATAGATTATCAGGATTTGCCCAAAATGAAATTAAAAATTTAGTATGATAATGTCCTTGCACACAATTCATTCCCATAGTTTGTGATACCTTTAATACATCTGCACTTCTTCCATGAGTAAAGAAACATCTTTGACCATTAGACATTGTAAGAGTTAAATCATCTATCCATTTCCATTTTCTAGTTCCCAAGAACTCTCCGTATGGTTTTAGGAATTGTTTTGACATACCATATTTTAATGCTCGTCTATATACTAGACTACTATGGTTGCTATCTACTTCTATTACTTCAGGAAATATGTCTTCTAATACTTTAATATATTCTTTGGCTTTATCTAATTCGTGTCCAGCAGAATATAAATCAGGATTATGTTCGTGCATTGAGATTGCATGAAAGTCTAGCAAATCTCCAATGTTGACAATTTTATCAGGTTTAAATTCTTTTTTTATTTCTTTTAAAAATGTAATTGAGTCCTTATGTTGATAAGGCAAGTGCATATCAGAAATAACTAATATTCTTTTATGATTCATACAATTTTTACTTGTACTGTTATTTTGTTAAAATGTAAAGTAGTTGTGTCATTACTAATAAAGCAACAGCACCTAATCCGTAAATTATCCAATTTGTAATATTATCAAATCGTTGATCTAACTTGTCGTGAATTTTATCTATGTCTTGATGGATATGTTTAAGATGATTATTTTTAATTGTGTTTATCTCTCGTGATAAACCTTTAACGTGTCCGTATAAACTAACAATGTGTTCACCTGTTGTTTTAGGACTCTTAGCCATTAGTATTTTCTTTTTCTTTTTTTCATAGCTGAGTCTTTCATTAGTTTGCCATTTGGCATTTTATGATAACCTTTAGGAACTTTTTTCTTTTTTTTAGCCATATTAATTTTGTAACTTTCCATCTGACCATTTTGCGTCAGGTAATCCGTTTGTATATGATTTGCCATCAAATGTTAATACTTGTTTTCTATTACTTCCCTCAGAAAAACTTGCATGAATCCAACCTGAGTTTGCTTCTCCTGTCCAATATTCTAAAATTAATTGGTCAAAATCTACGTTATTAGAGAGCCAAAGAGCAACAGCTAAATTTGATACACCAGCAATCTCAAAATCTACTGCTTGTCCTTTTGCGTGTTGTGATGTTTTTTTACTTCCTATGGCTTCGCATAGTTCTTCTGATCTATAACCTGATGTTATAATAATAGGTTTTTCAAACTTTGCTCTTACAGGTTCTAAGACTCCATAACAAAGGTCGGTTAAGTTTTTAATTTCTCCACTACCAGCTTCATTAGATATTCCCTTTCTGATACTTGTCATTGACTTGGTAAATTCTATAAGCTGAAAATGTTTTGAAAGATGCATAATTATATCCTTTGTTGATTAACGTGCTGTTGTTGGTAAACCTGTTGATGTTACAAAGGGGTTCTCTGCGAAAGCCATGTAAACGTATGTTTTTCCTGTTGTGTTCATACTTGTGTCAGTATTATTAATTTTAAAACCATTACTTAATAGACTGGTTGCTAAAGTTGTAGATGTTCCCTCTGCACCACTTGTACTAGGTAATAGATAATAATTATTTGTATTATATCCTGGTCTTTTATTATCTAAAATATACCAATTTTCAGTATCAGTAGCATTTTTAATTAATAAAAATGCTGGAGAAAATCCTGTATAAACAAATGTACCATCTGCATTTCCGTTTCCAATATAACTACCAAATTTTGAAAATCCTTGAACTTCTGAAAAACAATAAGCTATAAAAGTTTGTCCATTTTGTGCTACGTTATCATTTGTTCCAGTAGTAAACACAGTACTTGTTGGAGCTGTATTTACCCACATAGTAGATGATGTATTTTCAGCATCAGTTTGGTTTAAATAAAGATTTTTTGTAAAACCCAGACTACCATGACCCATAATCCAAGGTTGTGTAACTGTCGTTGATTTTACAATTATTACTTTTGGTGCAACACCTAATCCATGTCCTATTGTTGTATTTTCATCTGTGGCTACCCATTTGACTATTGTAAAACCACTTGTTGCATTAACCGATACAGTAGAATCTATAACACCTACTGTATTAGCTGAACCTGAACCATTAGCTTTCCAATTCCAAGAAACAAAAGTGTTTGAACTTTCATTTACATCATTAAAAGCTCCTAAAGTAAAACCATCACTACCAAATGCAGTTAATGAAGTTGAATACTGACCATTAGCTTCATTTGTGTCAGAAGATAATCTATAAGTTGCTCCTCTAATTGCATCAAACAACATATGTGATCTTGATCCACTTCTTTGTTTAATCCAAACCCAATCAGGTGCATGACCTACACCTGTAATTGCATTAGTTGAACCATTACCTGCGTAAAGTACAGTATTAAAATAAACTGTTGGATCGTCTATTGTTGTATAAGCCATATTTATATTCCTTTTAATTTATTAAAAGCCATTATCCATACTCCGCTAAGTTTTTAGTACATAGTGCATAATATCCACTTGGTACTGCATATTCAAAGTTTCCATAACCATTAGCATCTGCGTTGCCAGATGAAATTGCATAATATGGTGAGCCATAATTACATTGATAAACAGTACTGTTGCTGTCTGAAGTAAAACCAAATCCTATAAAACCAGTTACTGTTGCTGGTATAGTATGGTTAGTGACTAACGCACTTCCATTTTTGTATATTGCAATTTTATTATTAGTACAATCAAGTGCAATTCCAGCAGTATCATTATCAGCAAAAGTACCATAATTATTTCCTGAAGTTACTCCACCACTTTGTTGAAATTCTCCACCACTTAAATTATAATATAAACAAATAGTATTAAGGTTAGTTTCATAACCCATAATATTGGTATCTGCACTCATCACACCAAACATAGTTCTTGAAGCTCCACCAGTAATTTTTGTTTCCATATAATATTTTCCAACAGCTGGTGCAATACTAGAAATCATAGCTGTCCAAGCACCACCATTTGCGTGTTGAATAGTATTATTCCCATTTGTAAAAGTCCATCTTGAAGCTATATTAGAAAGTTTATTATTTACAGCAAAATTATTCGTTGGTGTATCAATAGCTTGATTTGTTGCGGATAGATTAGATGCTGTAAAATTATTTCCATTTCCTGATTTATCTGTACCTAAAGCTGAACTATCTTCAAAGTCTACATAAAATCCGTTTGTTCCAAAAGTTAATCCTGAAACATTTTTTGGTTTCCATATTCCACTATCTTCGTCATATTCCCCAAAGTCTGTTGGTGCTAATGTTTGTCCATCTAACCAAAATACTTCTGCTAAATATCCATTAAGTTTATTTCCACCACCTACTTTACTGTCGTGACCACTTAAATTTAATTGAGTATCACTATTTTGTGATGGTGTTACTGATGATGAAAAGCTAGTTTCTTCAACTCCATTTATCCATAATTTTACTCTATCACCAGAAGATGATTGTGTTGTATCTATTCTTACAACTACATGTAGCCAAGCTGATGGGTCTTTAAAAACTCTATTAGTTCTATAATCTAAATCATAAGTTCCTGATGCTCTATTACCTATTTTAAGTATTGAGCCACTTTCAAAACTTATTAAAAATCTATTTGTGCCACCTGATAAATTTGAAAAAATGGCTTGTGCTGTTCCACTTATATCACATAATTTTACCCAAGCAGATAATGTTCCTGTTCTTCTATTACTTGTTGATGATATACTTTTTGTTAATTCTTGATTACTCGCAGTATTAAACATACAGGAATTATCTACATCAAAGCCAGTATCTTTTATGGAATTAGTTCCAAGAATTATCATTAACTCTCCAATATTGGAAGTTCACCTAATGGTCTTGATTGAACACCATCACTATCAGTAGTGTATGTGTGTAAAGTTTCTAAAGCTGGAGTATCACTTGCATTTGTAATTGCAGTTTCCATTTCTGCTTGTTTAGTTCTAACTGCATCTCTGTGAGTTGTAATAGCACTTGGTATAGCAGTAGATTTTTCTGTGTTTCTAGTTATGTACCAATCAGTTTCAGCAAGAATATTAGCAACTGTTATTTTTAAATCTTTAATTAAATTATATTTTAATCCTCTAGTAGCAACTTCTCCCTCAATACCTAAACCATCAGTTTCATCATCTTCTGTAAATAAAACATCAGCATGTGCCTTTGCAGTAGCAGTTCCATAAGAAGCGGTAACTGTTCCATCAGCAAATGCAAAAGATTGATTAGTATTAATATACCATTTTTCATCTTTTTTATTACTGTCGTCAAAGACTACTTCGTAAATACCTATTGCATTTAATTCTGAAGCTGACCACAACTGAAATATTTTAGCTGGGTATCTTACATCTCCTATAACCATAGCTTTAGGATTATTTATTATTTTAGTTATTGAACCATCTTCTACTAATGCGTACATATTTTAACTTTCACTTAAATTTATTGTTCTACCTACTTCTTGCCATATAGCACCATTGTATTTAAAAACCATGATGTCCGTTTTACCATCTGACGAAGTAAATGTTGGTGCAGTTGAAGCTCCAAATTCAAAAACTGTATTCCAACCAATACTGTGGCTACCATTATAATTAATTTCAACACAAATAAAAGCACCTTCAACTGCATTACTTGGTGCAGAAAAAGTCGTGTTTTCAGTTGTGATATGATATGCGTTTGATTTAGCTTGTGCATCCCAAGCTACTGCATTTGAAGATGATGTTAATGCTTGTTGTGGAACATAAGCCATATCATTAAATTTAATTGCACCTGTTCCATTTGTTGTCAAATCTATTGCACCATTTGCACCATCAGTTATTGTGATGTTACCTGAGTTTGTTCCAGCATTTGTATCAAGAACTAAATCGTGTGCGCCTTTAGTTGTTAAACCAGCAGAACCAGCACCACTACCTATAACTACTTCTCCTGAACCTTTAACTTTAATATCAACTCCGATATTTGTATCTGTACCAGTTGCTTCGACAATAGGATTATTGCTTGTTGATGCGTTGGTAATATCAAATTGATTTACTGCTGAAGCTGTTGTTTGAAAAACAATTTGCTCATTATTATTTTCGTCTAATATTCCATGAGCATCATCTATTACAATATTTTGAGAATTAGTATCTAAATTTCCACCTAGTTGAGGAGAGGTGTCATTGACTATATCAAATGTTACTGTTGAATCTGTAAAATCAACTGTGTTTGCTGTGGTGTTAATTGTTGCTAAAGGAATATCAGCACCACCATCATAAAATTTAAGAATATGTGCTGTTACACCACCTGAAGTGTCTAGCCAAATTGTTCCAGCGACAGCACCACTTGGTCTTGATGAACCTGAATTAGATGAATTAATAGCAGATAAAACATTGTTAATATCTGTTCTAACTGTTGGGAATGATGCGTTTGCTATATTATAATCGTGTTGTGCCATAATGTTTTCTTATATCCTTTTTAAAACCCTTTTGCAATAAAATCAAATGTTCGAGATACTGCTGAACCACTTGAATTTTTGAATGTTACGTTAAAACCATTGATTGTTTTTGATTCTACAATAAAAAAATCTCCCGTTGACATATCTTCTCCTGTAATACCAACTGAATAATTAACAGTTTTATAAGGGTTTGTAAATGTAACAGTTTTAGTTCCAGCACCTGAACTTATATCATTATCACTAAATATTCTATCTTCCATATCTATTGTAACTGAAACTTCTTCTACAACAGGGGTTGAAGCTAAATCACTTGAAGTTAAAACAACTCTAAATTTGAAGAATCTAGCAGTATAATTTCCTATTACAAAATTTTGAAAAGCTGTGTAAGTAGAATTATCATCACTTGTTGCAATTTCAATATGTGCATTAGAATTAGCTGGTGTATCTCCATCAAAACTTGAATTTTGAGAATCAAATAATCCTGATCTATTATCAAACAAATCATCAGGGTCATCAGAAGTTTGTTTTAAAGTAGCTGTAAGTCTGCAAGTATGTTTAGCACCTATATCAACTACATCTGCAAATAAATAATTACCACTTGCATAGAAGTCTGCATTAGCAACACCTGAATCAAAAAATCTAGTTGTTTCTGTATCAAAGTTTCCACTAGCTGAATCAAATAATTCTGAAGAATCTAATCTTAAAGTGTCATCTACTATTGCTGTATTTGTTAGTGTTCCATCAAAGTCAGGGTGTTCTGATACTGATGTAATAGAATTAAAATTTTGAATACTTGTAACATTAGAAACAATAGCTGTTGCATTAGAACTTGCATTTCCTAGTTTAT
>Ga0114997_10003872_pt1 | contig 11679 bp, 3 predicted proteins | sample ArcticOcean_MG_C_2_FD_87045 | JGI IMG/M metagenome (GOLD analysis project Ga0114997, IMG submission 87045) | Marine microbial communities from western Arctic Ocean - ArcticOcean_MG_CB4_136 | ecosystem: Environmental > Aquatic > Marine > Oceanic | place: Arctic Ocean: Canada Basin | collected... | reverse complement strand
TGAAAATCTAACCAAGCTTTTTTCTCGGCTTCTTTATTTTTTAAACCCTGCTTCTCATACATCTTAATTCTATTACGATAATAAGTTGCTCCACCTGAAGATATTGCAAAACTATCTGCAATTTTTGTAGGAATATAACCTTGTTTCAATATCCACGCTAAACCTTTTTTAAATTTATTGCCTTTCCCATGAACAGCCGCCGCTAACTCAGCTTCACTAACATTAATTTTTAAACCATCTCTTCTTTGTCTTAACATATCAGAATTCATAATATACAAAAAATCTTTCCAATATTGTGGTTGATTAGCAAAAGCTCTTGCTGCAGCTAAAGGATTGTTTTCAGCGTGGTTTATAAAGTTAACAGTAGATATTAACTGTAGAGTTGCTGATCTAGTGTTTAAACTCATAATAGTTCCAACTGATCCGTTTAAATAATCCATTACATTGTTACCTATTCTGCCTAAATCTCTACGTCTAGTTCGCCCAGATTCCATTCGGTATAACATGTCATCTATAGATTCTCTCCATTTTGGACCTAATTCAGATTCTATTTTATTTAAATTTGCTTCAGAAAATATCTCGTTTTTAGCTTCTATCCAATCTCCTATATATTTTTCTCTACCAACACTTCTACCTGTTTCACTGATCTCACTAGCTATTGTTTCTGCCCACCAATTTTCCGTAGGTTGTTTAAGTCCAGTTTCTAATTTTGTTAATTGAGCAATTCTTTCAGCAAAAGTTTGTAATTTAGGGTTTTTTTGAACATATTCAACAAGTTTCTTTCGTGAAGTTTCTGCTAAACCAGGTATTTTTAAACCACTTTTACTCCAAATGTAAACTCTCATCGCAGCATCATTTGTAAAATTAGTTCCTTCAACAGCTTTATCTAACAACTTAACTACATCTTTATTTTGTTTACGTAAAGACATATAATCGTTCGTTATAGCTTGTCTTGCGTTATTTAAATCATTCACACCTCTTTCCCAGGGTTTGAGAAACTTTTCTTCAATCCATTTTTTATTTTCTGTACCTTTTTTACCTTTACCGTACAATGGTTCTATTAATAATTCTAAATCTGCAGCTGAATCAGGTATAAAAAACTTCCTTCTTTTTTTATCTTTACCTCTAAACTTACCTTCGGCTTTTGTAAATCTTTTTTTAGACTCAATACCTAAAGAGTGTTGCATGATATCATTAATATTTATATCTAAGTTTTCACTAGCTAAAGCTTGTTGTACTTTAGATTTAATATCCAATTGGCTTAATACGTTTTTAACGGCTTTTACATTAGGCATTGCATCATCTACAAAGTACATATCATTATATCCTTCACTAAACTTTTCAAGCATCCACATAGCTTTAGCCTCGCCAGTACTGTTACCTAAACCAGTAATATTTTTAAAAGGTATTTCAGCTCCTTGTTGTTTTAAAAAATCAAAAATTGCTTGAGCACTTTCAGGAGCTCTAGCTGTTAATATAAAAACATTTTTAGGTCCATATTTTTTAATTTGATTTTTCATTTTTTGCATTAAAGGACCAGGTCTTCCATTTGTAACTTTATTAAAGTCAGTAAAATCAAACTTCCAGCCCTCTTTAGCTAATTTTTCTCCAACAAAGGGCCACTCATCTGCGGATATTTTCTTTTTCTTTTTACCTTTATTAGCAAAAATAAAGTTATCACTATCTCCAGCTGTTTTATCAAAATCAAAAGTACTCATACCTCTAGCTTTCTTTTTCTTTTTTCTTCCATTAACCAAAGCGTTGTCAATAGTTTTCGCGGCTAATATCTTTTCAGTAGGCGACATGTTTTTACCATCCACCCCAACTTGTTTAAGTAATTTATTTTTTCTAATCTCAAGCAGTTTAATATTTTTTGCTCCACCAATAACATCAGTTAATAATTTATCATAAGTTTTACCAGTTTTTAAATCTAAAGTATTTTCAGCAATTACTAATTCTCTTAACCAAGGGTATTTTCCAGATTCTGTTGTAAATTTAAAATCAAAACTAGTACTTCCCCCATAAGGTTTACCATCATATTTTTCTTGAATACTTCTATCTATTATACTTTGTTTAAATATTTTAGCTAGTGGTTTAAAGTTATTTAAAAAAGTAGTTTTATTACCAGCATTTTTTATCATATTAAACATAAAGTTTACATTAAAACCAAAAGCTTGGAACTCGTGTTCACTATGTGTTTTTTCTATTTCCCAATTTTTTACGTGGCGCAGTGTTATAGCGTTGTGTGTTGCTAAAGATCTAGTAAAACCATCTCCAATACTAGTTTGTTGTTGTAATAGTCTAAATATATTGTTAAGAGCTAAAGCTTTGTTTTTAGAACCTTTATAGTAATCAAATAATTTCCCATAAACATACTCTTGCATCTTTTCGTTAGCTTTTATAGTTTGCTCATAAGTAACGCCTTTATTTGTTAAGTATTTCTTTGTGATATATTTTGCATACTTTTGTTTTGCTTGATCTGTGCTTAAATCTGCTGTTTTTAATTCTTTATTAAGATTTAGTTTTAAATCCTTATTAACTACTGTTTTATAATGTTTAACAAATTCAGGTGTTTTACCTTTAGATTTTTTAATATCTTTTATTAAACCTTCCCAATAAGGATTATTTCTTGTTTCAAATTTACCATCTTTTGTAACAAACTTAACCTTCCCTAATCCAATACCCACTGATCTTTTCATCATTTGAGAATCAAACACTTCTGAAAGCATATTATCTTTCATCCAATCTACTAAGCCATCAAATTCTTTAACGCTATTTTTATTTTTATACCAACTTTTTTCAGCCATTTTTAATTGACTTTTTATACCCTCGTTTTCAAAAAGATTTTCTAAATCTTTTTTTGCATCACTCCAATTTTTATATATTTTTGGTTCAACAACTTTTGTTTCACGAGTTTCAAGAATTCTTTGAGCTTCAGCATATTTCTGCCAAGTTTTTAAATCTAAACCTTTTAACTCATAACCCATATCGTTTAAAAAGTTCTCAACTCCACCAGTTTTCTCAAGTACTTGCGTATACTCTTTATTATTCTCTATTAAATTTCTAACATAAAATCCTGCAAATGGTTCAAGTTTTTTAGTATAATCAAAGTTTTTAACATCATTAATCAAATCATTCATTATGTCAAGATCTTCAGACGCTAATTTTTCTGGTGTAGCGCCTCGAAGTTTACGCACCGCTAATTCAGCTTTTAATCCCTCTAGTTTAGCTTTTGCTTCTGGATTGTTAGCAACTTTTTCCGCAAATTTCTCACTAAAAACAGTTTCTCTAAATATTTGCAAAGCAAATGGATCACCAATACCTTCTTTTAGTGTATTTCTTTTTTTATTTATAGTACCAGCATCTCTACCTGTATTTAAGTCTTTAACAAATTCCTGTACTCTAGCTTCTGTTGCTGGTAGTTTTTCCCACTTAGTAGTTCTAGCGTTTGTTTCTTTTGTTACCTCAACCGGCAACTCTGTTGATTTAAACTTGACACCAGTGTTTTTGTAGTATTTACTAAATGTAGTTTTACCCCAATTTGAGTTTTCATAAAATTTAGGGTTACTAAACAGTTTCATGGCCTCAAAGTTTATTGCTCCGTTGTTATTGACAAATGGATCTTCCGCCTTCTTTATTTCTGCTGGTTTTTTAAGATCCGCCTTGCCCTCTCTAAATAGTAAATCCATCTCTGGTGAAGATTTGCTTCTCATCTTATTAGCAACATTAACAAAAGTTAGTTGCTCTAAAGGTGTTTCAAAGAAAACATCTTCGGATGCTTGTTCTAGCCTTTCAACAGATTGTGGGTTTATTTTCTTTTTAATACCACCGCCATAGTTAAATTCAAAATCCCTTAACTTAATACCAGTGTTTTCCGCTACAGTCTTACCACTCTCACCTCCTTTAGCGATACCACCACCAGCATTTATATCTACTATATCGGTTTTTATTTCAGATATATCTTGACCTGATACAACTGATCCTTCGGCCTCAGCTCGTCTAGACTCATACTTAGCGTCAACACTTCTTCTTTTCAACTCTTCCATCTTTAACCTAAGTTCTCCAATAACGTGTGTTGAAAGAGAACCTTTCGCAGGATCAAATCTTCTTAGTATGTCAGGTAATCCACGTGGATCTGACAATGCTGCATTGGCAAGCTCTGTTCTCTCACTCTCATAACTCCTATCGTTAGCATTAACTCTATACTTCTCAGGAATAGTTCTTTGATATTTAGAAAGAGCTATATCAAACATAGCTCCAAACTTATTTCCTAAAACTGGATAGTACTCAAAATCAGAATGAGGTGAATTTGGATCAATATCTACTTTGCCATCACGTCTAACCTTTAATCCCATTAATTCCCTATAATCACTTATTTTAGCTTTCCCTACTTCTATTTTACTAACTTTTTCCTTAAAATATTTTTGTGCTGCTTCACTTATTTCTTTTGGGTTATTTACTCTTCCTCCCCCTTCAAGTTCTAAGCTTTCAGAACTATACACGTCTTCACCTGTTTTACCTTCTAATCTTCTATTTTCAGCTCTAATCTTAGTAGCTTCTGGATCAATAACTGTTTTTAGTTCTGAAAAAAGCTTAACAACGCTTTTTCCTTTTTTTACATTTTCAGTATATCTATAAAACCACTCGAGAACATCTACCTCTCTGGTTAGATTTAATTTTCTACCGCTTGGTTTAGCTAGCGTTTGTAGTAAATTTTTAAAACCTGCAAACACATCATAATTACCGCTTTTCATAGCTTTGTAATTATTACTATTACCAATTTGCTGTGAAATATGAGCAAACAATTCGTATTGCTGGATTTTTACGTTGTTAGATGTGCTTGTTAAATCCCAACCTTTTAGTTTAATAGACTGAGCCAAGTTCATGTTTTGTCCTTTTAAAGATTCGTTACCGAGTTCTTTAGCTTCTTTCTCTGTTATAAGTCTAGCTAATTTTACCCTACTAGCAATACTATTAGTTTTCACCATAAAATCAGCTTTAAATACAGCATCTCTACCTAAAAGATTTTCTGTATAATAATGATTAACCTCATGTGTCATTATATCTGGAGTGTATGTTTTAGCGTTATATCTTATAGTAGTAACTTTAGTTTTAGGGTTTTTAAATATTAAAGCGTCTACGTCTTTAAATTTACCTGGTGCTATTTCTTTTTCAACACGTTGTTGTCTAAATTTTAACTTATCATGATTTACAACCTCAAACTTTACTTCGTTACCAGCTGCTTTTTCCTCAGCAATAAACTTTTTATGATCTTCTTTCACAAGCTCTTCAGCTCTTCTAGGGTCCATATAACCCTCTGCTCTATAAACATCTTGTAGTCTAGTTGTCATACCATCCATAACATCCCAGTGTTTATATATATTTTCTAATTGCTTATTACTAGCATGCTTATGTATTAAGTTTTGTGTTTCTTCACTTGTGAAATTATTTATTTGTTCTTCTGTTAACTTGTTAGATTCAATTCCTTTACCATCACTAGTTTTTCTAACCCCTGGAAGTATAATTTTTTTAGCTTCTTTTTGTATTAATTCTAAAGATTTTATTTGAGTTCTTTTTAAACCATCTTTAGATTTAAAATCACCAAAACCTTTAAAATGACTAACGCCTAAACCTAAACCTGTAAAATAACTACCTATTAATCTTTGTCCAACATCATCATAGTTACCATAATGGTGTTTCATAAAATTTTCTACTTCGCTAATACCAAATATATCGTTTACTATAGCGTCTGAAAACTCACCACCCTCCGCTCCCACAACAAAACTTGCCGGCTGTGTTACAAAGGTTTCAAATAATTTTCTACTATTTAGTTGTATGGCAAATGATTTAGCTGGTGTTTTTCCAATCCCTGGTTTGTATATAATACTTTTGTTATAATCTTTTAATAATCCTTTTCGCTGTAACAAAGGAGCAAGTGGAGATATCATTCTACCAACTGCCCCAAAACCAAAACCAGTTGAAAATCCAGATGTTTCTAAAAATTCAGGTTTTAATTCCATTTTAGCCATATCAAATTGAGTAAACAGCTCAAACTTACCACCTTCATAAAGTCCAAAAGCACTAGTTTGTAAAAACTTATTACCAATACTTGATGTTTGTCTTAATCCTATAGTTTCCGCATATTTCGCAGCATTCATCCCTTTTTGTGCTGCTCTAGCTCTTAAAGCTTGATCAGTGATAGATTTACCGTGTTTAACCCATTTGCCTTTATTTAAACCGCTTACAACTTGAGCAAAACTAGCTTCTATTCCATAAACACTAGCAAACTTATTAATAGCGCCAAACTCAATCATCATTTTGTTCATAGGTAATAAAGCCCCATTAACACTTTCACTCCAAGTTCTGTCTATAACTTCTTGTTCTTCAGGTGTTGTTTCAATTCCTAAATTATTATATACTTCTAACATTTCATCACCGATTTCACGATCAGTGGTACCAACTAGCATTGAAGTAAAATAATCACTACTCCAAGGATTTACAATTGATTTTACATCTTCTCCTAAAGCAGACCAATTCGTAGGTACACCAATTAAACCAAAATTTAAATGTGTTGGTTTTTCAATATCACCAATACCTTCATTAAGTAAGTACATTCTTTTTAAAGATTCGTTTTCTTTTGTATATTGTATTTGGTTCCGTTTGTATCTTTGTATTTTGTTTTGCCAAAGATCAACTAAAGAATCTTTTTTAGCATCAAACGCTTTATCAAACTCATCTATTTTATCAACCGCGGAATAATCTTTGTAACCTTCTGCATCAACAATTCCAAAATCTATATTCATTTGATCTCTGTTCATGTCGCTAACTAGGTACGGATCATAATCCGCGAGCTCGGTGTTTTCCATTAACTCTCTAAGTGAACCATTCCACAACTCTCTACTACCTTCATTATAACCTTCAGCGGTTTTTTGATAACCACTTTTTAACACAGACCAATAACGCTCTATATCTACTTCTTCATTAAAATCTGCCATTACCAACGATGATACTTCAAACTTATTTCTAAGAAAATCATGTTTATCTTCAGGCTTTATTAAACTTAGCTCGGTGTTATATTTTCTTTGTTCTTCTTCTAAGTTTAAATCAATTAAATTTGAATTACTATCTTTTTTTCTAACTGCTTCTTCTTTATTTCTAGCAATTGTTAATTTTCTAGTACTTAAATCAAAAAGCATAGTAGTATTTGATTCTTTTTTTAGATCATTCAAACGGCTAAAAGCGTCATCTATTTCTGTTTCAGTTGCTTTATTACCATTTACATCCTCACCGTGGTTTATAATTTCAACAAGAGAAGCTATTTGAAAGTCAATCCCTTCGTAACTATAATTGATAATGTTTTTTCTATTGTCATTTTGCCACTCTCTAACACTACCATTATCTTTTAGTTTTATTTGACTGCTTTTACTTAAAGCTCTAGTGGTATATATGTTTAATTTTTCATCTTGGAGTTGGAGTTGGAATCTTTCTTCAACAATATTTTCTATATCAGCATTACTCAAACTTGGATAATAACCAGCATTTGATGATTGTGCATTAAAAGCATTTTCCATTTCCATTTCATACGCGTCAATTTCTTGCTGCGAAGCTAAAGGATTAGCTATTCTAGGATCAACTATTGCTTCTCTTCTATTGTCATCACTTCTACCTCCACTAAACAAACCAAATCCACCAATTTGTTTTTTCACCATATCATATAAATAGTCTTGAGGTGAACTAAACAGACCGGCATCTATTTCCCTATCTTGTAAAGATAAATTTTGAGAGTTTTTAACAATTTCACCAAAAAGTGTAGGATTATCTTCAAAAGCTTTATCTAGTTCTTTATTAAGATTATCAGTGTCTTTCTTTCTTTTAGTAACGTTTACTTTATCTTCTTCTTGAATTTTAATCTGGTTTTTAATTCTATAGTTTTCTCCAGCAATATATCCATCTTGACGTAGTGTGTTGAGTTTTGGTGGATAAACAACGTTATCGTTATTTAAATTAACTGTATTTTTAACTCTTTTACTTAAATTTGAAGGGTTTAATCCAGTAAGGTTTTCATCAAAAGGCGCAAGTTTAAAACTTACTTTATCATCAGTTTTACTCGCACCAGGATTTTCAACTAACCACTTGTCTAGTTCTTCCTGTGTATCAAAAGTATATTCTTGACCATCTAAGTAGTAAGTTTCAATCATCTCTATTTTTTTTAATACATTTTTCCATCCTCTCCAATGCTCCGATCAAAATAGTCTGGATTATTTATTATATATTGTCTAAAGTTTGCGTAAGCATATAACTCTTGCTTAGTATCTGTTAAACCTAATTGTTTTTGTATAAAAGGCAATGCTCCTAAAACTGCCTTGATGTCTGTAGGATCAAACGGGTTGCCAATTGGAGTATCTTGTTTTTCAGTATCAAATTTTGGTCGAAAAAATTGAATTGTTTTGTTATCTTCGTCGTAAACAGATTTAATATTCAAATCACCAAGAATACCACCTTCACCTGTTATACCTGCCGTAATTAACCTACTCATTCTAAAAAGTTTATGATCTGGTGGATTATCTATACTTGGCTCAAACACATCACCAAGTTTAGGTTTAGCCCCTGGTTTTTTAGGTTTTTTAGATTCAAATAAGTTATTAAGAAACTCGTCAATATCAGTATCTAAAAATTTATCTTTCTTCATTAATTGAGTAGCGAGCATGTTTTTTGTTTTCTGACCAACATCTCCATCAAGAGCACCAATTGCGTTTTCATATTTTTCTATATCTACTTTATCACCAAGAGCATTTTTTATATAGTAATCTGTAAAAGAAGTCGTTTTCCCGTCTACTACATGTGTATAATCAATTAAAAAAGACATTTTAGCGTTCTCATTTTTAAACATATTGTGTAAATCATTTAAAGCTTCGTTTACATTAGCTTGCCAAATATCTATTTTCTTAAAAGTCTGACCACCAAAATTGCTCGTTAATTGATGAGCTAGCGAACCATCGCTAACTTTTGGTTGATTTTGCAAAGACGCTAACAATATATGAGGATCTACATAAGTACCATCAGCGCCTACAACCTTCATTTTCATTTTCCCTGGTTTTGTTGGATCTTTCTCTAAAGTCCAGAACGAAGGATAGTCTTTTCCATCTACTGTTATTGGTTTATCCCATTCTCCATTTGCATAAGCATGGGAATATGCTTCTAATATAGGGTTTGCAGAATCAGAAAACCTATCACCACCAACACTCAATAGTTTTCCGATTATTTTTTCAATATTCGGGATATCATCATTTAAACTAAGGGCTATACTATCAAAAATATCCGTTGCTTCTTCTACATTAATAGTACCAAGAGCCAATTCAGCTTTTACGTCAACAGCCATAGCCTTGACTGGCTCAAGATTAGTTTTAAATTTACGTTTATTGAACTTATCTATTTCAAGTTGGGATTTCTGTTTTCCTGCTATAAGTCCTTGAGCAATAGCAGCAACACCACTTATATAACCCGAAACGTCATACATTTCCTTTGGTATATCATATGCTGCTTTTGCTGAATTTATTACTGCTTGATTTGCTGCCATATTTTAATTTTTTATTTTATCCTAATTCTATTACGGTAAATCAGCTATTTTTCCACCACCTTGCAAATAACCCCCAAAAGCGCTACCTAATCCACTAATTAACGAACCAGTACCTTGTCTTGCTCCGGCTTCAGCTTGTCTAGCGCCGGCAACTCTTTGCCCCTCAACGTTCAGCAATGTTGTTAATTGATCTATTTCAAATTGTCTAGCGCCTTCCATGTTAGCTAATTCAATTTGTGTCATTTGTTGATTTAATCTACTTTGTTCTCGTAATCTTAATTCTCTATTCCTAGTTATTTGTTGACTAACATTTACTTGCAATTCCTCAGCTTGTTTGCTAGCCTGCATACTTAACGCTTGGGCTAATCCAGCTGCACCGGAAGAACCACTTACCCCTCTTAATCCTTGTAATATATTTGCTTGTTGTTGTTGAAAAGATTTACGTTGTAAGTCGTAAGCACTAGTGTCAATTTCCATGTCTTCAAATACATTCTCTTGTTTTAAAGCATCGGCATCAATAGGTTGGTATTGCAAGTCTTCATAAGCTTGCATTCTTTCTTCATACTTTTTTTCTGCTAACCTTGTTTCCTTCGCCGCTTTTTTTTCCTTTTTCTTTGAACTTAAATACCCAAAAACAGCAAGTCCAGCTGTTATCCACGGAAATTTTAAAGGACTTTTTTTATTTTGTGACATATCGTTTGTTTATATATATTATAGTTACATTTTTTATACCTTATTTACTACTCTCTGACACTTCAGAACCTAATGCAAATAATTCTGCTTTTTTATCAGAATCATTTGTTAGTTTTACTTCAGCATAATAACCTAGTAAGCTACTATTATTTACAGATTTATTTTTAGAAAACATTATAAAATCATTAGAACTTGGCGTACTTGCTACATTTTCTATTTTTATATAATCTGGTCCAATTTGTGTAATTTCTCCAATCTTAATTGGATCATTACCAAACTTCCCACTTAAGGTAACGTAGTAAGCAATATCTTTAACTTGTAAAGAACTGTTTTGTATATTGTTTTCGAGATTTATTTTTATCATATTATACTTTTATTCGTCAGCTGATCCTACTGTTATAAATTTATTTAAATCTAAATATAATTTCCAATTACTATCTGGATATTTATTAATACTAACCGTACCTTCTACTTTTATTTCTTGGTGTGATCCAACTATGTATAAAACAGTACCAACAGGTATAGTTTCAACCCTAACCACGTCTGCAGCTGTTCCAACATAATCAACAGCAAAACTACCAGCGGCAGAACTAGCTGTAACTGTTTGAATTAAATTGTTGTTACTATTTTCATTTACATTAAAACCAGTTATTCTAACTAATTCACCACCAGCTATACCATAAGTACCATTAATGGCATAGGTTACACTAGAGTCTGATTGAGGTAGTGTAACCGCTGTTCTAACAGTTTTAGTTAATTGAGTTCCTTTAGCTAAAAAATTGTTAAATGATATATTTAAACCACTAACTTTTTTTATAACAGTTGGCCCATAAGCTCTAAACGTTAATGTTATCCCATCAGCAAATGATTGAGAACTGGATAATGTTACTGTTTTAGAGTTTATAGCTGTAATTAAAGGTGTACCCGTTAAAGAACCAGAACTAACTTGAGATAAAGTCATACCAACACGCAAGTTAGTTACATCATCAAAAGTTACAGTGGTAGAGCTTGACACAGTACCATCTACAACTTGCGCTTGTTGTATATACCAATAAGTATCTGGTATTATAAATTGATTTGAAATTGGTCTATCTGGTAGCATTAAACCAAAACCATAAGTATCACTAGCTGCATTTGTTAAAGTCCAAGCTATAGAAATGTTTACACTACTTATTTGAACAGTAGATCCTATAGAAGTAACAGTTGTATCTGGAGGATTTGCTGTATAATAACTACTTTTACTAACACCTTCGTCGGCTTCTATATAAATAGTTGTTTGCCCAACTTGAGTGATATTTTTAGTTATAACTCTCCCACCATTTGATAATTCTGTATTCGCTTCTTCAGAAGCTATAAGAAGCATGCTATACACATCGCCGGTAGCATCTGCTGGAAATTGTATATTTGTA
>Ga0114997_10003871_pt1 | contig 11679 bp, 12 predicted proteins | sample ArcticOcean_MG_C_2_FD_87045 | JGI IMG/M metagenome (GOLD analysis project Ga0114997, IMG submission 87045) | Marine microbial communities from western Arctic Ocean - ArcticOcean_MG_CB4_136 | ecosystem: Environmental > Aquatic > Marine > Oceanic | place: Arctic Ocean: Canada Basin | collected... | reverse complement strand
CTTCGCCCCATACATCATGAAACTCGTCCAACTTCTCTAATGCACCTTCTGCATTTTCCCAAAGGTGACAGGCTCGGACAAGTGTAGACTTTCTTGTATTACCAAACAGTCGCAAAGAACGAAGGTCTTTGTTTGCCAATCCCATTTTTCTCATGGTGTCTTCATAAGGCCCTGCCCAATCAAGACGAGCAATAGTAGCATCGACCTCCATACTCTTGAGGTCCCTTATGCTTTTGATGAGTTTGTCGATTTCTACTTTGTCTTCTTTGAATACTCTTCTTGCTTTCCGTAAATTACGGATGACTTCATTGGCACTCTTTCCGAGTTTATCCTCAAACCAACCTTCTCCGGTTGGAGGGAAAGGTGCATATTGCGGTGCCGCTATTGTATCTTCGGAAACGATAACCGATTGAGATGCTATGGACTTGGCTATGTGTTCGTCGACATGAGGGTGAGTCATTAGACTGGAGGCTATGGTCGTAAGAATATCGTGCCCCATTTCAATAGTTTGAACAGGGTTTCCAACAGAAAGACTCGACCACATAGTATCACGCAACTTTTGGTGTCATTTAATTATATCGTAAACCACTCAGCACCTGCTACTGAGTTTTGAGGTGCATCGCCAAACCATTTATCAAAGCCATCAAGGTAATCGTCAAGCATAACAATAGAGCCTTTGAACTCCTTGGTTGCCCAATTTGCTAAAGCAAGGGCCATAGCCAAGTCATCGTGGCTACCGACTGACTCCAATCGTCCGTTCTTCTGCATACCGAAACGACTTAGTTCAGTCTCAAGTTTTCTTGTAAACTCTTTGCTCTTTTCGTCGCCCCAAGGTGTTTTAATTTGACCTTGTTCAAATGCCAACAAGAGACTCATAAACATAGATTCTTTCTTCTGTCTCGTTGTCATAAAAGTCTTAATTGGGATGTCTTCTCTCATCTCTTTGAGTTCAACTTCAAACATACGCTGAAAGTTGTTACCTTCAAGTTCTATGAGGTCGGGTCGGAAACGGCTATTGAGCATGATAATCTCTCGTTTTTGAGCGGAACTGTTGAGTCCCTTTTGATGAACAGAGTAAACAATTTGCTTTTCATCACTATCGGGGAGTATTCGTAGGATAATCATCGCCGTATAGTCAGCGTTAGCGTCGGATGCAATAGCAGGGTCCCAGCCTACAAAGTGTTGACCGAAAGTCCCAGCGGACTCTCCGTTTTCGTCAAACTCTTGTTCTGCTTTTTGCAAGAGGAACAGTTCACTGTCTCTTGACTTTTCCAACATGCTCATCGGGAACATACTTGACAAGTCATGTATGGGTTCACAGAGGTACTCTCTTGCAAACTTAATTGCAGGCATAGAGTTCTCACGCTGTTTGAGGGCCTCAAGGTCCCATCGTTGAGGCCAAAGAGCCTCTCCTTTGGTATCAATAGCAGGGTAAGTCTCAACGGTGAAGTTGTCTCTATCCTCCAGTTCGGCATACAAGTCATTGTAACTGAACGGTGTACCTACCATCATCAAACGACCAGTGTGGTGGAGAACAGGGAGGAGGACAGTATAGAACCAGTCTGCGGCTCTTTGAAGTTCACCAGTAGTTGTCCCCCAAAGAATATCGTCGCATACTACTACATCGGGGTGAAAACCACGAGTTGCACCACCGACGGACTTCGCCATAATACGGGAGCCGTTGGAGAACTCAAAGTATGATTTAGCCCAAGGTTTACCTTGCGGCTTGAGGTCTTTGAGAATATCACTTGATTCTATGTTCCCTCGGATAAAACGCATGTGTTCAAGTGTCTGTTCAAGCGAGTGACTGAATACCATAACATGCGTGTTAGGATTAAAAGCCGCCAACCAAAGCGCATAGGACATGAAGAACACAGACTTGCCGTGGTCTCGACTTGCCTTAACACAGTAGTATTTGTTACCGTTAAGACCATTCAACCAAGACTCATGATGATGAGAGAACTCAAAGTCCAAAATATCAGTAAAGAAGTATTTGAATGACTTCTTACTCATCTCGATGTCCATGTCGATGATGAGTTGGTTGACATCGGACATAGAGCGTCACTCCTCTTCCGGTTTCGGTTTCGGTTCCAACGCCTCATGTGACGGTGCTACTCTTTCTTCTTCTTGTTGTCGTGCTTGTCGTTGTTGTATTCCAACAAGGGTCGGTGGTGACTGTCTTGCTGGACCTGCTGGGTCTTCTTGGTCATTTGGACTGCCTCCAAGATTAGGAGATGGAATGTCGCTCGCCTCGTTTTCAGTATTGAAGTTATCAAGGCCATTAGCGTTATTGAATGCCGCTCCCTGTGGGTCTGCTGACTCATTACCGCTACCAACGCTACCGGCAGGAGGAGTGGCAAGCGGAGGTATTGGCATCACAGGTTGCATATCGTTGGCCCCTAACGGAGCAATGCTATCCGCACCTTGAGTAGGTTTTCTTGCCACAGCGACTTTCCCATTCATATCATCGAGTAAGTTTTGTTGGTGTAAGGTATCTAAGTCCGGAGCAGAAGGAGCACTGAGATTGGCTAAGTCCGGAGCAGAAGGCGCATTCTTTGCCTGTATAGGAGGAGAAGGTGTAACAGCGGTCATTCCCAGTCGAGGTCTTTCGCTTCTCAGTTGTTTAGGAGAGCCAGTCCTCTGTTCACCTTCGGGAGGGTCTATTCTTTGACCGCTAAGTGTACCGTCTTTGACCCCTTCGGTGAAGCGGTTCATACTTGACTCTATGTTTTCCGGGCTCATTCCCATAGCCTCAAAGTTCGCTCTTAACTGCTGGTCTCTCTCATAACCTTCTTTCATATTAGTACCATGTTCTGCACCTGCGGCACGAGCCTCCGCCTCGGAGCGGGATTGATTTATTCTACGCTTTTCGTTGCCTTGTCGACTATACTCTTGTCTCAAGTCTCGTTGCCCTGCATCATTCCCTTGATTGCGGATTGCTACAAGGTCTGCGTTTCGGTCTTCTCTTTGATTTGTGTCATAATTATGACGGCGCAGTCTTGCCGCCGGATTGAATCTACTGCCAATTCCTTGTCCTCTGTTACGAAGTTGCTCTGCATCACCGGCTCTATCTTCTGCTCTTTGTTGACGACTGGCTTCTCTTTGGTTTGCCCTCGCTTGTCCTGTTCGACCTACAAATGTTCTACCCAGTCCTCCGCCGAGTGCTTTACCTTGGGCACCTCCGCTAATCATGCCTTGAACAAGACTACCAAGACTACGGTGTCGACCGGCAAGTGCTCCTGCTACACCAACAAGTCCACCAGCAACACCTCCTGCTCGCTCTCGTAAAGTTCTACCACGGTCGCTATTGCCACCGCCACCGCCTACCATCATAACAGGAGGACCTCCCATTGTATTGAAATTAGGCTCAATGGCTTTGACGACCAATACTCTGTCCATCAAGACTCACCTCTCAAGAAGCCATCAAAGTAGCCCATTTTCTTTCTAATCATATCAATACCGCTGACAACATCATGACTTGTTTGAACAAGTTGAGGACGGTCGCCTTCTAAATCAAAGAAGGTCTGTTTTGGGTCTAAACCTCTTTGTTGTTGAAAGGCAGTTTCTGCTGGACTGGCTTGTCTATTCGGAGCCAAACCAACAGGTTGGCCGATTCTCTGTAATCCCGACAAGTCGGACACACCTTGTCTTAGAGGAGGCAAGGTTGTCATAGGAGGCGCACTGAGATTGGCTAAGTTCGGAGCAGAAGGAACTTGTCCATACGAAGGGCGTGAAGGCTCCGAAGGTATAGTCGAAGGAGCGGGTCTCATTTGAGGAGTGTCACTTGGGTCTCTTATACTGTTACCGACAGGTGCTACTTCATTCGGGAGTACTATTCGATGTTGCCAATGTTCGGGAATATCATGGTGCCCTGCTTCCGGAGCGGAACTTGTTACATGTTGAGTTTCTTTGTCTGTAGGTATGGTACCCAACGAGAAGTTTTCGTGACCTGTTGCTCCAAGCATGGCATCAATAACAGCCTCAGTTTTTTCTCTTAAGCCTTCTTTGTGTGCGAATCTACTCTTAGTATCAACTTCGGAGTTGCGCATAGTTTGCACTACATCAGCAACTGCATCCTCTTCGGACATACCATCCATCATTCTTTTATGGGCGGCGTTACTTAAGTGAGCAACCACTTTACGGGACAGTAGGTTGGCTCTTCCGTGAAACTCGGTCTTTTCATCCATAGGTGCGTTCTTAGCATTACTTAGGTGCATAGAGTAGTTTTCGTCATCATGATGTGAACCTAATTGATTAAGTTGTAAACGAAGTAGATTCTTTACAGCACCTTGTCCCGAATCGGAATTGATGTTATGCGTATTTTGAAACATAAGTCTCATTGCTCGTGTACTGGCAATATCATTCAGTTCTTCTTCATTCAAACCGTGGTTTATTTGGCCGAGGTGTTGCCCAAGTTGTTCTCCGGTCAAACCCCCTGCCGAAGTTTTAGAACTTGCAGGATAAAAGAAGGGGTCACCGAGTAACTTTGGTATTTGATGAGCGTGAACTTCGGGGTGCATGCGTTGTTCGGCCATGCTTTCTTGCTCTTCTGTTGACAAATAACGGTCGGGTAATGCACCCGTCTCTTGATACTTGTTCCAATCAGTCTTACCGATGGACTGTACTAAGCCTCCACTAAGACTACCCGGCAAAAGAGCGGGATGATTAACATAATTGAGACCTCTCAGTCTTTCCGGAGGGACTCCGTAGCCTCCCAAGACTTCTCCTATTTCTCTGTTCATGTGAATAAAGCCGGAGTCAATCCATTGACCAGTCGAACCGTTCGGTAAATTACCTTGGTTCGTAGCATATGTGATAAGTGGAGTTGGGCCACCTTCGTGGTTTGGTTCAGTCGCTCTTGTTTCTCTCAAATTAGTAGGTACATTGTTTTTATAATGAGGACCAACGAAAACTTTCCTCCACTGTGCACTGTCAAAATTAGGGAGGTGGTGATTACTGTCGTCTTCATGCTTGCTGTTGTAACGCTCAATAGCCTGTCCAAGGACATGCCTTGCTCCAGTATCATCTAATCCAAAGTCTTTCATCAATTCTTTATGAACAAAGTCGATTGGATGATTACCACCCTCAAGTAATTCACCTGTTTCCGGGTCATGGCTCCACGGAGGGTGGTCGTGAGTTTCGGGGTCAGCATGGATGCCTTCGTCAGTAGGTGCCCAACCATGTGCTTCATGTCCGCCCCTACCAGTAAAAGTCAACCCAGCACTCTTCTTGATAGGCGAACGCAGTGCTTTCAAGAAATGGTTTGTTCCAAAGAAAGGTACTTGCTTCTTGAAGTAACTGGTAGCAGGTAGGTGGACTTTGAACATTAACCTACCCTCCCACTCCCTTTAGCGGCAAACAGAGTAGCGGGTGCTCCCCACGACTCCGGTATATTGTTCAAATCCTCTGTAGCACCTGTAGGGCGAGTGGTTTTATTCTGCGCCTCCATATGCCCTGCCTTTCCATTTTCACCGGGACCTCCGGAAACTGCGGCTTTCTTACTGCTCTCTCTTCGCTCCAAGGCTTCTTTGAGTTGCCGAACAAGTCTACGCATCTGCGTAAACTGCATGTAATTCTGCTTCTTACGAATCTCTTCGATGTCTTTCTTTATCAATGCCAACTCTTCGGACTTGCCAAAGGACTGACCTCTCATCATAGGAGAGCGTGGCTCTTTCATCTGTAAGCCTTGAGTAGAAGCAATGGATGGGCTCTTTGGATTATAGTCACTTTCAGCACCTAATCCGTGTCCAGCAGGCATATTAGGCACATTCCCCATCAATTTTCTTCGGGATTGAGTCGCTTGCTGTTGCCCATAGGCTCTTGGGAACAACCTCAAGGGTTGCTTTGTTGAAATACCCAAGTGAGTTCTGTGAACGCTGAGTGGTGCTTGGTCTATACCTGTTTTCTTAGAAGGTGATATGTTACGGGAAACTCGTTTTGCTCTGCGAGTATTGGCTGTCTGTATTTGAGCACCGCCGGGTTGGATTTCAAACTGCGGTTGTTTCCAAGACTTTGGCTTAGCACTACCCATGTCGTCCAGTTTCGACTTCATCAAACTCGACCAAGCGTCACTCATTGGCTCTCCAGTGACGAGCATACCACCCGGTGCTGGCATTGTTCCTGTAGCGGCACCTATGCTGAGGTTACCTGTATCGGGCATACCTGTCTGTGCGCCAAACTGCTGACCTTCTTTGAATTGGTCATCCATCTCCGGAGGTTCTTCTTCTTCTTCTTCGCCCATTGCAGGAGGCATAGGGGGTTCGGGGTCTGCTATTGAAATCTGCAAATGAGGCAAGTCTTCGGTCATCGAAGTCTTGGCCTGTTCTTCTTGCTTCTTGTCACGAGTAATCTCCATCTGTTCGGGGTCGCCATAACCGTGTTTGTAGTCATCATCGTCCTTCGTCCAACCAAGGTTTGACTCGCTACGAGGCGAATACATACGAGTGTCGGAGCCTGTATTTGTCATTCATCCCACCTCATCAAATATCAAGAATCTCTTCATCTATAGTTCCGTCCGCATTAGCGAGTAGGCTCGCTTTAACTCGCTTCCAAACATCGGGACTCTCTTTTCCTAATTCAAGTTTGAGGACATTGATAGTATTATTTGCTACATTATGAGTAGGCTCTGCCCATTTTTCTTGATACTGGGATAAATCCTTGAGTGTTTCTCTTACTTCTTTATGGAGTCTTACCATATCAGTGACAACTCCATCATCGTGGATGTTGGTTTCTGTCATGAACTGTGCGAGTTTTCCGTTCAATCCTTCAACATTACTTCTTAGGATGTCTACTTCTTTACCGACCTCTATAGCAACAATAGCCGCCGAACTCTTCTTTACAAGTGGCTGAAAATGCTGTTTCATATGCCTATAGACCAAATCCTCACTACAATCCAACTCCACTGCGATGTCTTCACTGGTGCGCTCACCTTCAAAGTATGTAACCTCCAAGGATTTACGGTCGTCACTGGTGCAAACTAAGCAAGAATGGTTGGCAGTAGTATGATAATCACCAGTATGGTTCTTCATATGCCGTTCGGATGTATTTGTTCGCCAGCCCATGTCTTTGTCCATGACTTGAGTGTTGGCAGAGTTACCGATAATGCTCTGTTCAAGGCTATCACGGTCACCATGTTGGCAGAAAGGGCAACTTCTTTTCGTCTGCCGAGCCCCTCCCATACATACTCGCAGGAGATAGGCATCAATAACCCTTTTGAATGAAGTGCCTAATCGGATAACATGAAACTACCGAGGATTAAGCCTAAAATAATGGGTGTCCCTGTGTCTATAGACACTGCAAAAGGACTGACAAAGGCCAGCCGGGACCTTTTTTTGAGGAGATTTGTACCGGATGAGGTCAAAAAGGCGAGGATGGAGACCTGTAGAGCCTGTCCAAGTTGGAGTAAACAGGGTAATAAGTGCACAGAATGCGGTTGCCAAATGAAAGTCAAGGCTAAATTGACATCAAGTGAGTGCCCATTACATAAATGGGACAGGTATATACCGTCTTTATATCTCGGAAATACGGGAATAGATACCAGTAAGCATGAAAAAGGCACTAAATAGCCCTACAACAAGGTAAGCCATATTGTTATTGTCCATTTTATCACTCGATGTGAGCAGTAAAACCGCCAATGTAACGATAATAGTGAGCAATTGCACCATAATCATGTCGATAATAACACTCTTTCTTGGGGAAAATATCTCCATTGCGGTGTTTGAAAGGCCGTTAATCGGGTCATAACCTCTCATAATATCACCGAGTCCCCATCATTCGGCCCATAAAGTTGCCAGTAGCGCCACCTACTTTGTCCATAAAGCCATCATTACTCAATGCCGCACCAAGAGCACCGCCCATCATCGACTGTTGCGCAAATGCGGCAATCTGCTGTTGTTGCATTTCGGCGTTTTGTATGTTTTGTTGACTCGCCATCTGTAGGGAATTGAACTGACCTGTGACATTTTCGGCACTCATGGTCTGTAAATTGGCAGGTAAGGAGGTAATGTCCATTTTCATTTTACCTTCTTCGTCGTTGATGATGAACTCAGCGTTCTTGAGTATCTCAAGAATAGAAAAACTCACGAGGTCGTTAAACATCTGTAACATAGTAGCCATCTGCGCACCTATAACAAATCTATCAATAGGAGCAAGTGTGCGCATCATAGCCAGTTGTATATCCATTTCACTTGGAGGAGCCATTGACTGTTGCATCATACCCTGTTGATTACCCATACCGCCCATCATGTTACCCATAAATGGACTCTGCTGAGACTGCATCATTTGTTGATTTGCAAAAGGATTACTCATCATTCCGCCCATCTGTCCGCCCATCTGTCCTGTTTGCGCACCTAAGTTCAATGCTCCGCTTTGCTGTGAATTACCAAACATATTCTTTCCTCACTGTGTAAATACCGCTTGCTCTGTTTGAGGCAAGCCCTCTTGGTTGATAACATGATTGGTGACTTCTTGGGGTAGAGGGTTCATACTCTGCCCTGCACTGGGGAGTGGCCTTTGTATTATACCCAACTGAGTGATGGCATCCGAAAGCGTAGGACTCATAGTCGCCATCTCTTTTTGAAACAAACGCAAGTCAAAAATAATCATCGTTACATCATTGATGCCTGTTTCGGGGTTTTTATAGTGCAGTAAGTTGATACCGGGATATGACTTGGAGTCCTTTTCAAGTTGCATAAAGAACGGCTCATACTTTTTGAGTAGTTCGGGAGTGTTATCCTTCTTTCTTACTATAGCAATAGGCACAGCGACAGTTGAGACTCCTTTCTTCATCATCTCCTTTAGGCCCGTTTTGGTTTTATGGTGGTCTTTATCTGCCTCCGATTCCCACTTACAGAGTAAATGATACAAATGAAGGTGCTCCGGACAGTAAGTCCCCTTCATTTTTCGACCGTTTGTTACCTGTTCTCGTGCTACAAACGCTTCGGGGGTCTGCGTAACCGGGTTTCTCCAGTACAAATCCCACAGACTTTGACTTGACTCTTCGTCGCATATTTTAGCATAGAGGTTATCATACTTGATGAGTTCCTCGCAGTTACAACCATCAATAACACATAGGTTACTTTGACGGTTATAGCGATACTTTTGACCCCATACCCACCTTAGTGGGTTAAAGAAACCTCTTTTTGTAGGAGTCAGTAGTTTTCTTGCACTGCGAACATCCTGTTTTCTTGCCTTTCTTGCATCGGGGTGACGGCTCGGATAAAAGTTGACCTTTGGTACTTCTATATTCTGCTTCGATAACGCCTGCATACCTTGCTGTGCCGCTTGCATTTCAAGCAACTGCTCGTGACTGGCGTTGCCTTGTTGTCCTAATGCAATTAAATGCGCTTGACTCATATTTGCCAAGTTCGCATCGCTTTGCGGTATTCTATTTTGTCCTCCAATTCTCATCATAATATCACTTCAACTCAATAAATCCAACATTGTACTTTCTACATTCCAACCAATTTTAGTCGCCATCATTCCCCTCTTCGTAGGAACACCCGCCTTTTGGAGGCGGATAAGGTCTTCTCTAAACGGGTTGAAAATACTATGCTCTCCGAGCCTTTGTTGTTGCCATAAGACATTTGCTGGGTCGTCCCACCATTCGTCCGCTTTATTGGCAACCAACATAATAATTTTCGGAGCATATTTTTTACCTCTCATTCTACTTTTGAAAGTCCTATAGCGGTACTGTTTATGCAAAATAGCATCAACAAGGTATTTGAACCCACCTACCGCTTGAACAGCAGGGTCTCCGCCAATAGACGCTCTATGGTCAAATAAGAAAATTACTGATTCTACTTGACGATTAACCATGTCATCGACCCATAAGTTCCAAAAACGCTCTTCTCCAGCAATGTCTGCCGAATAAACTACTCTTTTGTCACCTTTCCAGCCTACTCTTTTTCTTGAAGGGCGAGGTAAAAGGAAACGATTGATGCCGGGAACTTTGAAGTGCTTGGTTCTCTCACTCAAAGGTATCTCCTCCATCTCACCGGGCGTCGTAAGGTATCGGTCAAGTGTTGTCTTACCAACCATCGTTGGTCCGTAAACACCTACACGGCGAGGTTTCCAGTAATGGTAGAGTTCTTTTGCAAAAACTACCCCTCCAACAAGTGCACTACCCCCCATCATCGACACTTTATCACCTCAAAAAATAGCATTAGCCCAAGTCTGTAATTTGTTCTTTAACCAATTACCTGTAGATTCCCATAGGTTCCAATCAGTATAATACTCAAATGCACTAACAACAAAGGCAGTAGTCATTGAAAAGAATATAACCTTTAGCCATCCCCAACCACGCTCATACGCTATATCGACTGTATTAGCGATATGCATGCTTCGTAATGTTTCTTCTACAGCATCATCGCTGGGGGTCTTAAAAATACGACCCATAAAGTCTCACTCCTTCTTTTTGAACTTACCATCCGACCCACGAACTCGGTTTTCGTCTTCGTCTTCACCAAAGGATAATCCAAGACTTAGTGGGTCTTTCAAACCCGCAGTTGTAGGGATAAAGTCAGCAGTACCAAGTCCTTTACCGACCATCCTTTGTTCAATCCAAGGAGGTGTTTTGCCGGGATTATGCTCCATCCAGTTCAGTTCCGTCTCAAGTTGGGCTTCTTGCATACGCAATTCCATATCTTGACGGCGGCGGTCAAAGGTGTTCTCCATCGAACGGTAACGAGTTTTACGCTCTCGCTCTTGAGTAGCCATCCTTGCTCGCTCATCCATTCCTTGTTGAAAGAACATTTTGAACAAGTAATACGCTACACCTTGCACAGCGAATGCCGCCATAGCATAGGTTACTCCATTTACAGTAGGACTTTCCAATTGTAGCCAGTAATCTGCATCAAAGACAGCAACTGCAATACCGATAGACACAGCCTGTGTAAGGATGAGTCCCATCAGTCTAATTTCGGCTTGGTCCGCTTCTCGGCTTGGTTCTCCCATACCTTGCATGGTGTTGCCGAAGGCCGCTGTGGATATAAACAATGCGGATTAAGTGTCACTAAAGTGGGCAGGAGGCGAGAGAGAGTTGCCTCCCGGCCCATTAGGGCCTACGGAGTCCTCATTCTTCTTTCTTTTCCGAGTCAAGTTTTTCTCGCTTTCCGTCTTTTGAAGGACCGGGGCCAGCCTTTGAACCGATAACAATGACCATACCGTGAGCCGGTTTCTTATCACTGTCCGCTTTGTTGTATTCGTCGCACTTACAGTCCTTTTTATCACATTTAGGACAAACTGCCTTATACATCAAGTCGGTTACTTCTTTCTTAATCTCGTTTCCTTTATTGTTTACAAACATATTATCACCTTTTCCAAATCCTCCAAACTCGTTCTTGTTATGTTGTGTCTCAAGCGATGCACCCATTGAGTCGCCACTATAGCCACCCGGATTCCATATCTGCTTGTCACCAAGAGCGTTGCCTTGAACATTTGAAATATCATTTACGCCGCCTCCAGCACCGCCGAAGCCTGTGCCATAGCCAGTTGTCCCACCGGACATTTGATTCGGGTCACCGCCTGTATGAGTAGGGTCAGTGCCAAATAAGTTGTGAAGACCCATTACACCTAAAGCGGCGACTTGAGGTCCCAAATGCTCTTCTACATTACCACTGAGTTGAGCGGCTCGACCAAGCCTACCGAGTTTTTTTCCGCCTGCTACATTGCGCATGCCTT
>Ga0114997_10003870_pt1 | contig 11682 bp, 16 predicted proteins | sample ArcticOcean_MG_C_2_FD_87045 | JGI IMG/M metagenome (GOLD analysis project Ga0114997, IMG submission 87045) | Marine microbial communities from western Arctic Ocean - ArcticOcean_MG_CB4_136 | ecosystem: Environmental > Aquatic > Marine > Oceanic | place: Arctic Ocean: Canada Basin | collected... | reverse complement strand
TGTCATGCTAGCCATAACAGAAGATTTATATTTATTATGAATATTAATCATTGATTTAGAACAATTTTTTTTTATAATTAAGTCATCTGGTAACAACAATAAAAAATATTTATCTTTAATATGTTTCTGAGCTTTAAGCGCAGCATCACCTGTACCGAGTGGCTTGTTTTGAAATACAAATTTAATAACTTTTCTATATTTTAAGATTTTTTTATACTCTTTTATAATACGTTTATCTTTATTTTTTTTTATAACTTTTTTATAAATTGAATTTGAAAAGAAATAATTTTTTATCATAATCTTTTTTTTAGATATAACAAAAATAATTTCTTTAATACCCGCTTCCAAACATTCGTCTATAATATATTGGATACCTGGTTTTCCATTTATAGGAAGAAGTTCCTTAGCAAATACACTTGTTAAAGGAAGAAGTCTTGTGCCCAAACCTGCTAAAGGTATAATAGCTTGTTTAATCATTAAGTTCTTTTACATATAATACTTAATATTTACAAATGAAAATAATATTAAAAAAAAATGATCTTAAAAAGCTAGTAAAAAATAATAAAAATTTGGGTTTTGTTCCTACGATGGGAGGCTTACACAAGGGCCACGAGCAATTAATTAAAAAAAGCTTATCAATATGTGAAAAAACTATAGTTTCAATATTTGTTAATAAATATCAATTTAATAACAAAAAAGATTTGCTTAAATATCCGCGAATGATAAAGAAAGATATTCTTTATCTAAAAAAACTACGTGTAAATTATTTATATTTACCAACAAATAATCAAATATATCCAAATGGTCCCAAAAAAAAAATTAATATACATAGCTTTGAGAAAGTATTGTGTGGAAAGTTTAGGCCTGGGCATTTCAGTGCCGTAGTAGATGTCATCGACAGATTTATTAGAATCATCAATCCTAGAAAATTATTCCTAGGTGAAAAGGATATGCAACAATTAAAAATAGTAGAATATTTTATTAATCAAAAATATAAAAAAATCGAATTAATTGCTTGCAAAACTGTTAGGGGAAAAAATGGAGTTCCTTATTCTTCAAGAAATTTTACTTTATCAAAAAATCAATTAAAAATAGCATCATCAGTTTACAAATTTATTTCAAAGTCCAAGAAAAAATTATTATCTCAAAATATAAGTGTAGATTTTGTTAAGAAAAAAATAAAAAAAATTGGTGTTAGTCGAATTGAGTACATTGACATTTTTGATATAAATAAGATAACTAAGCCTTATATCAAAAAAAATAAAAATAAAGTTTTTATTTCTTATTATCTTAACAAAACTAGATTAATTGATAATATTTAATTGTAAAAAAAATAAGTTCCTAATCCAAGAAATGTCAAAAAACCGATTACATCAGTTATTGTTGTTACAAAAACGCTGGAAGCTATTGCTGGATCTATGTTAAATTTTTTTAATGACACTGGAACTAAGATTCCAAATAAACCTGCCACAATCATATTTAATACCATTGAAATAGCAATTAAAATTGATAAATTTATTTCTTTAAACCATAATTGAACAATTAAACCTGTGATTGTTGCAAAAATAATTCCATTTAAAATTCCAATTATGAATTCTTTTGTTACAACTTTTCTAAAATTTCCAGACGAAAGTTCTTTAGTAGCCAATGAACGTATAGTTACAGCAAGAGTTTGCATGCCGGCGTTCCCACCCATTGAAGCTACTATAGGCATCAAAAAAGCTAACACTACCATCTGTTGGATGGAGGCACCAAATTTACTAATTACCCAAGTTGCCAAAAGAGCTGTAAATAAATTTAGTAACAACCAATTAAATCTTCTTTTTGTTTTTTGGAAAATACTATCAGTAATTTCTTCATCGCCTACACCAGCCAATCTTAGAACATCTTCTTGGGCTTCTTCTTTAAGTACAGTAAAAACATCATCTCCAGTAATCATCCCAACCAATTTATTTGTTTTATCAACTACTCCAGCTGAAACAAGATTGTAATTTTCAAAATTATGCCCCACTTCTTCTTTATCCATGTCCACAGGTATTAAAACGTGCGTTTCGTTCATTATGGAATTCATTTTAAGTTCTCTAGAAGTTCTTAATACTTTTGAAGAAGCTACTGTACCGATAGGTTCAAAATTATTATCAATAATAAAGATTTCCAAAAACTCTTCTGGTAAATCTTTATTTTCTCTTAGATAATCTATTGTTTGTCCAACTGACCAATCACTTGGTATTGCCACAAATTCACGCTGCATTATACGTGCGGCAGAATCTTCTGGATAACTTAAACCTTCTTTTAACAAAAACCTATCTTTTGGAGGAAGTTTTGCTAATACCTCGTTTTTTCTTTTCTCATTTAAATTTTCAATAATTTTTAATGCATTATCTGACTCAAGGCGCTTCAAAATATTCACAATTGACTCTGTTGAGAGCACAATAAATACTTCAGTTTGTATAGATTCGTTTAATTCTATGAATATTTCAGGGTCTATGCTAAAACCCTCTAATTCAATAAGCTTTGATCTGTTTTCAGTTCCTAAATTTTCTATGATATCAGCAGAATCTGCTGGATGTAGTTCTTTTAGTGTTTTATTTAAAAACTCTGTATCATTAAGTTTTATTTTATTGCTAAAAACATTAATGAATTCTTTATTAAACTCAAAATTGACTTTTTTATCAGTTATTGCTTTTATTAGAGACATAATTATAAATTTTTTAAATTTGAAAACTAATTAGTTTAATCTTGTTAAAACCACAACTTAAAATGAATATTGAAGTTAAAACTAGTATTAAACCAGTTGACTACGTTAAATCAATGAAAATTTTAGAACAACGTGTTGAAGATGTTTTTAACGGGAAAGAAGACGAACTTTTGTGGATAATTGAACATACAGCTACTTATACTGCAGGGACAAGTTCAAATAATGAAGATTTATTAGATAAAAATATCAAAGTACTAAAGACTAAAAGGGGGGGTAAACTTACGTATCATGGACCGGGTCAAAAGGTTGTATATTTTGTTTTAAATTTAAATAAAAGAGAGAAGGATATAAGAGCACTAGTTACTAAAATTGAGAATTGTATTATTGCTATTTTGAAAGAGTATAAAATAGATTCATATTCTGATAAAAAAAATATTGGAATATGGACTGGGGTTGGCAACGAAACCATGAAGGTAGCTGCGATTGGTATTAGAGTAAAAAGATGGATTGCCTATCATGGATTTGCAATAAATGTATCAAATAATTTAGACGGATATAAGGGGATAGTTCCGTGTGGAATAAAAGATAAAGGAATTACAAATTTAAAAAAACTAGGAGTTAAAAATTATTCTAAAATAAACAAAATTATTATTAAAAAATTTTTAAATACTTTTCTTTAACAAAATTATGAAATTCTAGAGATGGTTCAGCAGTGTAGTTATATTTTATACTATTAATTGAAAAGTTAATTTTATGAGCATGTAACATAAGTGGATTTTTTTTGTTATTATATTTTTGGGTTAACCTATATTTTGAATCACCGATAATTGGGTGTCCATATAATAAAAGTTGTTTTCTCAATTGATGTTTTCGACCAGTTTCTGGGTTAAGTTTTAGTAGAGAGTAGTTATTGTTAGAATCTATCAGTGTAAAATGAGTAATAGCTTTTGTTTTAACTTTTTTATCCTTTTCGTAATGATATAATTCATCAATTAATGTACCTTTTTTTTTTGGAAACTCCCCTAAAACAATACCGAGATAAGTTTTGTGAATTTTTCTTATTCTAAATAATGAAGTGAACAGCTGAGCAAATTTTCTATTTTTAGCAACAATTAATATTCCAGTAGTTTCCTTGTCTATTCTATGAACAGTAAAAGGTGTGGAGCCCTTAAATTCAATTGTATCACGAAGTATATCAATAATATTTCTTTTAGACTTGGTTCCTGATTGCACAGCTATTCCTGCAGGTTTATTTATAACAACATAATTGTCATTATCCTCAACAAACATTGATGATGAATAATTAATTTCTTTTTTTGTTGGTTTATATTTCACTTTTGTTTTCTTGTCGTTGTTTACTATTAAGTTTGAAATATTTACTACAATTTCATCTCTGTTTTGAAGCTTATATGAACTTTTATTTTTTTTAGTATTTATTTTAATATTTCCTTTTCTTATATTTTTTTCAATTAATGACTGCGGAACATCACAAATATGTCTTTTGAACCATCTGTCCAAACGAGTGTTTGCGGAAGTATCGTCTATTAAATATATTTTTTTCATAAAATATTTAACTAAGATACTAATTATTAAAAAATAATAAAACTTTATTTATTGGATTTTTTCTTAACTTTGTCTTTAGTTTCTATTTCTGGAGTTTCTTTTTTAGGTGCATCAACCTTTTTTTTGATATCAACTTTTTTAGCTTCTGGGTCTCTATCCACTAGTTCAATTACAGCCATTGGAGCTTTATCTCCATATCTAAAACCAGCCCTGATAACTCTGCTATAACCACCTTTTCTTTTTTCGTATCTCTGGGAAAGGGTTTTAACAAGTTTATCTACCGAGGTTTTAGACTGAAGCTCTGAGAATAAGTTTTTTTTGGATTGTAAATTGTTTTTTTTTCCTAAGGTAATAACTTTATCAATTTGAGGCTTCAACTCTTTTGCCTTAGGTAATGTTGTTATTATTTGCTCATACTTTATTAAAGAATTGAGCATATTTTTAAATAAAGCTTTTCTATGCTCTGATGTTCTATTTAATTTTCTGTAACCTATTTTATGTCTCATATAAATTTAATTTATATCTTCAAGTTTTTTTGACAACTCAGAAATATTATCTGGAGGCCAATTTGGGACTTCCATTCCTAAGTAAAGTGACATTGAATTTAGAACTTCTTTAATTTCATTAAGAGATTTTCTACCAAAATTTGGTGTTCTCAACATTTCTGGCTCTGTTTTTTGAACTAAATCACCAATGTAAATAATATTATCATTTTTTAAACAATTCATTGATCTAACAGAGAGTTCAAGTTCTTCAACTTTACGTAATAAGTTTTTATTAAATTCTAATTCAGTAGATTGAGGAATTTTTTCAACTTCAACTGGTTCGTCAAAATTGACAAATAGAGATAATTGATCCTGAAATATTCTTGCAGCATAAGCTACAGCATCTTCTGCTGGTAACGAACCATTGGTTTCTATATTCATTATTAATTTATCATAATCTAATGCTTGACCTTCTCTTGCATTTTCAATGGTATATGAAACTTTTTTAACTGGAGAAAAAAGTGAATCTATAGCAATCAAGCCTAATGGAGCATCTTCTTTTTTATTTTTTTCAGCTGGACAATATCCTTTTCCATTGCTAGCAATTAACTCCATATGAAATTTTGTATTTTCATCTAAATGACATATGACTAATTCTGGATTTAAAATCTTTACATCTGGATTTGGCTGAATATCTTTTGCTTTAATTTCTCCAGGACCTTTTACATCAAGTATTAACTTTTTTGATTCTTTTGACATGACCTTAAGAGATAATGATTTAATATTTAAAACTATATCTGTAACATCTTCTCTAACGCCTTTTATGGAAGAAAATTCATGAAGTACTCCATCAATTTGAATTGCTGTAATTGCAGACCCTTGTATAGAAGATAATAAAATTCTTCTTAACGAATTACCAATTGTTAATGCATACCCTTTTTCAAGAGGCTCAGCTGTTACAGTAGTTAAGGTTTTATCTTCACTACTCTTAATATTTAATTTGCTTGGCTTTATCAAAGCTTTCCAATTCTGAATTACTGTTGGATTTTCCATTTAAATTATACCCTTCTCTTTTTTGGTGGACGTGCTCCGTTATGAGGCATTGGGGTCACATCTTTTATTGATAGAATCTTAAAACCTCTAGATTGCAAAGCTCTTAAAGCTGTCTCTCTACCTGATCCAGGACCTTTTAGTTTAACTGTAAGAATTTTTAAACCATGTTCCTGAGCCTTTGTAGCAGCTGTGTCAGCAGCTATCTGAGCAGCGTAGGGAGTTGATTTTCTTGATCCTTTAAATCCTTTAGATCCTGCAGAAGACCAAGCAATTACATTCCCACTGTCATCAGTAATAGTTACAATTGTATTATTAAAAGTAGCATAAACAAAAGCAATACCGCTCGTAATATTTTTTTTAATTTTTTTTTTAGCTACCTTGACTTTTTTTACTTTATCAACCTTTTTTTTTTTTTTTTTGCTCGTGTCTTTTTTTTTATCCGTGTTATCAATTTTAATCATTTATCTATTTTTTCAATGGAGTTAATTTTTTACCGGCAATAGCTACTGCTTTACCTTTTCTAGTACGCGCATTGCAGTGAGTTCTTTGTCCTCTTACAGGTAATTTTTTTTTATGTCTCGTTCCTCTATATGTTGCCAAGTCAATTAGTCTTTTAATGTTTAAAGATATTTCTCTTCTTAAATCTCCTTCAACTTTGTAATTTGCGTCAATAAATTCTCTAATTTTAAGAACTTCATCGTCAGTTAAAGCATTAACTCTTTTATTTTTTTCTATACTAAGCTTGTTGCAAATATTGTTTGAAAATTTACTTCCAATTCCATGAATATAAGTTAAAGCAACATGGACAACTTTATTTTGAGGTATGTTAACGCCAGCTATACGAGCCATAAGTATAATGAAATATGATATATAAAAACGTTAGTTATATAAATACCGTTTGCAAAGTCAAGTCTCTAAAGAAGCTAAAATACCATGAATATCATTAAAAATGGCGTCAATTTCACCTACACCATTAATTTCCTTCAATATTTTATGCTTTTTGTAATATTCAAGTATTGGTAACGTCTTATCTTCATACGTTTTAAAACGCTCTAATAATGTTTTTTTATTGTCATCAGATCTTGTGGATAAAAAATTTTCCCCACATTCATGGTTGTTGCTTGTCGATTTGTTGTAATAAACATTAAATATCAAACCGCACTTACCACAAGTTTGTCTACCAAGTATGCGTTTGAGAACAGTTTCTTTATCAACGTTTAGGCTTAAAACGCACGCAATTTTCTGATCATACTTAGCAATTAACAAATCTAAATCTTTTGCCTGGTTTAGGTTTCTTGGATATCCATCAAAAATTAATCGACTGTAAAGTTCTTTTTTAGATAAAATTGTTATTATTAAATCATTAATAATTTTATCAGAAACAAATTTTCCTTCATCAATGACTGACTTTATATTATTTCCTAGTGTAGTATTTTTTTTACTTTCTTCCCTTAATAGATCTCCTGTAGATACTTTGTGTAAATTAAACTTTTTTGAAATATTGTCTGATTGCGTACCTTTGCCTGCACCTGGTGGTCCAAACAATATAATATTCATTTTTTATTTACCAAATTTTGTTTTTTTAATTAATGACTCATATTGTTGACTCATTAATCTAGTCTGTACTTGTGATACAGTGTCCATGGCAACAACAACAACTATTAATATTGATGTTCCACCTAAATAAAATGGTATTGGAAATCTCGAGATTAAAAATTCTGGCATCAAACATACTATAGTTAAATATAAGGCTCCTAATGTAGTAAGTTTAGTAAGAATATCTTCTATAAAATAAGCTGTTCTTTCTCCAGGTCTTATCCCTGGTACATATCCACCTTGTTTTCTTAAATTTTCCGCCGTCTCATTTGGATTAAAAACAATTGAGGTATAAAAAAAAGAAAAAAATATTATACCAGATGCATATAACAACATATATAAGGGCTTACCTTGAGAAAATAAGGAAGATATATCAATAAATGTTTCTGAATCAGATAATCCAAAATTAGAGACAGTTATTGGTAATAATAATAACGCAGATGCAAAAATTGCCGGAATAACACCGGCTGTATTTATTTTTAAAGGCAAATGAGAAGATTCACCACCATAAAGTTTTTGGCCCATTTGTCTCTTGGGATAATTTATTAATATTTTTCTGACAGCTCTTTCAATAAATACTATAAATAAAACTGTAACAATTATTAGTGCAAATATAAATAGTATAATGCCTGCTGATAATGCTCCAGTTCTACCCAATTCGAATGTTGAAGCCAAGGCTCTTGGTATTTCGGCAACTATTCCTGAAAATATTATTAAAGATATACCGTTACCAATACCTCTTTGTGTAATTTGTTCACCAAGCCACATTAAAAAAATTGTTCCAGCAACTAATGTGATAACGGACGTCAATTTAAAATAAAAACCTGGATCAATTACAACAGTACCTGAATTTTCTAAACCAACAGCTACACCATATCCCTGAACTGTAGCTAATAAAACTGTACCGTACCTCGTGTACTGTGTAATTTTTTTCCTACCAATTTCTCCTTGATTTTTTAAATTTTTAAAAGTTTCTGAAACACCTGTCAAAAGTTGAATGATAATAGAAGAAGATATATAAGGCATTATACCAAGAGCAAAAATTGCCATTCTACTAACAGCTCCGCCTGAAAAAATGTTAAACATCCCTAGAAGACCTTTTTGATTTGATTCCATCATTGCCTGAAGTGATAGTGGGTCAATACCAGGTAACGGAATATATGTACCTAGTCTGTAAACTGACAAAACTAAAATAGTAAAGATTATTCTATTTTTTAAATCATTTCCTTTAGAAAAAAATCCTGTATTTGTATTTTCGTTAGCCATTTTATCAATTATTTAATTAATGTGACTTTTCCACCAGATTTTTCTATTTTATCTTTAGCAGATTTTGAAATAAAATTAACTTCCACATCAAGTTTTTCTTTAAGGTCTCCACTACCTAGGATTTTTAACTTATTATATTTATTTTGTATTAACTTTGATTTTTTTAAATTCTGTAAGTTAATTTTTGACAATGGCAAAGACTTGTTTTTATTAATAGATGCTATAATTTTAGATATATTAATACTTGCAATGTTATGTTTTTTTATCGATTTAAAACCGCGTTTGGGCAATCTTCTATATAAAGGCATTTGGCCACCCTCAAAGCTTTTTATTGCAACACCAGATCTAGATTTTTGACCTTTGTGACCTCTACCAGAAGTTTTTCCTCTCCCAGATCCAATACCTCGTCCAAGACGTTTTTTATATCTAGTAGAAGGTGACGTAAGAGAGTTTAATTTCATGATTATTTTTTATTGTTTCTTTTTAGTAATTTCATCAATATTTTTTCCACGATAATTAGCTATTGATTTTGGTGAATTTTGATTTTTTAAAGCCTTTATGCAGGCTCTCAATACATTTATTGGGTTTGAAGAACCCATAGATTTAGCAACTACATCTTTAATACCAGCTACTTCACATGCTGCACGCACAGGTCCACCTGCTATAATTCCAGTTCCAGAAGGAGCAGATCTTAACATGACTTTACCAGCGCCGTCTTTTGCAAAAACATCGTGATGCAATGTTCTGCCATCACGTAAAGGAATTTTAATTAAGTTGTTTTTAGCAGATTGAGTAGCTTTTTTTATTGCGTCAGGAACTTGCTTAGCTTTTGCATAACCTACACCAACAGATCCAGCATAATTGCCTACTACAACTAGTGCAGAAAAAGTAAAACGTCTTCCACCTTTAACAACTTTTGTTATTCTGTTTATCGAAACTAATTTATCTTTAAAATCACTTCTAATCATATTATCTAATATTAAGTTAAAAAATTATTCCACCTTTGCGCAATGCATCGGCAAAAGCCTTTACTCGTCCATGATACCTATATCTACCTCTATCAAAATATACTTTTTCAATTTTTGCCTCTTTAGCTTTTTTAGCTAATTCTTGCGCAACAAGTAAAGATAAATCAGCTTTTTTTTTATTTAATTTTTCTTCTTTTAAGGAGGATGCAGAAATTAATGTTTTGCTATTTTTGTCATCTATAATCTGAGCAGATATATTTTTAGATGATCTATGGATAGATAATCTATATCTTCCTGTATTAACCTTTTTAAGCTTATGTCTTATTCTTATTGCTCTTTTAATATTAATATTTATATTTGGCATTTTATTTCTTTTTACCTTCTTTTCTCAAAACATATTGGCCTCTTACTTTTATACCTTTACCTTTGTAGGGCTCCACAGGCTTAAACATCACAATTTCTGCAGCAACTTTTCCAACTATTTCTTTATTTATAGAAGTAATTTTAATTACTGTACTTTTTTCCACAGTTAAATTAACACCTTCAGGTATAGTATAAGAAACATCATGGCTAAAACCTAGTTGCAAACCTAATATATTCCCTTTTAAAGTTGCACGAAAACCAACTCCATTTAATTCAAGAATTTTTTCATGGCCAGAAGTAACACCGATAATAGCGCTGTTAATTATACTTCTAGTTGTTCCCCATGTTGTTTTTGTAGAAACATTTTTTTTAATAACTTTTAAAATCAAATCATTGGCATCTGATATAGATGTACTAAATATTTTATCATTAATAGATAGCTCTCTTGTTCCTTTTGGGCCTGTTAAAGTTAATTTTCCACCTTCGATCTTCACTGTGGCATCTTTGGGTATATGTATAGGTTTTTTTCCAAGTTTAGACATAATTAAAATACTCTACAGATTATTTCTCCACCAACTTTTTTAATTCTAGCATCGTTGTCTGACATAACACCAATTGACGTGGAAACTATAGCTAAACCTAATCCATTTTGAATTTTAGGAATACTAGTAGCTTTCGCATAAACTCTTCTGCCAGGTTTTGAAACTCTTTTAATTTCTTTAATTACTGGAGATCCATTATAATACTTTAAATCAACTATGAGAGAACTTTTATTGTTAGTTTCAGATTCTATTTTATAATTGGCTATATAACCTTCTTGCTTCAAAACTACTAAAATTCTTTCTCTAAGCTTAGAACATGGAATTTTTACATTGTGTAACTGTCTTAATTGTGCATTTCTAATTCTTGTAATCATATCTCCAATTGGGTCTGCAAAGCTCATTATTTATCCTCCATCATATTTTTACCAACTTGATTTAGTCATTCCAGGGATTTTACCTTGTGAAGCTAAATCTCTAAGTGCTATTCGTGAAATTCTTAATTTTCTGTATACTCCATGCGGTCTACCTGAAATTTCACATCTGTTTCTAATTCTTACTCTCGCTGAATTTCGAGGTAATTTTGCAAATTTTAATTGAGCTGCAAATCTTTCTTGCAAAGGCAATTTTTTGTTAGATATAATTTTTTTTAGTGCTTGTCTTTTTTTAAGAAATTTCTTTGTAAGCTTAATTCTCTTCAAGTTTTTTTGTATTGCGCTAGTTTTTGCCATAAATCCTTAATTTAATATTTTTTGTTTTGCTTTTTGTTTAAAAGGAAAATTCATTGCTTCAAACAAAGCAAATGCTGCCTTTTTATCATTGCTATTTGTTACTAGTGTTATATCCATTCCACGGATTCTATCAACTTTATCAAAGTTAATTTCTGGAAATATAATGTGTTCTTTTATACCAAAAGTGTAATTACCAGAGTTATCTAAGGCGTTAGAGTTTAATCCTTCAAAATCTTTAATTCTAGGTAAAGCAATATTTACCAATCTGTCAATAAACTCATACATCTTTGTATTTCTTAAAGTCACTTTAACCCCAGCTATAGTTCCTTTTCTTGTTTTAAAATTTGATATAGATTTTTTAAATTTTGTAACAACTGGTTTTTGACCACTAATTAGTGACATATCCTCAATACATTGTTG
>Ga0114997_10003869_pt1 | contig 11686 bp, 11 predicted proteins | sample ArcticOcean_MG_C_2_FD_87045 | JGI IMG/M metagenome (GOLD analysis project Ga0114997, IMG submission 87045) | Marine microbial communities from western Arctic Ocean - ArcticOcean_MG_CB4_136 | ecosystem: Environmental > Aquatic > Marine > Oceanic | place: Arctic Ocean: Canada Basin | collected... | reverse complement strand
TTCTAACTTTAAATAAAATTTCTTGAATTTATTAATAAGCTCACTTACATCATTTATATTGCAATAACTTTTATTTATTCTTTAAAAATTTAAATACTAGCAAATATTATTTTTCATTAATAAAGTATTTAACAAATATTAATTTAATAATTCTTCTCCAATTTTTACATCAAAACTCTATTATTTTAAATTTTCAAATTAACATACTAAAAATAAGTTTTATTTTACAAATATATTATTAAAAAATTAACTAAATTATTTCTAATACTTTTTCATACATTTTCACGTGAGAAGAAATTGAATATTTTTTAATTTTTGTTCTCGCTAATTTAAGTTTTTTATGTAATTTATTTGGATTGCTATAAAAAGACATTATTTTTTTTGAAAGAGCACTAGAATCATGAACTGGAAATAAATCACCTCCCTTTCCATTTAAAAGAACTTCGCTCATACCCCCCTTGCAATTGGAACAAATAACTGGAATTCCACTACTAATTGCTTCAACAACTGCATTTGGGAAACCTTCAAATAACGAAGCATTAATAAATAAGTTAGACCTACTTAAATATTTTTTTGTATTTTTTTTAAATCCTAAGAGCTTAATTTTTTTTTCTAAACCATGCCCCTTTATTATTTTATATATATTATTTTTTTCTGGTCCATCACCAAGAATTTTCATAGAGAAAAAATTTGTATTTAAATTACTTAAAGCTTTAATTATTGTTTTATATCCTTTTTCTTTAGCAAGTCTTCCTACGGCAATTAATCTTAATTTATTAATTTTTTGACTGGTTTTCTTATGCACTATTTTTGTAAATGAGGGGGATGAAATATTTATTACTCTTGTAGAACAGAGTTTTTCTAGGTCTTTTCTCCCACTTTTAGAATTAGAAATTATTATGTTTGCTTTTTTATAATAAATTTTTACTAATAAATAAATTAACAAATTTTTAATATATTTAATTAGACCATCATATATCAATAATTCACTTATATCAGTTCTCTCAATTCCAATAATTTTTAAATTTTTAATTGATCTCAGAAAAATTATTGAAAAAACATTTGCATGGTGAATTGATGAAAGAAATATATTTTTTTTCATCTTATCGTTATAAATTTTTTTTACTAGTGGAGTAATTCTAAACATTGCTTTAAAAACATTTTTAGAATTTATCTCATATACTTTGCATCCAATTTTTTTTAATTGAAATTTCTGAAAGTTTTTGCCTAGGGAAATTACATGAATCTTATATTTTTTTTTATCTAAGTTTTTACATAGCCTGAAAGTAGAATTTCCAGCACCATTAAGCGTAAAGCTGGGTAGAAAAAAAATTAAGTTCAGCATTTTATAATTTTAATAAAGATAAAATTTGTTCATTTTAATATTTTTTATCAACTAGCTACTATTTAATATCTTAGATTATATTTGTTAAATACCAATCAACTGTATAATAATTATTTATATTAACTATTTTTATAATTTGATGATTATCTGTTTAAACAAAAACTTAGCTAAATTAAATCTAATAAAGATAGAAATTTTATAATTAAAATATTCATTTGATATATATATACTAATTTTTAAAAAAAAAAGTATATATTATTAACAATGATAAAAATTTGTGTAATTGGACTTGGCTACGTTGGTCTTCCTATTTGTCTTAAGTCATCAACCAAATTTAAAACAGTTGGATTTGATATTAATAAAAATAGAATAAATGGTTTAAATAATAAATTTGATCAAAATAATGAATTTAAAAAAAGTGATTTTGTTATTAAAAGTTTAGTTTTTACAGACAAAATATCTAAAATTAAAGATTGTAACTTTTTTATAATTTGTGTTCCAACGCCTATAAAAGGAAACAATCAGCCTGATCTTAGGCCTATAGAAGAAAGTATTAAAACTGTTTCAAAAATATTAAAAAAAAATGATATAATTGTTTTGGAGTCTACTGTTTATCCAGGTGTGACAAATAAATTTTCAAAAATTTTAGAAAAAAAAAATAAAATCATAAATAATATAGATTTTTTTATGTGTTATAGCCCTGAAAGAATTAATCCTGGAGATACTAAAAATAATTTGTCCAATATTAATAAAATTATAGCCTTAGATACAAAAAATAAAAAATTAACCACAATAATTAAAGAAGTTTACAAAAACTTTTGTAAAAAATTAATTATTACTAAATACATTAGTGAGGCTGAAACTGCTAAAGCTATAGAAAATATTCAAAGAGATTTAAACATTGCCTTATTCAATGAAATATTAATGATTTGTGATAAACTTAAACTTAATTTTTCAGAGGTTATGAGACTAGCAAAAACAAAATGGAATTTTATTAACTTTCAACCTGGTCTAGTCGGTGGTCATTGTCTACCTGTTGATCCATACTACTTGTCCTATATTGCAAAACAAAATAATTTTAATTCAATTGTGACTTTGGCTGGAAGAAAAACAAACAATTCGATGGAAAATTTTATATATCAAAAAGTTATTCAACATTTAAATTCGATTAATAAAAATCCAAAAAACTTAAAAGTTCTTATTATGGGGCTAACATATAAATATGGTGTATCAGATATGAGGAATTCATTAAATTTTAAAATTTATAAAAAAATCAAAAAAAACTTTAAAAAAACTTTTTGTTATGATCCATTTTCTACACAGAGTAATTTTAAAGAAGTTAACAATTTATCAAACTTAAGTAGTTTTGATTGTGTAGTTTTTCTATCAAAAGGAGCTGTTTTTAAAAAATTATATAAAAAAATAAAAACAAAAAAACCAAATATTCTAGTAGATCCTTTTTATTATTTTACTAATTAAAGCTGTAAAATTTTATTTATCTGTAAAAAATGATTAAACTTAGTGTATTTTTTTGAGTTAATTTTTGCTTTTAATACTTTTTTTTTAATCTTTTCATCAGAAGAGCTATGAAACTCATCAAAAGATCTTAGTAAATCTTCAATATTATTATTTTTAAATAAAAAACCTCTATCATTATTGCTTAATATTTCTGATGGTCCATTCGGACAGTTGCTAGATATAATTGGTGTATTTAAATATGAGGCTTCTAATAGAACAAAGCCCGGATCTTCCCATAATGAAGTTAATATAAAACATTTTGCTTTAGATAAATATTTATAAGCATTTTTTTTATACCCTAATAAGTGTGTGAATTTAGATAGGTCCAACTCATTAATCAATTTTTGCAACTTTAACTTTTCCTCCCCCTCGCCTAAGATTATGAGATGATAATCAGGATATTTATTTTTTATTTTTTTAAAAGCATGAATTAGAAGACTAAAGTTTTTTTGTTTTGTTAATCGACCAATTGCAACAATTAATTTTTTACCTTTAAATTTTAATTCTATGTTTTTATTTTGTTTTTCTATTATTTCTTTAGTAGAAATTATTGGATCATAAAGTATGTGCAACTTATCTTTGGCAAAAATCTTTAAAAGTTTTAATTTTTGAAAAGTAGCTATTGTGGGACATGTAACTTTATATACATTTTTTGAAAAGCAACCCCAATAGAATTTTCTAAAAAAATTTAGTTTTGGTAAACCAGAAATTCTAATTATTAATTTAGTTTTAGTTTTTAAAAATCCCATTACAACTAATGGTAAAGAAATAATTAGATGTGCTATTAAAAAGTCAGGCTGATTTTTTTTTAATATTTTCAAAATTTTAAAAAAACTATATATAAAAATAAATAATTGTGTAAATCTACTTTTAATAAATCCTCCTTTGGGAAGTTTTTCTATAAAACTATTTCTATATAATCTAATTACACTAATATCTTCGATCTTATCGCTGATTTGATTCCATTCACCTACGCTATCTATAATGTATATCTCTAGTTTATTTTTATTATAAGCCTTCAATGATTCAATAGATCTTATTACCGATGATACTGTGGCAATATTTGATAGGAATGGAGCCCAGTAATATATTTTCATGTAATTTTTTTATTTAATTACTTCTAACTAATATAATTATAATTTAACAGAATTATGATTTGTTATATTTTTTCATAATTTCATAAGTTTTCTTAATGCCCTCTTCAATGCTAAATTTTGGTGACCAGCCCGTTATACTCTTAATTTTACTAATATCAGTTACAAATTCCATTGGGCCAGAAACTTTTTTATCTTCAGAATAAATTTTTTTACCTGATAAACTCTCTATAATGTCTGTAATTTTCATAATAGAATTCATTTCTCCAGACCCAAGATTAATCTTTCCAATAAAATCTGTATTTATAATTTTTAAAACTGCATCTGCGGCATCCTCTGTAAAAATAAAGTCCCTTTTTGGTTTATTACTCCATATAAAAACTTTGTCTTTTTGAAAAACATTTTGCATTATTGTTGGAACTAAATCTGGTCTGATTAATTTAGTATATCCATAAATATTACTTAATCTAACTATTATTGATGGGATTTTTTTTGAATAATATTCAACAATTTGTTCTGATAAAAATTTGCTAAAAACATATTTATTTATATACGGATTTATTTCTTGAGACTCATTAACAGGTAGTTGCATTTTATTTTGATCGTATAAAAGAATAGTTGTAAAACATATGAACTTTTTTAAATTTCTTTTTTCAAAATATGCAAGCGCTGTATTTAATGGGGTAACATTATAGTCAATTCCCATTGTAATTTTTTGATTAATATCATGATGATTAGAGCTCCCAATTAAAAAAATTACCTTATCAAACTCAATATTATCAAGTTTTTCTATCTCATCTAAGTTTTTTATATATATATGTTTATTTTTTAAATGACTAGGTGGTGCTGTTCTACCAACTGAAATTAAATTTATATCTTTTTCTAAGATCGTTGGTCCAAAAAATCCACTACCACCAAATAAAATAGTTTTACTCATTATTCATTTTTCTTTTATCAAATATTTCTTTGATTCCATCTTGCAACTTAATTGGATTAAATTCTGGGAAATATTTTTTTAATTTTGAAATTTCAATATCTTTTCGCATTTGGCCATTAGGTTTACTTAAATCATATTTAATTGCAAAATATTCAGCGTCACATGCCTTCAAAGCTATTTTAGCAATATTTTCAATAGTATAATTTTCATTAGTAGCAATATTCATATTAAAAAACTTATCCTTATCAATCATAAGTTTTATAATTTTTGCAAAATCTCTAGCGTGCATAAATTGTCTATAAGGTTTGCCATCTCCAAATAGTTCAATAGACTTTCTTTGATTATTTTTTGCTACGATAATTTTTTCAATCAATGCACCAACAAAATGTCCCTTAATTGAATCAAATTTATCAAATTCACCATAAAGATTACACGGTATGAGATAATTATACCCTAAATTATATTTTTTATTATACATATCTATTTGAATAGCCATGCATCTTTTGGCGTAAGAGTATGAGAATAAATTTTCATGTGGAGCGCCTTCTAATAATTGATCTTCTTTAATTGGGTAATTTTTTATATTATCAGGATAAATACAAGAACTTAAAATTCCAGTAAATCTTTCAACATTATTTTTATAACTCTCTTTTATAATAAAAGTATTCATTAGTATATTGTCCTCAAAATATTTAACTGGCTCCTCAATATTATGGTGAATGCCTCCAACTAATGCAGCTAAATGAATTACAATATTTGGTTTAATTTTATTAAACATTTTTTCTACTTGATCATTCTTTAGTAAATTAAAATCTTTTGAAGAAACAAATTCAGCACTTGGGATTATTTGTTGTAAATAACTGCCAATTAAACCTGATCCACCTGTAACAAGTATTTTTTTATTCATAATTATTTTTTTTTAGCTGAAAAAATATAGCCTATTGGATAAATTTTATTAGGTTTAGTTTTTGATAAACTTTCAATAATTTTATCTAATATTATTATTAAGATAAGTAAGACTTGATAAATACCAGGCAAAAACTTCAAATATCCCCTTAAAATTGAAAAACTTGCTAAAAAAGGTCCTAATCCTAACTCTTTAACTTCAATTTTTTTAAATTTATTATATTTTAAAATTAGCTCTAAACTTGATTTAGTGAATCTGTGGTAATCATTTGGCGCCCCATGAACTCTGTACAAGAATGGTGTCGAGCCTACAAGCATTCCATTTTTTTTTAACAATAAATTAATATTTTTGATAGATCTATTAGTTTCAGATAAGTGCTCTAATACATTAAAAAATACAATGTTATCATATTTTTTTCTATGATTTATTTTTTTTTGTAGATCAATTTTAATAAATTTTTTTGGACCGTTATCTATATTAGAAAAAAAAGTTTTATATTTTAATGATTTATAGTCTAAAAAATTTCTACTAATTTTTTTATTAGCACCAAATTCTAAACAATCTCCAAATAAATCATAGTTTTTAAAATTTTCTTTTTGTAAGATCCTAAGTATGCTGTTATTTGAAAATAAAATTTTAAAATAATTCATCATTTAACATTTTATAAATAATTTGCTTAAAATGAACTTTTGGATGCCAATTTAATTCTTTTTTAGTGAAGCTAATGTCTGCTTTATATCCTCTAATATCTGTTTTTCTTTTTAAATTTTTAACATTACTTATAAGGTTTTTTTTACTAATATTTGCTAATTTAAAAACTTCATTTACAAATTCTTTAATACTATGCGTTTTGCCAGTACCAAGAATTAAGTCTTGTGGTTTTTTCTTTTGCAACATGAGCCAAAATGCTTCAACAAATTCTGGAGCCCAACCCCAGTCTCTATAAACATTAATATTACCTAATTTAAGTTTTATATTTTTATTTGATTTAATTTTTTTTGCAGTATCAATAATTTTTTTAGTAACAAATTCTTTTGCTCTTAAGCTTGACTCGTGATTAAAAAGAATGCCACTACAACAAAAAATATCATATTTTTCTCTATATATTTTTGTATACCAATATCCAACTGCTTTTGCTATTCCATAAGGACTCTGTGGTTCAATTTTTGATTTTAAACTAAAAAAATTATTCTTACTATCTCCAAAAAATTGCCCTGAAGATGCATTAAAAACTTTTATTTTACTATTTTTTTCTCTTATAACTGTAAGAATATTTAAAATTCCAACTGCATTACTTTTTAATGACATTTCTGGATTATCAAAAGATCTAATAACTGAAGAGTCTCCAGCTAAATAATAGATTTCACATAAACTATTTTTAATAATTTTATTACAAAAGCTTAAATTTGTTGCTTTGCCTTTTACAATTTTTACTTGATCTAAAATATTTAATCTTTTTAATCTAAATAAATTTTTTTTAGATTTATTTCTAGTTGTACCAATGACATTATAGCCTTTTTTTAACAAAAATGCTGATAAATAAGCACCATCCTGTCCACTAATTCCAAAAATAAGAGAAGTTTTTTTTCTTTTCATATCAATTTCTGTTAAATAATTTTGAAAATTTCATTTTAAATAATTTTTATTTAATATACTAGATTAATTATGTCTAAAACATTAATATTTACTGCAACATATAACGAAATAGAAAATATAGAAAAACTAATTAACGAAATTAATAAGTTCTGTGGCAATGCAGAAATACTAATAATAGATGATAATAGTCCTGATGGTACTGGAATATTACTAAAAAAACTAGAAAGCCAGATAAAAAATCTTAAAGTAATTATAAGAAAAAACAAACTCGGTTTAGATACAGCTCATAAATTGGCATTCAATTATTGTAAAAAACATAATTACAATAAGTTAATTACAATGGATGCTGACTTATCTCATGAACCTAAAGAAATACAAAACTTTATAAGACTATTAGATATAAATAATTTTGTTATTGGTTCAAGATATATAAAAAATGGAAAATGCGAAATGGTTTGGTATAGGTTTTTGTTAAGTTTTTTTGGCAATAAACTTATAAGATTTGTTTTGAATATAAAATGCAATGAATTCACAACTTCTTTTAGAGGCTTTAACCTTGATAAATTAAACAATTTTGATATGAATAAAATCTCTTCTAAGGGGTATAGTTTTTTTATGGAAACAATTTTTTATATTCATAAAAATACAAATATTAAAGAAATACCAATACACTTTAAAAATAGAACCTTCGGTAAATCAAAAATACCCAAAGCTGAAATATTTAGAACATTAAAAAATGTTTTTTATTTAAAATTTTTTAGATAAAATTTATTTTATTAATTTTGAATTTTTTCTACAATTGCTATAGATGGGCTATTCTCAATTATCATTAGAATTTTTTTCTGCTCTTTCAAAAATATTATATCTCTTATTCTTTCACCTATAGTTATTATATCTGAATAAACTAATTTATTGTATTCTTTATCAAATTTTAAATGATGAAGTGCTCTTCTTCCTGGCGCTGGTTTATTACCCATTGTAGACATAAAAAAATCTTTTTCAGAATTTTTTATAAATCCATCTGCGTTTATTATGTGGCTTGGGGCGACTGAGTTTCCTCTAAACCAATGAAGTGGTTCCTTAAAACCATTTTCTCTATGCTTTTTGAATTTTAGTTCTTCAATTACATTATAAGGAACCTCACCATAAGTAGCTACTGGCCATCCAAAATTTTCATAATTGTTAAATTCATCAACTTTCAATGAATTAACTTCATCACCACCTTGGGGTCCATGTTCTGTCATTAAAATAATTTGATCTTTTTTATAATATGTAAGTCCTTGAGTATCTCTCATTCCTTTTGCTAACAATTTATGCTTTCTATCAGAAAAATTAATCATAATTAATTTTCCTAATAATGATTTATCATCTTGAACACTTGAAAACCTTTGTGCGTCGCCAATTGTAAAGAAAAATCCTTCGTCATCATAAGGTTCCATTCTTCCACCAGAATGATTAGACATCTTCATGCTACACTCATCAAAGCCAAAAAAGTTTTCAAAGTTCAAACTTTTATAATTTAAGTCTGCAGATATAATAGCCATGTTATAACAGCCTTCTTTTACTTCTTTTTGATAGCTAATAAAAACCTTATCTTTTGCGATCATAATTCCTCTAAAACTTAATCTGCCTTTTTGGTATATTTCCTCATCATCAACAACTATTTTTAGGTTACTGTTTATATTTTTTGAAATAATATAATCATTGTTAACCTCTGAAGATTTAAAAAAACTTATTACTCCATCTCCTGTTAATGTGAAAATATCTTGTCCATATCTGTATATGTACCCAGCTGGTTTTCTTTCGTTATACTGCCATGCTTTTGCATTAAAATTAAATTTTTTTATAAGATAGTTTTGGTTTAATTTACTTTTAATTTTTAATTCACTAGTTTTTGCAAGAACATAGTTTTTTTCAATTGGATTATAAGACAAACTTTCTATAGTTTTTTTTAATATGCCTATCTGTTCCTCTAAATTTTGTGATCTTTGAGAGGATATTGTAAGTTCTTTTTTAAAAGCTTTAATTTGTTTTTTATAATCAAATATAAAAAAAATATTATCTTTAAAAAATACTCTTAAAGAAAGAGGTATTTTTTCCTTCAAACTAATGATTAATCTATTATCAGTTTTTCCAACAAAAAAAGAGCCAATTACAAAAAATAAAATTATTGTTGAAATTATTATTATTTTTTTATTATTTAAAATAGTTATTTTTTTTTTCACTTTTTCCTTTGCTAAGATTTAATAATAGATTCCCTTAATATTCATTGTTACAATTTCTAAGTAATCAACAATCTTTTATTTTTTTGATTTTGATTTATTTTTTTTCTAAATGAGTAATTTGATTTAGTCAACTTTTTTAATAAATTTATTTTTAATTTTTAATTAATTTGTTATATACGCTCAATACTTCAGATCCGCAAGTTGACCATTTAAATTTTTTTGATTCTTCAAAAGCATCTTCTAGATAGTTTTCCTGAAATTTCTTAGAAAATATTATTTTTTCCATCATAAAAGTTAAATCTTCGCAGCTATTGTCTTGAAAATAATGCACTTTATTTTTGCCAATCTCTTTAAAAACCTCAATATTACTAGCTAATATTGGACACTTCATACTCATTCCTTCTATAAGTGGGATGCCAAAACCTTCTGTGGAAGAGGGTATAATTAAAAGTGAGGCATTTTTATATAAAGATTTTAAATATTTATCATCACTAGAAATCTGTCTAATATTTTCTTCAAGATTTAATTTTATAAAAAATTCTAATTCCTTTTTACTAAATTTACCTCCACCAAAACATATTATCTCGAGATTTTTTTTTAAAAAAACTGATGTCGAAAATGCTTTTGCCAATAAATTAAAATTTTTATATTTTTCCCTAGCTCCAATAAATAAAATGTAAGGTTTTTTTTGTTCAATATTTATATTTTTACCATCAATATTATTTAAATGATCTGAGCCATGGTAAATAACTTTTACCCTATCTTCTGGAACTTTATAATATTCTAAAAAATCATTTTTAGTTTTTTTAGATACACAAATAAAAAAATCTGAATTATGGATTATTTTTTTTTTCATAATAAGTTTTTCAGAATTATCATTACCAAAATATTTTGGAAATTTTTCATGTATTAAATCATGTATTGTAAGAACTCTTTTTTTATCCTTAAATTTTAATAAATTTTCTGAATAATACGTATCATGAATTATATCTGGATTTTCTTTCTCTATAATTCTATTTGCTATTTGATTATTAAGATTAACTAAGAAATCAGGTGTTGGGTAACGGGGAAAAAATACCCCCTTAATGAATTTTTTTTTTAATTTATTTAAATATAAATTTTTATAAATCGGCGAAACAATAGAAAAATCTATATTATTTTGCTCAAAGTACTCTGCTAGATTTATAAAATATCTTGAAATACCTCCAAATCGCTGATTAAAAAAAATTGTACTATTAAATATGATTTTCATGTAGAAGTTTGCTTTAAATATATATAAAATACTATAATTCAAATATGTCAGAAATTTATCTTTTTATTAATTCAATTACTGATAGTAAAATATTAGTATTTATTTTATCTGGCCTCCTAGGATTGGGAGTAAATTTAGCATACACATATTTTGGCTTTAAATGGGTAAACTCAATAAACCAGAGAATAATATCACTAATTATGGCTCCTGCTATGACCGTAATAGCCTGGACTATAGCTGGTAATTTAGGGCTATCCTTAGGTATGATAGGTGCATTATCTATAGTAAGATTTAGAACACCTGTAAAATCATCCTTAGAATTAATAATTTATTTTATTCATATTGTTATTGGAATATCAATAACAGTTGCACCTATTTATACGTTTTTAATATTTACTTTAACCATTACAGCGCCCTTCATTCTTATAATATTTAAAAAAAGTGATAAAGAAAATTTAGATTATTTAGATACATATATGAGCAATAATCCTAGCGCAAATTTTATTTTTGAGGGAGAAGTTAATAATTTATCTAATCTAATTAAAGGTAAAAAAATTACACACTTTAAAATAGATAATAAAGCTGAAAATAACTCAAATCTCACCATTGAAATTAATGATTTTAAGGAATACGAAGATTTAAAAAATGAAATTAGTAAAATTTTAAAATTATCTTCATCAGAATATATATTATGATGAAAAAGATATTTTTTTTTTTGGAAAAAAATTCATTTTTTTTTTATATTTAATAATACTATTACCACTAAATACAAAACTTTCCTCTGAAGAATATCGACATATTTCTTTTGATAA
>Ga0114997_10003868_pt1 | contig 11686 bp, 8 predicted proteins | sample ArcticOcean_MG_C_2_FD_87045 | JGI IMG/M metagenome (GOLD analysis project Ga0114997, IMG submission 87045) | Marine microbial communities from western Arctic Ocean - ArcticOcean_MG_CB4_136 | ecosystem: Environmental > Aquatic > Marine > Oceanic | place: Arctic Ocean: Canada Basin | collected... | reverse complement strand
TCCTCGTCCTGCTCCTCTGGAGCATCCTCCTCGTTCGCCACGTAAGTCGACTGGAGAACAGCGTCGACTGCAAAAACATCCGAGACGATTGCGCTTACCAGCTTCCAACACGCTTCCTTTGAGAGTACGCTTCCAGTCAAAGTCCGGAAGCGGCCCCGGTGGTCATGTACAACCGATTGCACGAGCGTTGCACAGATCAAGATCGGTTCGCGGGGAGTTCCGCCGTTTGTACCAACATCGCTGAATGCGATACCTCGCTCGCGAAGCATCATTCGAATCGTGTTTGCCACGGCGCAGGCCTCGAACACCCTGCGATCGTCGTATGGAATCTCCTCGTCGTCATACTCTATGGTCGCGTCCACCCCGTCGACAAACTCCACAAGTTCAGAAGTGCAAGCCTTGGTGATCTGACGGATGTACGCGTCCTTGATGTCCTGAGGCTCGTCCTGCAGCTTCTTGAAGTTGGAAAGGATGGAGGGGTCGATGTTGACGACAGAAGCTGTCATAAACCGTACTGGGTGGACCTCGTCATCGGAGGAGTCGTCGGACGGGGAGGGCTCCTCCTCCGCCATCGTTTTTCTCTTCTACCGTTCTAGGATACCACGTGTCGCAAGGCTGTTTTTTTATTTTGAAACAAACGAATCTTGCAAGGAAAGAAAAGAGCCTTGCGACACGTGGTATCACTTTCAAACAGAGAGAGAGAATGGAAAAGCCACCTTGCCCGGAGGGGTTGCTGTCGAGCTGCTGGGCCGAGGCGACGACCCAGCTGTGGACGGACCAGGACAAGGAGACACAGACGTCCTACAAGAAATTTTTTACGACGAGGACGGACCTCGAGACTTACGACGGTATCCAGCTCGAACTGCTGCATTCCTTTCGACTGTACCGTTTGGTCGCCAAGAAGCGCAAGGGGTCTGTCTCGCACGAAGACGCTTCCAAGAAGCAAGCTCCGGACGAGTCGAGCGCGCTGTTTCGTGAGCACGAGGCGCTCAAGGAGGCCAAGGCTGCCGTCGACGCGGAGCTCGTCCAGCTCAAAAAGGATCTGGACGAGCGGCCACTGTTGACCGCTGCTCAGGCCGACTCTATCGTGTCCTTCGTCAAGCAGCGTGCGACCTCGACCACCGAGGAGCTCGCGGAGGTGAAGAAGAAACTGGCCTTGGAGACCAGGCACCACACTGCCGTGTGGGCCGTGCTCAAGTCCAACTGTGCCGACGATCCCAAACGATTCGATGAATTCAAGAATCGACTCGACCACGAGCTCGGCCGCACGAAGGCGCCGCCACCCGTCGTGCAGCCGTCGCAGCCTCCGAAGCGCCTCTCGTTTCCGCGCGAGCACGACGACGTCTTCTTCAAATCTGGCGACCAGAAGCTCAAGGGCAAGATTCTGCGCGTCCTGCAGAATCGTTCCTATCGCGTCGCGCCCAACGACGCGGACGCGGGTGGGCCGGTCAACGTGCCGATAGCCGAGCTGTTCGATGCTCAAGGGGCTCCGTTTTGAGTGTCTTTTCTTTTAAAACAAAAACAGCCTTGCGACACCTGGTATCCTAGAAGTGTAGAAGACAAACGAAGCGGCAGCAGCGAAATGGACTTTTTTCCGCAGGTGTCTGTCTACAGCGCTCCGGGAAGCGGGGTGGGCTTCGAGGTGTCGAGGACCAAGCGAATCACGACGCAGTATCTGAACGAGCTACCGAAACACGTGTCCGGCATGCTCACGCACCACGACGAGGAGCTCAAAGCGCAGATTCTTGGCAGTGTGCGTTGCTCGGTCGGGATGCTCGAGATCCTGAGCGGCAAGCAACACACCTCGTTGTCCGGGCTGTTCTCGACTCCGGAGTCCCTGGAGCTGTTTCGTTGGGAGCTTCTGATCGTGGCTCTGAAGAGCATGGACGCGTCCGGAACTGCCATGATCTGGCAGGGGATTCGCCATTCGCGGACGACGGCCGGCGAGCCGTCGTTTCCGGCCAACGAGGCGACCGAGAGTTTCTTCAAGGACCTTGCGAGCAAGGACTTCGAGGAGCTTCTGCGAATGGTCATCTGCCAGTGCCGCAAGCCGCGGCTCGCGACGGAGCTGCTCTCGTCGTATCAACGGGTCAACGGATGCTTTCCTCTTCCCCTGGAGCGGAATCTGGGCGTCTTGGCAATCGCGGTCGGAGACGCCGTCTTCAACTCGGACACACACCGCTCCCAGTCGTGGCAGCAGAACCACGACGCCTGGACACGCCGGTTCGTGACGACGGTGCCACTGCCGACGGTCGGGCATCCGTGCTGCAGGGACTTCACCTGCGACCTCGCTGCCTGGAAGGAGCTCGTGGCACTGCTGCTCGACATCGCTCATGGTCGCACTCCGGAGCGGCTGCTGGTAGTGCATCACACGGGGCCGCTGCAGACGGTCTCCACGCTCGAGCTCGCGATGAACTTTTCCACGCACGACACGTTTCTGCTGGACACGTTGGTCAAGACGCGGCTGTTCTCGATTGAGACGATCGAGGAGGCCTTTTCCAACCTGGTGAGGAAGCGGGGCGTCGTGCTGGGCCCCAATCTGCCGCAAATTCTGGCGTCCGTCTACAAGCTGGCGGTTGGCGTATGGCGCAACCACCTGCGCTCGGAATCGACAGTCGGATGTGGCGACCCTCTCTCGCTCCTGTGGAGCCGGCTCGTTTCGTACAGCTCCGGTTACGACGAGCTCGAGGTGAACCACGAGTCGACCATCATGATTCCGAACGATGGACAGACCCGCAGCGACGTCGATCCGTCCGACTGGATGGCCGCCGTCGAAGCAATGATCCTGGTACACGCTCCGAATCCCGACGACCCTCTCTCGTCCATCTGGGACTACACATCGCCGCTGTTCTCGTCGGTTCTGGTGATGGCGCTCAAGAGTGTCGTGGGATCCGAGACCAAGACGCACCTGGTGGTCTACATTCTTCAGCAGTGGCTTGAGCACAACCGTGACAGCTCGCTGACCAGTCTCCTCCATGCCGCCCCGGGCAGCGCGTCCGACCTCATTCGGCACGTTGCCAAGCTGCACCTCGACGCGTTCCCGATGCTGGTCGAGATCCTGCTCACGAAGCTGCATGGCAGCGACGAGACGCTGAGCCGCAACGTAAACGCCTTTCGCGACACGCTCGGGCTGGTGATGGATGCCTCGAGTCGCGAGGCGAGTCGCATGATCGTACGGGCGTTGACGCCTCATGGAGTCCACAACGGCGGTCGTTCCGATCGGCTCGGTCTCTGGGTCGAGAAGCTGGGAAAGGCCGTCTCGACGAGCGAGCGCAACAAGTTTGGAAGCACGGTCTGCAACCTGATGAACAAGGAGATCGAGATGGACTTTGTGGAGCTGCTGCAGTCCTCGGAATGGTCGCAGGAGGACAAGACGAATGCATTGGTGAAAGCCGTCGCGTGCAAGCACTCCATCCCCGCACAGGTGCTCTGCAAGCCGCCGTACAACATCCAGCTTCCGGAGAAGCACGACCCGTCTCCGTGGCTCCAGGCGATCACCGAGTTTCTCTTCCAGCCGACCAGCGCCACGGTCGCCGGCATCGTCGCTGGTCTCGAGCAACGGGCCGGAGCACTCGACGGCATGAAGCGCGACGCCGCGCTCGTGGAGGACGACGAGCTCGAGACCAAGCGGCGGCGCGTCGAGTGAGTGTTGTGGTTTTTTTCCCCGTTTGATCGAAAGAATGAAAAGAAGACCTTGCGACACGTGGTATCCTAGACGCGCAGAAGCGAGATCATGGTGAATCTCCTTCTGCTCCATGCCGACCCGCGAACGTCGGTGAAGATGTACTCAGACGCGCACGTCGTCAAGACGACGTCCGAGACGTGCCAGATTCTATCGAGCGTCCTGTACTGGTGGAACCTCTACGACGCTACCAAGCTTTTCGCCAGCAAGCTCTGGAAATTCGCCTACATCAAGCACCCGGTGATCTTCTGGGCGCAAGCCGCCACGGCCAACGCCAGGACGGTGTGCGAGTACGGCAACGCGCTGCTTCGCGAGTACAGTCGCCGCTTCGGCGGCGTCCACGGCGCCAACGAATCGATGCAGACTGCGGTTCGCGTCGTCATGAGGTCCGTCGCCGAGTCGGACGCTCGGGACGACGACCACCCCTGCAAGCTGCGGCCGCGCATCCTCAACCCCAAGGACCTCCACGACGCCGCCACGATGCTCCACGGCGACGCCTACGCCGAGCGACTCATCGGCAAGATCTGGCCACTGGAAATGGATGGTGGCGACCGCAACGCCTGCATCTGCGCCTTTTCGCTCGGTGTGCCAGGCAACACCGAGCAGCAGAACACCTTGCTCACCGACTCGCTCTACAACCTCATGAGACACACGTACGTCACCGCACGTGGCCACAACGCGAACGCCTGCATCGGCCAGATTGGCATTCTGTTCCACTGCTACTATTACGTCTGCAAGATCTACACTGGCACCGGCCAGCGTCGCAAGCAGCTCGCGTTCTGGGGATTCGAAAACACGATTCCGTGCCATCTTGGTCTCACGCTGCTGCCCTGTGTGATTCAGTGCGTGTTCCTGCCCAACGACGTGCCTCCGGTGCCACAGGACGCAGAAGACAGGGCGCCGAGGCGCCTGCCGTCGTCAAAGTGCCGCGCTCCTTGCCAGACCTTGACCGTACCGATGATGTATCCCTCGATGGTCCTCGATGACGCGATCTCGTCCGACGACGCCACCTCGGATTCCGACGAGGAGAACCTGGCTCCGAATGTGTTTGTGTGAGTTTGATAATGCGATTTCTGTTTGCAAATCAGAGAGAGAGAGAGAGCAGCCGATGAACTCAGACTACGTGCTGCTGTTCCATGCGAAGCGCGTCGAGGCGGACGTTGGATCTGAGTTTCTCACCAAGGCCGGTGCGCTCGGCGCCGCCGCGGCGCGTGCCGAGACGGACTTTGCGCTGACGCACAGCGAGAAGGCGACGTCTCGGCTGGTCACGGAGTCGCTCACTCCCATCCGCATTCCGATTGCGGCCAAGACGATGGCTATGGTCCCCGACGACGTTCGGAAGCAGTACCAGGCGGCCGCCGGACCGAGTGCGGGCGCGACCATCGTCCTTCCGGCACGCGCGCGGATGAATCTGACGGCGTCCCGTACTGGCGCCTCGATCAACGGTACGCTCGTCGGTACAATGTCCGGACAGGGAAGCGTCCTGCTGAAGGACATCTTCACGGAGTCTCAGCCGCTCACGACGCTGCTCGCCAACCACAGTCTGACGTTGGACCAGATGAAGGCCCTGGCCGAACAGATGCAGACGGGCATGGAAGTCAAGCGGACGCTCGGTGACGAGACGGCCGTCGAAGACCTCGAGGCACTCGCGACGTCGCTGTCCAGGACCGTGGCTGCCAGCGTCCCAGTTCCGTTTCAGACCATTCCGGTCAGATACTCGAATTGGTCGGCGCACCAGGCCGTCGTGGCCGTCGCGCAGCCGAGCATCCATCGACTGATGCGCGATTCCGACGGCGCGGAGATCGAGGTCAAGGTCGACAGCGTCGTCTGGCACGAGGACGCCGCGGAGACCAGGGCACTGGCCGAGAGCGAGCTCGCTCTCCAAAAGATGTACGATACCTCGTGGTCGCTGGTGGAAAACCTCAAGTTTGAGATCGAAAACCTGACCAAGAGTGTGATGCGCGTTCCCGTCGGATACAACGGGTCCCGCTACGCGCCCGCGGCGGCGGTCAACGACACCCCAGCCAAGTTTGCCGACGCCACGCTCGAGCAGATCGTCTCCGCATGCCTGCGCACCGAGCTCGATACTACGGAGCATGCGCAGCTGCTGAAGGAGCTCGAGACGCCCAGCATCGTGGCCACGGCCATGTGGGCCCCCGTTGTGGCGAACGCCATGTCCGCCTTCAGCGCATTCTCGATGCCATACCGCGTCGACGGCACTCCCACGGTGACGCCGACGGGTCTGAAAATGGTGGAGTCCGAGTCGTGGCGCTCCGAGGCGAGCCGTTCGATCTTCCACTCCGACGACTGCGACGGCAGCGCCGCCGACACGATCTCGACGATCAACCGCGCCGTCTCGCTCAACGATAGCACGTCGGCAGCGGAGATGGCCTCCTTCCCGGCGCTGCGCGCGGTGGCCAATTCGTTGGGAGCGCACTACGTCTTCGGAACCACCGTCCTCGCCGCCAATGCCGGCCACGCGGACGCGGCCAACGAGAAGGCGACCTCGCTGGCGGGGCACGCCATCGCGATGGCGCTTCCCAAGGCGTCGTTCGCGATGGCTCTGGAGCGCGGCGCTCTTGGCAGCATTCCCAACGTTACGGACCTTGCCCATTCGGTGCGGTCCGAGGTGACGCGCGCTCGCTTCGAGGCGCTCTACCCAGAGACGCTGACGGCGCGGATGCCAGAAGCCGAGCGCACGATGGTGTCCTCGTACGAGACCATGAAGAAGCAACCGGTTCTGGTCAACCCGGTCACGGGCCTGCAGCCGCTGTCGATGGAGGGGACCTCGTTTGCGTCGTCGCGTCTCTACACCCACGACCCTCTGGAACGGGAGGAGCGGGCCGAGTGGTACCGCATGGACAAACGCGTCGCGACCAGCCTCTCGCCCAACATCACCAGGACGCACAAGACGCTCGACATTGGTGATCTGGGCGAGCACGCATTCTACCATGCCAAGGTCGAGATGTCGTTTTCCATGAAGCACCCGCTCTGTACCAACGCGACGCTGCGCAAGCATGGCCAGGCGAGCCCGCACTATCGGTTTGCGCGTCCGAGCAGCGACGGCGTCATGTCCGTCGCGGGAGCGAGCCCCAAGGCACTCGCCACTGGTGACTATGCGGTCGTTCCGCTGTGGAGCGTGGACGCCAAGGTCGGGGCGACACTCGACCTGGCGCACTCCGAGGCCGCCGCCAACACGATGCCCATGCGCGGCGTCCCACAGGCGCTGGCCACGGAGGAGGTCATCAGCCTCGACCGAAGCCTGGCCGCGCTTGTCGACCTGAAGACCCACCTCGAGCTCAACCGCGAGGTGGAGCAGCCGTGGGAAACGCACATGACGCGTCACGTCGTGTCGTTTGCGAGCCTGGTCCAAAACCCCAACGCCATCGAGGCGTTTGTGGAGACGGTCAGGGGGAAGGGTGGAGTCGTCGGTGAGGTACGAGGGCTGGGGTCAGAGAGCGTGCTGGAGGGCCTGGCGATCGATCCTACTGGTATTCAATGTGGTCGGATGGTGCTGCTGGACCTGCATGTTCCTCTCGATTCCGATTGATTTTTTTTCGTCCGAACCGAAGACGATAACAGTGGTTGTGTTTTGGAAGTACTAAGAAAAGAGGAACGTTGCGTGGGACATGAGCGCCCGACCGCGCCAGGTGGCCGACGAGGCGTCGAAGTTCACACTTCGAAACTTTTTCGCGGGTACCGACACTGCCGTGGCCCCGGAGCCGCCGGTCGCCGAGACACCGGCGCTCTTCCTGCAGCCGACCGCGCCGCGTCAGCTGAGTTTCGACCTTGGCGCCGCCGCCGCCGCGCGACCCGTCGCGGCCAGCACCGGGGCCGGGCTGAGGTTTACGCTCCCTGCAATGAATACGCGAACGTCGGTGGCCGCAGGCCGCCCCGGAGGTGGCAACAAGATGCTGCAGGCGGGTTACATCACCGGCGGCGTGGCCAAGAACGACCCTGAAGTGATGAGGCTGAACGGAATCGTCGACGACCTCCAGGAGCGACTGAAGCGCTCGACGGAGCGCATCGGCAACGCGGAGCAGAGCGTCGCGCGTGGCAACGCCGCCCTTCAGACGGAGCGGGCGACGTCGCATGCCCGCATCGTCGCTCTGGCCACCGAGGTCAAGAATGCGCAGCAGCGCGAGACCGCCGTTCGCGCCGAGCTCGTCGCGGTGCCCAGGCTCTCCGACATGGACGCCTCGAAGTTTGCAATGCAGGCCAGGGGCGCCGTCGAGCTGCAAGCTTCCTACGACAAGGAGGTGAAGCGGGTGGAGGAGCTGGAGCTGACCATGGCCGAGACCACTGGCAAGCACGCGCTGCTCGTCGACGAAAACGTCGCGCTCTGCGCTGGGATCGAGACGGCAAAAGCCGAGCTCGCCGCCGCTCAGGAGCTCGCCACGGCCGCGACCCCCGTGGACGAGGCACTCAAGGCCGAGAACGAGACGCTCAAGGCGCGGCTCGAGACGGCCAAGGAGCTCGCGACGGCCGCGGTTCCCGTGGACGAGGCACTCAAGGCCGAGAACGAGACGCTCAAGGCGCAGCTCGAGACCCTCGCGACGACCGCCGACACGGAGCTCCACGAGAAGCTCCTGTCCGAGAATGTAGAACTGAACGCTCGGCTCGAGGCTGCCACCGCCGCGCAGCCGACGGCCGATGCCGAGCACACCGAGGCGCTGGCCAGCCTCGGTGCGGCCCTGGAGGAGGCGCGGCAGCAGATCGTGAACAAGGAGGCGCTGGTGACGGCCGAGAAGCTGCGCTGCTGCGGGGCCGACGAATTGATCAAGACTCTCGACGCAAAGCTGGTGACGATGCGCCAGGAAAAACGCTGTGCTCCGACGGAGACGAGCGCCGAGGACGTGCACCCAGCCGTGGTTGCCGACCTTGCACAGTATGCCTGGTTTAAGCAGAATGCCGAGCACGCCGCCGCCCTCGTCCGATGCGCCGGGCCAGACGCATCCGACAGGATGAAGGACGACGCCGAGTTCAAGCACGCCAAGGCGCGCCGATGCGCCCACGAGCTGGAGGACGGCAGGTGCGACCGAAGCCGCACGACCTGCTTCGAGACGCCCTGCCAGCCGCACACCATCGACCTTGCCGCCGTGCGCGCGAGCCTGGAGACGAAGCTCAACGTCAACAGCTACCGCAACGGGGTAGCGTGCATGACGGAAAACGACTGCGCTGTGGACTTCCACGAGATTCCGGTGTCGACTGGTCGGGTCGCCGTCTCGGCTCGCCACCAGGCCGCAGGTGTGAGCATGCAGATGAGGACTTCGAAGTACGTCAGCGCCGTGCAGGATGACATCAAGGCCAAGCTGGTCTGTGATGGCATGCGTTGGAAGGACGTTGCGACTGGCGCGGTGCGAGTCTGATTCCGACGAATGCAAAACGTCGTAGCGCCGGTCGGGGCGCGATCTCGATCCGAGAGCTCGACGCTCTCTGCCGACGGAGCTCCACGAGGGCAATTTAATTCTTGGTTGGGGTTAGTAATGGACACTCGGGGGTAGCTGACCTCGGTGCGGTCAAAACGATGGCTGGTCCGGAGCGAGTGTTCGTGTTTGTCCGTTTCGAGCTGATTGCGTGGCGAGCGGTTTTCTTCTGGAGGGTCTCTCAATTTGTCAGATTCGAGATAGTAACGAGTAAAGCCGGCAAGACGCCCCCAGGGTGGGGCTCCCACCTCTCCCGAGGATGCTTCCGAATCTGTCGCGCCTGCGCGAGGCCCGTCGCGCAGGCGCGACGGCGGGCCCAGGCGACCCGCCCCCGTTGGACAGGGACCCGATCAATGTGTGGAATCCAGGGATGAACTCGTTTGCGGACTTTGAAAGGGAGACTATCGAGACACTCGAAAAGTTCAAGGACATGCTTGCCGGCTTCAAGCCCAGACTGGCCCATTTTCTGGTGGCTAGGTCCAATGACCCCGAGAACACCAACCGGCAGCGTGATCAGATGGAAGTGGAGTTTGAAAAAGTAAGGAAGACGCTTCATCTGTTTCGCTTGGAGGTCGTAAAGCTCCAGACGGGAACGGACGAGAACGGGGCGGTGACGATTGATCATTTCTTCGATGCTCACAATTATTTTCGCAATGAGCTGAAACAGTACGAGAGGGAGCTCGACGCGCTCGCGCGAGAGCTCGGCGTCCATGTTCGAGCCTCGATGGGGCCGCCGCCGACCGTCCTGGCGCCGCGGCCGCCGCCGCCGCCGCTGCGGCAGCCGCCGTCGAGCCCGATCACACCCTGACCGATTTTGAAAAACAATCTCACTCCTTTTTTTATTTTATTTTAAAATAAAAACAATCTTGCTCACTGCACGTTGAGGACGAGCCGAGCAATGGGGGAACCGGCTGCTTTTTGCTTGCCCACGTCCACCTTCGCTCTCAGCACGTCGTCGTCGGTGTTGTCGTTGCTCTTCTCCCTCAGCGACGACACGAGCTTAAGAAGCAGCATGTCGCCGATGCGCGGGAAGACCAAAGAAGCCTGGGAGATCGTTCCATGGCTTCCGTTGAAAATTGCCATACGATTCGTCTGGCTCCTTTTCCGGATCCGCACGTCTGCAACGACGCGAACCCCCGCAGCAAGCCCGATCCACGGAAGCTCGTTCCCTCGTGGATGCTCCTTCACGATCACCCGATACAGTCGACCGACACTGTCCTCATAGTGACCATGACCGAATTGATTGTACGAAGTGGCGGTGGACTCGGCCTTGGCCATGTTTACGCGTCCGCGCGCGATGCCAGACGCCCGAAGAACACCCTCGTCCTCGGGTCGCAGGAACGAGTACGGTGGCGCGCCGACGAGCGTCCGTACCCTGGGCCAGAACGGACGCTTGCTGACGAGCTTGAGGAAGAAGCGGCGCTGCGCTTCCGGTGGCAGCAACGTCCAGAACGCGTTCTTGGCGCGGCCGTCTCCGTTTGTCGATTCGTTTGGCGGTGTGGAGCGCTCCATGGAGCGCTCGAGCTGTCGCTGAAAGAGCTCGTTGAGAAAGTCCACCGCCTCCGCAATGGTGGAAAGCTCGGGAAAGGGGCGCTGGTAATCATCTGGCATGCGCCGCTGCTGAACAAGACAGCAAAAGGGCTCCCACAGCATACTGTGTCATTTTGTATGAAATCATTCATCAACTCGAACGACGGCACCGGTGCTCGGCTCTTTTGCAAGGTGCTCAAACTTGCGTTTCATGCTCAGGAGCTTGGACGTTCGACTCGCCGCCACGGCGCTCGCGATACCAAACACGTAGTTTGGAGCGGTGATCGTCGTGTTGGGAAGCGCGAGTTCGGGGAGGCAGAGGAGGCGCGCCAGAGCCCGCACGTCCTGCGCAGCAGCGAGTGTGTGTGTGTGAGCCCCTGGGAGTGTGACGATTGCTTCTGCGTTCACCTGTTCACAGTAGATCTGCAGCTCCTCGCGCCGTCCCTCGTTCCACATCGTGATGGCCTCGAGTCCGTTGGCCGTCTTGGTCTCGAGTCCGTTGGACTTCAAAAGGTTGTCCAATTTGAACCATACCCTCGTGTTGCCGCGCAACCTCGCGAAGGCATCGTGAGCTTTGAGAAGATGCCGCTCGGTGCGGCCACGCCTGCAATGCTTGAAGAGCACGAGGTGATCGAAGGCGAGCCCGTTGTACGACACGATGATCTCGGCGTCGTCGAAGGCCTCGAAGAGCGGCTCGAACGGGCCTGTGCCGTCTTGATCCTCGTCGCGCCACAGCGTGACCATCGCGGCTCGCTCGACCTCGACGGCCGCCTCCTCGGGATCGAGCATCGTGTCCGCATCCAACACAAGGAACGAGAGGCAGCTGATTTGCAGGTTGCACACCTGGTCGTCGCGATCGGTGCCTGGCATGTTCGAGATCCTGTCCTGGGTTTCAATGTCGAACACGACAATTGTGCCAGGCATTTTGCCGCCGTGCGACGGGCCGAATTCGGCGCTGGAGGCGGCGACTAGCGCCTCGGAAAATCTTCATTTTAAATGTTTGACGCGAGTGCCTTGGGAGACGTTGCCTCTCCAAGGACCGTGAGGC
>Ga0114997_10003867_pt1 | contig 11690 bp, 12 predicted proteins | sample ArcticOcean_MG_C_2_FD_87045 | JGI IMG/M metagenome (GOLD analysis project Ga0114997, IMG submission 87045) | Marine microbial communities from western Arctic Ocean - ArcticOcean_MG_CB4_136 | ecosystem: Environmental > Aquatic > Marine > Oceanic | place: Arctic Ocean: Canada Basin | collected... | reverse complement strand
GAATATTTTGTCTTTTTTTTTGTAAATTTTTTTAATTTAATTGAATAATAATATGATTCATATGAATATTTTTTCAAAATTTTATTAATAATATTTCCATCTTTATTATCTTCAATTATCAAGGCTGGTTTATCTTTTTTAATTGTCATAATTAAATTTTTAATAATTGATAGTTCAAACCCATTTGTATCAATTTTAATTAAATGAATTTTTTTCTTAAATTTATTAATTTTTTTAATAAGTAATTTATCTTTTATTATTGAAATATTTTTTCTAAATTTAAAATCCAATAAAAAGTGACGCATGAGTTTAATATCGTAATGCGTATAGGTAACAATATCAAAAACCTTATTAAAAAATTTATATCTAGGAAAAAAAATAGTTACATAACTATTTTGATTTCCAATGGCGAATGGTTTTATTACAACATTTTTAATATTAATTTTCTTTAAAATTTTTATATAAACATTATTAGGCTCAAAACAATAAATAGTACCTGTGTTTAAATTATTATGTAAAAATTTAGTTGCTATACCATCACTAGCACCAATATCTAAAATATTAACCTTTTGTTTAAAATTTATTAATTTAACACCGTTAAAATCCATTTCAAAAATATTTGTAAACCTAATTAAAAATCTAAATATTATATATATTAATGGGTGAGATCTAATAATTTTTTCCAATATTGATAAGAAGCCTTCGTTTGTTTTAGATACTCTCATTTGTTTAAATATATTTTAAATAAATAAGTTAAAGAGTATAAAATGTGGCTAAATTTCATTTTTGATTTTCCAAGCTTTCTATAAATTAATTTTACAGGAATTTCTTTAATACTATACCCTCTTTTTTTAATTATATAAGTAACTTCCCAGAAGAAAGCATAGTCATTATTTTTGGCACTCAAGATATCCTTAAGTGCAATCTTTTTTAAATAAAAACTTCTATATGCACCAGATGCATCAAAACTCATTTCTAAAAAAAATTTAACCAAAAAGTGTCGTGCGTAAGTAAGTAATTTACGAAAAAGAGGCCAATCATTAATTAAATCTGATTCAATAAATCTACTAGTAATTACATAATCATAAGTTTTTGCATTTAAAATCATTTTCTTTAAATATTTAGGGTCATGTGTCCCGTCACCATCCATAGTAATCAATAAATCATACTTCTTTTTATATACATGTTTAATTGCATCTTTATGAGCAGATCCAATGCCAACTTTATTTTTTCTAAATATATATTTGATATTTTGGTATTTTTTACTCAATTCTTTTATTAGTTCTTGGGATCTGTCAATTGAATTATCATCCACAAATAAGATGTCTAATTTTATTTTAGTTTTTTTGATCTTGTAAAATATTTTTTTTATATTTTTTTCTTCATTTAGAGTTGGTATGATAACGCATATTTTCATTGATACTTTAATTTATTTCTATGTCTGTTTTCGTTTTGCACTTCTTCTGAGTATTTAAGATTGTAGCACTCACTACAAAAGAATATTACAGAGAACCCGGAGCTGACTTGCAAAAGAATAGAGTTGTCTTTTGTACAATCCACATTATTTGATAAAATTTTTTTCATGAAACAAGTTTCTAGCATAAATAAACAAATTTTTTCCATTATTATTTATAGTTTATTTTATTATATAACTAAGAAAAAAACATTCTAACAATTACCAATCTACAAAACTCCATGTTGCAACAATAATACTTCCTAATACAGGTAATCCTTATGTCATACAGCCAGAAAATGTATTCTTCATGCGCATGATTTTGATGGATTCAGCTAATGAATTAACGATAAATTTAATTAGACTTAGATTATGACTGGTAACTTTTTATGAACGTTATATAAAACAGCTGTGGGAAAAAATGTTGAAATTGAAAAGTGTCATGCTCGTAATGGTATTCAACTGATATCGGGTATCATGAAGGTATGAAAAAGGTGATATTGATCTTAGTTCTGGGTTTGTTGTTCACAAATGCTGCTAATTCTGCAAAAGTAAACTGCTCAAATGGTGAATGTGAATTCAACTATAGTGTACATTATAATTGGGCAAATACTAGTTGCTATGAAACAATCTTTAATGAAGAAGTTAAAACTAATGTATCAAATTTTACAATAGTAAAAACTGGTCAACTGTGTCAAGTTTTTGAAAGTAAATAAATAAAAAAACTTTTAAGAATCGTGGTTTTGGGTTTTATGTTATGTGGAAATTTATAGTTTGGCATAAAAAATATATTGAATGGTGGATGAAAAAACTAAAAATCTCTAATTATGGTATCGCATGGATATCTTTTGTTAAAGGATTAATTATTGGTTTATTGATTTATCATTTTTTTATTAATTAATTGAATGTGCTATGAACCAGGCTTCTATAATCTTCACTTTACAACAAAGTTGATTAAATAAAGACAAATATTTTAAGGGAATTACGTTGGTATAACTAATAAAATTTTAATGTTAGAGTATTGTACCATTAATAAGACTTTAAATAACAAGGTCCTAAAATAAATGAAGATAAAAGAAAAACATAAAGATCTTAAAAAAAGAGTAACTGTTGTTGAAAAAGAAAGAAAGACAAAAAGAGGGCCAAAAAGTTGGCATGATTTAAGAACTTTAAAAAAACTTAAATTAATTATGAAAGATAAGCTTTCAAAAAAATAAATTTATTAATATTACTTCCAGGTTCTTATATATTTTTCAAAAGTTAACAATAGTTTATTTATCTCCTCAACAAAATTTGAGATTTTCCATTTATTTGATCTTGTTTTACCTTTTAAAATTAAATCTTTTCTAAATTCTTCATCACTCATAATTTTTTCGATTGTTTGTAAAAAAATATCTGTTTCGTTTGGGTCAATTAAAATTGCAGCGTCACCTAGTTGTTCAATAGAACCTTTATTTTTCGCAGCAATTACGGGGCATCCAATTGAAAAAGCTTCAAGGGGAGGGAGATTTTCATTTCCACCATATGAAACGTAAGTTAATGCTATTGCATTTTTATATAAAAGTATAAGAAATCCTTTTTCAACAAAACCTGGAATAACAAATATATCTTCAAGGTTGTTTTTTTTAATTAATTTATAAAGATAATTTAAGTTTACTTTGTTCTCTCCTGTTAAAACAATTTTTATTTTATTCTCATATTTTTTTTTTAAAGCTTTGCCTAATATAACTAATGAATAATGATTTTTATGTGGCCAGAATTGAGCTGGATACATTATATAATTTTTTTCAGATACACCTATTTTTTTTAATGAAAAATTTTTTGTTACATTTTCAATTTCATCAGTCGTTATTTCTATTGATGGATGTGGTAATTTAAAAATTTTATTTTTTGGAATACCATAATAATTTTGAATTTCAAATATTCCAATATCAGTTCCAGTAATTATTGCCGTAGCTTTTCTCAAATGATTTCTTAAACCATTTTCTCTTTTATACCATTTGTAATTTTTAGAAAATTCTGGAAAAAAAGGATAATTTATATGGTCAACATCATAAACAATTGTAACATAAGGATAATTAGTAATTATATTGTGATTATTATCAAGAAATAAAACAATATCAATATCAAATTTTTCACAAGCTTTATCTAAAATAGTTTTAAATTTTACTCTTTCTGAAATAAAGCTAAAATTTCTAATCATACTTTCGACAAAAATATTATAATAATTTTTTTTTATTAAGTGCGTGTTTTCAAATTTTTGATGTTTATTAAATTTTTGAGTATGAAATAAAAAAAAATTTAAGTTTTTATTTTTAATATTTGATATTTCTTTAAGAATTTCTTCTTGAAATGTGAAACCTCCACCCTGTGTTTCTCCCTTATTTGTATATACTAAAGCAATATTCACCAAATTCAACTTCCAGAAAATTTTTTTATTAAGTTACAAACTCTTTTTATATCTTTTTCTTTTAAATTATTAGATGAGGGTAAATAAACTCCCTGTTCCCATAAATTTTCTGACACAGGACATTTGTGTTTTGTATAACCTTTTAACTTTCTTAAGAATGGTTGTAAATTTAAAGGGCAAAAAAAGGTTCTAGTTTCAATTCTATTTTTAAATAAAAACTTTGACAATTGATCTCTGCTTCTTCCGAATTCTTCTTTAATTTGAATGCCATACATCCAATAAACATTATAATAATCCTCATGATAAAATGGAAGTTCAATCCCTTTAATTCCTTGAAGATTTTTAGCATAAACATTAGCTAAATTTCTTTTTTTTTTTATAAATCCCTTAACTTTGTTAAGCTGAGATATGCCTAAAGCAGCTTGTAACGATCCTAATCTAAAATTATAAGCAGCTTCTTGATGTAAAAATCGTGGTTTTCCAAATGCTAAATTTTTTAAATAAACTAATTCTTTATAATATTTAAAATTATTAGTTACAACCATACCACCCTCTCCGGTTGTAATAATCTTATTTGAATAAAAACTATAGCAAGCTAAATCACCAAAAGATCCTACATCTTTTTTTTTATATTTTGCTCCATGTGCTTCAGCACAATCTTCAATAACTTTTAATTTATATTTTTTTGCAATTTGTGTTATTTTTTGCATATTGGCTGGCAACCCGAGAAAATGAACTGGCAGTATTGCTTTAGTTTTTTTTGTAATTTTTTTTTCTAATTGATCTACATCTAAATTCCAAGTACTAGGATGTGAGTCAATTGGTACTGGAATTCCTCCATTATGATATACTGCTAGCGCTGTTGCAATATTGGTTCCAGAACTTACTAAAACTTCATCTCCTTTTTTGATCCCTATAACTTTGCAAGCAAGTTGTAATGCATTAGTACAATTTGATACTGAAACTGCATATTTAACACCACAAAATTTTGCAAATTTTTTTTCAAATAATTTGACTGTAGGTGTAAAATTTCCTGATATTTCTCCGTTTTTTAATGTTTTTATAACAGAATTAAAATCCATTTGATCTAGATCGGGCTCGTGAACAGGGATAAATTTTAAATTATTTTTATACATTAACTTTATCTAACTTATATGAATAAAAAGGTCTACAGGTAATCATTATATAATCCTACTTAGTAATGTGTTATTTGTGAACATAGTATTAATGAATTTGGTCAATAAATTAGCATGAATCTGGGAGAAAACTATCTTGTAACTGGGTATGGCAATAAAAGATTAGAAAAACAAAAGCTTGATCTTATTGTGCTGTAAGTTATTTTTATATACATAGAAATTATTACCAAATATAAAACATTTGTTTAGCAAAATTAAATAAAAAAAAAGGTAACAAAATGGAAAAAATAAATTTAGATTTTTTTGCAAATCAAACAATTCAAATTGATTTAAGCAATTTTCTTATTAATTTATTAACCTCTATAGTTCTGAGTTATTTAATTCAACTAGCATATAATAAAACAGCAAAAACTTTATCAAATGTCAAAAATTTTTCTAAAAATTTTGTAATTTTATGTTTAACTACAACTATAATAATTACGATAGTAAAATCATCATTAGCACTATCATTAGGGCTAGTTGGTGCTTTATCAATAGTTAGATTTCGTGCCGCAATTAAAGAGCCTGAGGAATTGGTTTTTCTATTTTTAATTATTTCAATAGGTTTAGGTTGTGGAGCGGGACAAATCGGCATAACAGTTGTTGGTACATTTATTGCCTTGATTATAATTTTAATGCATTCCCGTTTTGAATCGTTAGAAAAAAAAATTGAACTAGAAAATTTTAATATTTCAATTATATCTAAAAAAAAATTAAAACCAAATAATTTAAAAGATGTTATAGATATTATTACAAATGACTCTGATAATTGTGAGCTTATTTCTTTTTCTCAAACATCAGATGGTAGTACTATAAATTTATTATCAAGCTTTTCAAAAATTAATAATATAGAAAAAATTAATAATAATTTAAAAAAAAAATTCCCAACTTTAGATTTTGTTTTAGTGAGGGAAAGTATCAATAGTGTATGATACTAAAAGAAAAGCAAATAAAAAAAATTAATACAAGTATAAAAAAATCTAATTTTTTTAAATATTATTTTTATACTACTATTTCTTTTCTTATAATTAGCCTTTTTATATTTTTTACATCTGATATGTGGGGTTATTATAAGATAAAATTAATCCCAAGATTAGATGCACATGGAATTTTAAATTATACAAAATTACCGGAAATTTTTCTTTTAAAAATAAAAGGCCACGTATCAAAAAAGAAAAAAATTTATCTCGATATAAACTTTGAAAACTTATCTAGCATTGAAAATGAGAGGAATAGAATAATAAAAGAGACTAAAAATCGTGTACAAAATTTAACTTTTCAATTTACTAATTACAACGCAAAAATAACTATAGATAATAAAAAGTTACCTGTAAAAATAAGATTAAAAGGTGACAGGCAAAATCACTGGAAAGATAAAAGTAAAAGTTCTTATAGAATAAAACTCAAAGGGAAAAATAGATTTAATGGTCTTAAAGAATTTTCCCTACAAAAACCAAGAGCTAGAAACTATATACATGAATGGATATTTCATGAATTAAATTCTAAATTCGAAGATTCAATTACCCTAAAGTATGAATTTTTTGATTTATATATAAATGGTGAAAACCAAGGACTTTATGTCCTGGAAGAATCATTTTCACACATATTGCTTGAAAGAAATAAAAAAAGAAATGGTCCAATATTTTCAATGAGAGAGGAATATTGGTCTAAATTTAAAGATAAAAAATTTACTGTATACGATAAATCCACGTGGACAAATAGTGAAAATATTGATTTAACAAATATTGCCTTCACAAAATTTAATAAATTCCTTAAAGGCGAATCTACAGTGAGTGAAACATTTAATGTAAAAAATTTAGCTTGGTTTTTGGCTGCAAATGACTTGCTTGGAACTTATCATGGTATGAATTTAAAAAGTTCAAAATTTTATTACAATCCAATCACAGGCCTTTTTGAAATTATTCCTTTTGATGGTCATTATGTAAATCCAATATTAAGTCATGCATACAAAAAAGATAGAGAAAGATTAATACCAGAATGGTTTGAAGTATTTAATGATGAAGATGCTGCAGGGGCAGTTGATTTTGTAATTTATTTAGCCAAAGGAATTCACCAAGATAAAAAATTTTCAAGAGAATATTATGCTGCATTACAAAAAATTAGTTCTGAAAATTTTTTAAAAAAATTTTTAAATTCACGGAAAAAAAATATTAATAAAATAAACTCTTTAATATATTCAGATTATTTTTTTAACGATTTTTTAGCTTATTATGGACCTGGTATATACTATTTTGATATTGAATATGTTTACCAAAGGGCAAAAATGATAAGAGAAAAACTTGAAACAAATGAATTTAAATTATTTAGTTTTTTTAAAAATGGATATTTAAATATTGAAAATTCAAATCTTTATAATCCCTATTTAGTCGTAACAAAAATTAATTGTCTAAAAAAAAATATTATATTTAAAAAGTCAATTATTTTAGGAAAATTTACTAATAAAATTGAAAATAATGAAATAATTAAATCTAAGTGTCAGAGTATAGATTTAATAAATAAACTTACACAAAAAAAAATAAAAATTAAAATCGATAATATTAATAAAGAAGTTCCCTTGTACTCAAAAAATTTAAATTTTTTGAAATATTTTAATTCTAAAGATAGTCAGCTTTTTTTGAAAACGAATACAATAAATATTAATGAAGATATATTTATACCAAAAAACCTTAATGTAAAAATTCATCCAGGTCAAAAAATAATTTTGTCAAACAATGCTTTCATAATTTCTGAATCTCCATGGATAGTAAAAGGTAAAGAAGATAATCAAATTATAATTAGCGGTGATAAAAATAATTTTGGTGGTGGGCTGTTAATTTATTCTGCAAACGAAAAATCAATTTTTAAAAATGTGAATTTTGCATACTTAAATGGAATGATAAAGAATAAAGAATCATTTAATAACGGATTGCTTATTATGGGTGCTTTAAATTTTTATAAAACTAAAATAGATTTAAACAATGTAAGTTTTAAAAAAATTAACTCTGAAGATGCAATTAATGTTTTTGCTTCTTCTTTTAAAATTGAAAATATTAAATTCACTGAAAATAGTTTTGATGCAATTGATTTTGATTTTAGCAATGGAGATATCAGCAATGCCTTTTTTGAAAATATTGGAAATGATGCAATAGATTTCTCTGGATCAGAAAGTAATGTAAAAAATATTTTTTTCAAAAATGTAAATGATAAATTAATTAGTGTAGGTGAAAATTCAATAATTAATGTATCGGATATTAATGGAAGCGACTCCTTTGTGGGAATTGCGAGTAAAGATGGTTCATTTGTTAAAGGAAACAATATATTTATGAAAAATGTTAAATTACCATTTACTTCCTATAATAAAAAATTTGAATACAAAAAATCAGAAATCTTTTTAGAAAATATAGAATTAATCAATTTTCACAAGAAATGGTTAACTGATAATAATTCAAAAATTTTTCATAATAATAGGTCTGTAGGTAAAATTACAAAAAAAATAATTCCTATTATCTATAATACTAATTTAAGTTTACTTAATAAGGCAAATTAAATGATTTCTTCAAATAATAATTATAGATTTGAAAGAAAATGGGTTTTTAATAATAATTTTTTAGACGTTTACAATAACTTGCTTAAAAGTAAGTTTTTTTTTAAAGAGGCATTTCCAAACAGACTAGTTAACTCAATATATTTTGATGATTTCAACTACACATCTGTTAAAGAAAATTTAGAAGGTGATAATGATAAAATGAAAATAAGACTTAGATGGTATGGTAAAAATTGTTATATTTTAAAAAATCCTAAGCTAGAAATAAAAATCAAAAAACAATTTCAAAACTATAAAATTATAAAAAAATTAGATATTTTGAATAATTTAAATATAAAAAATTTAAAAAATGCAAAATTCATATCAGAAACAGTTAATTCAATTTATAATAAAAAGAAAATAATTCCTGTTTCGACTACTCATTATAATAGGTTTTATTTTATTTCCTCTAATAATTTAATTAGATCAACATTGGATAAAAATTTAAGTGTTTCCAGAGTTAACAATAATATTTTTATACCTGTATTCAGAAATTTTAATAAGATAATTTTAGAGTTAAAATATAGTGGAAAATATGATGACTATGTTAGAAAAAATATTAATTTAATATCTTCGCGGTACTCCAAAAGTTCTAAATATATTTACTCTATGGGTAAATTATAAGAATATTGTTTTGCGTCTTTTTTATTTGAGTCAAGAAATTCATTAATTTTATATTTTATTTTTGCTCTATTGTCATTTTCAATACACTCATTTCTAGAATATTTAATAAAATTTTCTTTAAAATCTGAATTTTTTTAAATTTTCTTTTTTTATTTACAATTTCTTAAATTTTTTTGTTAGTTACTTTTGGTAGATTATTATGATTTTTACTTTATTTAAAAATTCTATATTATTTTTTTATATTGATTAATGTTGTGTATTTTTAATTAATTTCTATTTAATAAACTTTGAAATATTCTAATTAGATAATTAAATCCAAGGACAATAAATTTCAAAGAACTAGAAGCAGTTTTGCTCGTTCCTTCAACATCTGGAGGATGGGTATATGGAAGTTCAATTATTTTTTTATCTGTATTTATTGCTTTATAAAGAAACTCAATAAAAAATTCACCATGGCCCATAGAAATTGGCACTACAGATAAAAGGACATCTCTTTTCATAAGAAAAATACTACTGGTATAATCTTTAATTTTATTGCTTAGTATTATTCGACAAAAAAAATTAATTAATTCACTTGATAAAATTCTAAGTCTACTTCTTTGATCTGATCCACCGTCCACGTATCTAGACAAAATAACTAAATCATTTTTTTCTAATTGCTTTTTCATTTCAGGTAGTCTTTTAGCTAAATTACCCATATTTGAATCTAGCCATCCAATAATATTTGATGAAGAATTTATTAAGCCTAATAAAAATGCAGATGCTAGTCCTCTTGTAGTTCTTGAATATGCTTTTATATTAGGATTGTTCATTTTGATTACTTTATCAAAAGTTCCATCAGTAGAATTGTCGTCTACTAAAATAATTTCAACATTATCTAAGTTTTTAAAAATTTGATTTATTGTATCTTCTATTACTGTAGCTTCGTTATATGTTGATAGTATTATTGAAACTTCTTTATTCATTGTATTGTTTCAATTCATGTTCCATCATTATTTTTATTAATTCTTTAATATTAGTTTTAACTTTATAGTTTAAAATTTTTTTAGCTTTTGTTAAATTAGCTTTTAAATCTTTAGTTTTATTTTTTCTTAAAAGTTTCGTGTCAACTTTTAAATATTTTTTATAATCCAAGCCAACATATTTAAAAGATTCATATGCAAATTGCTTAACAGAAGTATTTACACCAGTACCAATTATAAAAAAGTCAGGTTTTTTTTGTTGCATTATTTCCCATGCGCTTTCTACATAATCTTTTGCATATCCCCAATCAATTCTAGCTCTAATATCTCCTAAATGTAAAAATTTTTTCTTACCAAAATAAATATCACAGACTCCCTTTATAATTTTTTTTGTTACATATTCATCAGATCTTCTTGGTGACTCATGATTAAAAAAAATTGCACCACATATAAACAAATTGTTAATATTTGAATACATTTTTGAGGCCAAATAAGTTGATGATTTTGCAAGTGCATAAACACTCGTTGGAGATAATGTTGAATTTTCATTTAAAGAACTTTCTCCACTCAATCCAAACATATTTGATGATACAGGTTGAAAAAATTTAATTTTCTTTTTTTTTGTTTTTAAAAATTCAAAAATTTGAATAACAGATAAAGTTGTAGTACTGAAGCTGTAAAGAGGAATATCGCGACTCCACCCTACGTGATCTTGATCTGCAAAATTATAAATTTCGTCAGGTTGCACTTTGTCGATAATATTGTTTATAGATATTGAGTCCAAGAGGTCACCTTTTTCTATAAAAAAAGATTTATTAAATATTTTTGAATTATTTATAATATGATTAATGTTTTTTGTATTGCCGGTTGCGGATTTACGTGTAAGTCCATGAATTTGATAATTTTTTTTTGACAAAAAATCTGCCATATAAGAACCATCTTGTCCAGTAACACCTAAAATTAAAACTTTTTTCATTTAACAATTTTTAGCTTTGGATACGGTAGCAAAAATTTTCCACCTTTTTTAAGCCAATTTTTTTCTCTAATTAAAAACTCATTTATAAAACCATATGGCATAACAAAAAAATAATCTGGGTTAAGTTTTCTAGCATTTTCTTCAGATATTATTTTTACACCCGATCCAACTGTATATTTATTCCACTTTGCTTTACTTCTCTCTGCTGCGTATGGAATTTCTTTATTGGTTAAACCATAACATTGTAAAAGAGTATTACCTTTGGTTGACGCTCCATATATAAATATTTTTTTACCCAGTTTATTATTTTTTTTAATAAATTCTAACGTCATTTCTTTGTTTTTTTTTACTCTTTTTACAAATTTAATTATATCGTTGTAACCTGCTTGTTCTCTAAATTTTATAGATTTTTTAATATTTTTCTTACAGTAAATTCTATACGAACCACCATTAATTTTGTTTTCACTAATTTTAAATATTTTTAATCCATTTTTTTCAAATAAATAT
>Ga0114997_10003865_pt1 | contig 11691 bp, 19 predicted proteins | sample ArcticOcean_MG_C_2_FD_87045 | JGI IMG/M metagenome (GOLD analysis project Ga0114997, IMG submission 87045) | Marine microbial communities from western Arctic Ocean - ArcticOcean_MG_CB4_136 | ecosystem: Environmental > Aquatic > Marine > Oceanic | place: Arctic Ocean: Canada Basin | collected... | reverse complement strand
GGCGGCGGTCAACAAGGTGGTAGCACAACAGGCGGCGGTCAACAAGGTGGTAGCACAACAGGCGGCGGTCAACAAGGTGGTAGCACAACAGGCGGCGGTCAACAAGGTGGCTCCGTGGCAACGCTGACAGCAATCACTATTAACAATGGCTACTCGCAAGGAAGCCAAGTACGAGTGGGTGGCACATCAGTTAGGCTTAATTTACGTTCGCCACCTCAACAACAACAACAAATTGCAACATATAGGCAGTACAGGCTTGACCTCAGGTTAGGTAGGCACGGATTTATCCAGACCAATTACGGCGGCGGCACAACTGGCGGCGGTACAACTGGCGGCGGTACAACTGGCGGCGGAATTCCCACAGGGGCAGTAGGAACGCAAGCAGCCCAAGCAAGGAGATAAAGGCGTTGAGACTCGACCATATAGCTTACAGAGTGAAAAATCGCTATAAAACTGCGGATTTCTTTCGAGAAGCTATGGGTTACGAGATCGGGACAGAGTTTCAAATTGAATTTGATGATAACTCTAAAGCAGATTGCCTTGCCATGATCCCTTCGGAGGATCGGCCGACCGACACTTCAGAATGGGATATTTTACTGGCGGATGCGCCGATAGAGGATGGAGCGAAAGTCGATTTCCATAGTTATCATTCTCCATCTGAAATTTTTGTTAGCGATGGCTCCAAGGGTTCTATCGTAGGTGATTGGGTCGAAGAGCGAGGGGGAGTCGGCGGAATTCATCATATAGCTTATCAAGTTAAAGACGTTCTTTCGGTAATGAAAGATTGGGAAAATAAAGGTTACGCAGAGTTCTACTCAAAAGAGCCGGTTTCCTGCAAAGACCCGAATTTAATACAGGTTTTTTCTAAGCCGAGCAAGCTAACAGGGGTTGTTTATGAATTAATAAGCCGCGAAGGCGACGGATTTTGCAAAGACAGCGTTAAATCTTTAATGGAAAGCAGTAAAGATAATGAAGATTAATACTCAATTCGAAGGTAAAAATTATATCAACGGCAAATGGGGCACCACGAACCAAACGTACCCCAAGCTAAATCCTGCTACGGGAAAATCTCTAGGAGATTTTCCATTAAGTGACCACATGGAGGTGGAGATGGCAGTAGAGTCTGCGCGCAGGACGTTTTCGTCTTGGAAAAAGGTTAGCCGCTTCGTGCGCTCTGATTACATGTATAAGGTCGCCCAAATAATAGAGAGAAGGAGAGGGGAGCTAGCCGAGGCGATTTCGCTCGAAACTGGAAAAAATTACAACGAAAGCATAGCGGAAGTTAATGAAGCGCTACATATGGCTCAGTTTGCTTTTAGTTCCGGTAGATATTCTCACGGAGAAGCGGTATCTTCTGAAGTAGAAGACAAAGACGCTTATATGCTCCGGAAACCAAAGGGCGTAATCGCAATCATATCACCTTTTAATTTTCCATTAGCTATCGGAGCGTACTGGTGCGCTGCCCCTTCTATTGTAGAAGGCAACACTGTAGTAATTAAACCGAGCGAAGACGCACCGATATCAACGCAATTGGCTGTGGAAATTTATGAGGAAGCTGGTCTCCCTGCTGGTGTCGTTAATTTGGTTCATGGTGAAGGTAATACTGGTGATCTCTTGGCTCGTGCTGATGTGGATCACATTTGTTTTACTGGTTCTGCGGAGGTGGGCCAGCACATTCGAAAAGTAGCGGCAGAAAGCTGGCACAAGACCACTTCGTGCGAGATGGGCAGTAAGTCTGCTTGTATTATTTTTGATGATGTCGAGTACAGCTTAACTATTGATGCCGCAATAGCCAGCGCGTTCAAGCTCTCTGGGCAACGATGCGTATCTTCTAGTCGGATGATTGTCCAAAGGACTATTTTTGACGAGTTTGCGAGACGATTCGCGGACGCAGCATCCAAACTCAAAACAGGAAACCCGTTCAAGATAGTCGTTCAGTCGACGGGCATGCCTGAAGCGGTGGCTTGGGACACATTGGAGGTGGACGAGGACATGTATTATGGACCCATTATCAATAAGCAGGGATACGAAAAGGTTAACCACCACAACGAGCTAGTCCAAAACGATCCAGAAGCAGAGGTTCTATTAAAGCCAAATACTATACTCGGAGATGGCTCGTACTACCTGACCCCTTGTGTTTATAAAACCGAGTGGAGAGATGTGGAATATCTGAAAAACGAAGTATTTGGCCCTCATGTAGCAATTATACCTTTCGATACTTTGCAAGATGCAATTGATATATATAATGATACTGATTACGGCCTCGCAGTGGGCGTTCTTACGAACGATTTTCGCAAGGCACGAATCCTTCGAGACGAATGCGACGCAGGAATGATCTACTGGAACGGCGGGTCTATTGCCGCTGAATCACATCTTTCTTTTGGCGGGGTTAAAAAATCCGGAAATGGCTTTCCAAGCGCGGCTAGGACCTATAGAGCAGTTACCCACGAAATAAGTTGGACAGTTAACCACGCAGATAGCCTCGAGTTTCCGCAGGGTATGAAATGAGCCAGCATTTGATGTTAGCGTTGTTATGGCTACCTTCAATCGGGTTAATGATTTATTTATTTTACATAAGGAGAGATTAAAAATGAGCGAAGGAGGAACGAAAGACGAGGGGGACCGCTGCTGCAAGAAGGGTCACGCGGGAGAGCGAGGCCCGACGGGTCATCGATGGGAAGATCTAGCGCCAGACATTTGTCGTCAACGTTTGATTATCGAAGGAACCTTAAGTCATGTTTTCTTGCCAGAAAATATGACTCGTTACGCTAAGGAAATGAGCACTATACTAGATATGGAGCTAATCACCTCCCCCATCCTTAATCATGAGCCAAAATACGGTTGGTGTGTTTTCGTTCACTGGAAAGAAAGTGGCATGCATATTTATACTTGGGACAATAGGATGCCAAGTTTTTTTTCAGTAGATATTTATACCTGTAAAGCGTTCGATCCGGAAGACGCCGTTACTTATACGAAAGAGTTTTTTGGCGATAATTTAATTAAAATAACTTATAAAGAGTAAAGCAATATGAAAGTAGTCATTTTTGGAATAGGCAGAATGGGTATGGTCATAGCACACGCTATGAAAAGACTCGAATACACGGTCGTCGGCGTAGACTCTTCGTCGGAAGCCCGCCAAAATTTAAATTCAGTAATCGAAGGGCAAGATTTTGTTTTTTATCAATCAGATAATTTAGATGGAGATAGGGCGGAAATCTTAAAATATGAAGAGCCTGACGTGGTAATTTCTTCTATGCCATATCACCAGAACTGGCCTCTTGCAAGATACTGTATCCTTAATGGAATAAGGTATTGCGACCTAGGGGGGAGCGTGCCCGTATCAAAGCAAATAAACGAGTTGGGGAATGAAAAAGCGACGAAGCCCATGATGACAGACTTAGGGCTCGCCCCCGGTTGGGTAAATATTCTTACGGAGTGGGGGTACAAAAAAATTCATGGAGCCCCAGACAGAATAAGCATGATGGTAGGCGGGCTTCCAGAAACAGAAGTAAATCACCCCTTAGATTATATCGTTACTTGGTCTGTAGATGGGCTGATCAATGAATACAAAGATGATTGTGAAATTCTCGAAAACGGGGAAATAATTAGAGTTAAGGGAATGGGCGGGCATGAAAAAGTCTACATAGATCACCTTGGAAAAGAGCTTGAAGCTTTTTACACCAGCGGGGGCGCATCACACACCATTGAAGATATGAAGCGCCGAGGGGTAAAAAATTGCGATTACAAAACAATCCGATACGCGGGTCATAGAGATATTATTAAATTTTTAATAAGAGATTGCGGGCTTTCGAATGAAACTTTGTCAGAAATTTTTCTCAAAGGCTGCTCGAACAAGGCCTCAGTAAAGGACATGGTTATTTTAAAATCAATAGTAGAAAAGGATTCTTTAAAATGGCACAAAGAAATAGTCATACCTGCTGATGAAAAATTTAGCGCTATGCAGAGAGCAACAGCGTTCCCCATTTCCGCCGTGGCAAGTTTAATGGCGGAGGGAATTTTTGACGAAAGGTATAGCGAGCATAGGGACTACAAGGATAGACTACCATTAGCCTTGTCTTATAAAGACATCCCGAAACAAGAGTTTAATAAAAAAATTGGAATGCTGGGCTTAGGCATAAAATGACGCCTAGAGAATACATAGGATTTGAGGCCGAAGAAAAAAAAAGATTATCTCAGCTAAGCGCCGAGTGGTACGTTCCTCTTAATTCAAGGAAACGGTGGACGCTTAATAAAGCGTTGTTGACCATGCAGGACTTTAAGATTTCGCAAGAAGATGTCCCATTGATTATCAAACTTGTAGAAAATCCAAAATATGACATAGGGTTATTTTCCGGTAATGTTGATTTGCACTCACATGACTGCATTCATGTTTTACTGGGTAGGGGCCTTCTAGTAAAAGACGAAGCATTTGTAATAGGTTTCACCATGGGAGCAACTCGGAAAATGAGTAGATGGCGACGGAATTTATTTATGTTTATTTCTAAATATTTATACCCAGAAGGTTATAAATTTGGTGAAGAAGAGAGGTACGTGTTCAATTCAGCAGTGTTATTGGGCCAAAGGTGCCCCATAGACCTTTCCAAAGTAGATTTTTATGATAATAAGATTCTTACGGCTCCTTTGAGTAAATTACGGGCAAATTTAGGGATTGACAAAAAAGAAATAAACCGTTATTATTCGTTAGAGGGATCCCTTTTCGACGAGAGCCGGAGATTATCATGAATAATGACGCAGAGAAATATGAAGAAAAAATATGGGAACGTCTTGGTTGGCTGGGCGCAGTCCTTGTGGTCTTTGGCTATTATCTTAACGCTAACTTGTGTCTATCTTCTTGGTGCGTTTGGGTTGTTGGTAATATTCTTGTTGCGGGCTATTCTGTTCGAAAAAAAGCCTACCCAACGGCGGTAATGTCAATTGTCATTGCTTTAATGAATATTTATGGCTATTTTAAATGGGTATAATACATGGGACTTTTCGATAAAATTACCTGTGCGTACTTGCTCCCCTTACCGGAGGAAGCTTCGCTTTTAGAGAAGGCTCCAGATTGGGATGAGTTGGAATTTGATACGGGGTCTTTCGCTCTCGCGCCGAATATGGGTTACGATGGCTTTATCGAAGAGTATTCAATTGAAGAAGACGGACAGATATACAAAAAAGATTTACAAAGAGAATTTATAGAAACAGGAGAGGGGGTTGTCGTAGACGAAATAGATAACGGAATTGAAAAGGTCGATTTTACAGGAGAAATTCGTTTTAATACAACCCTTATGGAATCGGAGCATGATTATTTTATTGAATTTATAGCTTTATTTTGGAAGGGCGATTTAAAAGAAATAAGCCTAGGGGAATGGGAAAAAGAAAGCAATGAGTCTAGGTTAGGCGCGCAGAATAGAATAAAAGAAGCAGTACGAAAACAATTAAAACAGAAAAATAATAAAATAATTAAATTATTAAAATGGCCTTTGAGTTTTGTATTTTTTATTGTTAAGTATATTCTTGGTTTGATTATTAAATGCGTATGGTGGCTGGAGAGAAGGCTTACATGAAGCTGCACACCCAAAGTGGCGAAGATTATTATTCTAGCGACCGGCGCAAGGACGACAGAGACCTAATGAATGTAATTTACAATTCAATAAATAAGTTTAATTGGGAAGACTTCGATATAAAAGATAAGCAAACAAAAATAAATCTTACAGCGGCGATTCTAAGCGATATTAAAATTTGGAAGGATTCAAATATTTCTTAATGATTTGATTTGCCCCAAGATGACGGGCGTATTTTCGCAGCTAATTATATTAGTTTTAATTGTCATTGGGTAATTTAGCTCGACGTCAATTCGAACACCTTCAACGTCCCATTCTGGTAAAATAAACTCGCCAACAAAGTCATACCAGCCATGCTCTTTAAGGGTTTTGTAATACTTATCGATCTCTTTTTTATTCGCCGCCTCAATCAAGACTTCGTAGTCGAGATCATGCTTGGCAACCATAGTTATAAATCTAAAATATAGGCCCTCATTGCAAGTAAGCTCAGATAAAACAATCAAATTCATCAAAGATAATTACACTTGACTTTTTCCCGTAAATAAATTATTATTTTCGTATGAGTGAAAATGAAAACCCCCTTATTGAAAAAAACTTAGACCTGTCCGATGGAGAAGATGCCGCTCAAGTGTTTGTTGACGTGCCGCCCGATCTTGGAAATGGGCAAGGTTACAAATACACGGTTTCCCTAAGCAAAGAAAGAATGACTAAAAGCGTACTAGAAGACACATTTAGCGAGCTATGGGAGGAGGTCCAAAACGCCGTACTGGAGGATATAAATAAAGTGTAATAATAGTTGATGTATGTTTCCTATTTTGAATTTAAAAAAATTTTAAACAAACTAGAGAAAGAGTATCAAGACCTCCAAGACAACCCCAGCGTGCAAACAGATAAAAAATTTGGTTTTTACGCTAAAATGACCCTAAGACGCGTGGAAAAAGAAGTAAAAGAGCTCATCACCCTGAAGAGCAAGAAATAATACCTTGACTCATTTGTAGAATCGTGTTTATATAGAGGTATGGAGAACCTCTTAGAGAGAACGAAGACTTATCTCGTGGGCCATATGCAATACGCCAGCGGTAGAAATTGGCGAGATTACGTTGAAGAAGAGCTAGCCCCACGGAATATTCAGATTTTTAATCCCTACAAAAAGCCTTTTGTAAAAGACGTTGATGAGGACGAGTCCGCTCGCGTAAAAGTACATCAAGATATGGAGAACGGGTTTTATGAGGACGTAGCGATTAGGATGAGGGAGATTCGCAGTTATGATTTAAATTTAGTAGATAGGTCTGATTTTATTATGGCTCATCTTCTTCCAGAAGTAGCAAGCTGGGGGAGCGCGGAGGAAATTGTTACTGCTGTGCGAATGAAAAAGCCTATCTTTATTTCTATGGAGGGTGGAAAATCTAAAACACCACTCTGGATGATGGGTATGATGCCCCACAAATATATTTACGACTCGATAGAAGAAGTAGTCGATATGATTAAAAAGATTGACACGGGAGAAAAAGCAATTGACAGCGATAGATGGCGTCTCTTAAGAAAGGAGTTGCGATGAGTGAAGAATTAGACAAGTGTGTGTCATGTGGTGAGTTAACAATTCATAAGCGCACGGATCATATCGACGCAAGGCGTTTCTATATAGAAGGCGCTGGGCAGCTTTGCCCAAAATGCTATCAAGAAATTTATTCTGAAAAAAATGAGAATTGAATCAGAAATAAAGCTAGACTATAAAGACGTTCTTCTACGGCCCAAGCGTTCAGAGCTAACCTCCCGCAAGGATGTCGACTTGATGCGTGAATTCACCTTCAAGAACGCTGGGGGTGAAGGTTCTGACCCTAAGGCGTATGGCTGGAAAGGTGTTCCTATCGTTGCCTCGAACATGGATACCGTTGGGACTTTTGAAACCGCCAAGGCCCTTGCTGGACATCATATGCTGACTTGCATTAGCAAGCATTACGATTTAAAAAAATGGCTACATAAATTAAACGGCTATGGAGTCTACAAAAGCCCAGAGCAAAGGAAGGGTACTGTTTGGAAGCATGACCCAAACTCAAGGTGTTCTCATAATAGAATTTACGAACATATTTCCCCTTCTATTGGCATTAAATATAATGAAAAAGAATATGATGATGTAGATTATCTCCGTGATATTACTTGGAATTTTCATCACACACAATTCGTATGTATCGACGCAGCTAACGGATACACATCAAGATTTTGCGATTTTATCAAACGAGTCAGAGAAGAACACCCCGCTCTTATCATTATAGCAGGGAATGTCGTCACTGGCGAAATGACAGAGGAGATATTATTAAGTGGAGCAGATATTGTTAAAGTGGGCATCGGCGGCGGGTCTGTCTGCACTACTCGTATACAAACTGGTGTCGGTTATCCTCAACTCAGTGCAGTCATTGAATGCGCGGATGCTGCTCATGGGATTGGCGGGCATATTATGGCTGACGGAGGGTGCGTATGTGCTGGCGATGTATCCAAAGCCTTTTGTGCTGGTGCTGATTTTGTTATGCTTGGGGGTATGCTAGCTGGACATACGGAATCTGCTGGGCAAGAAGAAGAAGTAGGCGGTGAAAAATACAAAACATTTTATGGGATGAGCTCTGATACCGCGATGAATAAATATCACGGCGGGGTCGCGAGCTATCGTTCGTCCGAGGGCAAGACCGTAAGAATAAAACACCGTGGGCTTATTAAGAATACTGTAGAGAGTGTCCTCGGTGGAGTGCGGAGTGCTTGCACCTACATCGGCGCTAAAAAAATAAAAGATATGCCTAAATGCGCTACCTTTGTGAGAGTATCGCAGCAATCAAACGAAATCTTTGGTAAAAATACATAATGAAGGCGGATTCTCCAGAAGACTACGGTAAATATAACGAATATGATTTTGATAACAGAATCACCTACGACGAAGAAGCAGATACAATGTATATTTATGTTGCTCCCCCGCAGGGGCAAGTAGGAACTTGTTTGATTTTCGAAGAAGGCACAACGATGGTTGCGGTAGACACGGATGAAATAAATACCCAAGTGGGAATAGAAATAGTAGGCGTGAAGAAGCTAATGGAAAAGTTTAATTTAAATAAATTTAAAAACAATTGACATGAAAAAGCCCCTGATTGCAGTCGTAGATTGGAAACGCTCTCCCCGTGGAGATAAACGATGTTCAACAGAAAAGGCTGCGATAGCGGGTGTTGCTCGTGTGAAATATTTTCTTTGCGATGAAGAAAAGGACTGGAAAGGGGAGCTTTTAAAAGCGGATGTTGTTTTACTTTGGCACAATACAAGAATGTCAGCTGAAATAATTGACAAATTAGAGAATTGCAAAGCAATCATTCGTAACGGCACGGGGTACGACACGGTAGATATAATTGCGGCAGCGAAAAGAGACATACCTGTTTGCAACGTGCCAGACTACGGCACGGATGAAGTGGCAGATCATTCTATCGCTCTTGCGTTGGCTTTGTGTCGTCAAATAATACCCACTGACCAAGAATGTAAAAAACTCGGCTGGGAGATTCCAAATAAAAATAAGATACGACGCCTTAGTGAATTGAGTTTCGGGGTGATTGGGTTAGGAAGAATCGGGACATCGGTAGCCCTCAAAGCGAAAGCTCTTGGATTTTTTGTCCATTTCTATGATCCGTATTTGTCGAACGGGGTAGATAAGTCGCTAGGAATATCTCGACATAAAGATTGGGATATGTTTCTGGAGCATATGGATGTAATTTCCATTAACTGCCCGCTAACAGAAGAAACCCATCATATGTTTACTCGCAAGGAGTTCAAAATAATGGATAAAAACTCCTTTATCATTAACACCGCCAGAGGCCCGATCATTAATAAAAATGACTTATTTCAAGCCTTGAGAAAAAATGAGATAGGGGGCGCGGCTCTCGATGTAATTGAGGACGAGCCGCTAAAAACCGAAAAGGAAGCGAAAACTCCCAATTTAATTGTCACTTGTCATTCGGGTTTTTATAGCCTTCAAGCGGCGCGGGAAATGAAACATAAGGCGGCACGGATAGCAAAATCGGCAATAGAGGGCGAAGAAGAGCTAGAAAACTGCGTGAACCAAAGAATGTTATTGAGAAACTTTTCTGTAGTAAAATAGTTGAAATTCTAGACAAAATAAAGTATATTTAAGTATAAGAATATGACAACTTTTACTAAATGGTTTTTATTGAACGCCGTGATCCTGACAGCGGGTTTCTTTGCCGAGCAAAAAGGCGCAATTTCAACGATGGTTTACAACGACGTTTCACATATCACCATCTTAATAATGAGTCTCTATGTGGGGGTTTCGGTATTCGTGGGTAGATTGTGTTACCTTTCTGATAAAATTAGTAAAAAGGATACAGCCAAAGCCCGAAGAGAAAAAGATTTTTTAAATAAAAGATCTGATATTGGATGGTTCGCCGCAGAGCATTTCTTTTCCCTTGGCTTGCTAGGCACGATTTTCGGTCTTTGCGTGGCGACGGCGACAAGCCTTAATGAAGGCAGCCAAGTTACTGACATTGTATCAGGACTAAAGACGGGGCTTAATACGGCGTTCTACACGACCATTTGCGGAATTGTATTTAGTTTACCATTACAGGTGCAACTGATGATTTTGAAATTTAGAATAGAAGAATAATTGCGGGCGAGCTTCTTTAAGAAAAATGTTTTGATATGCAAATAAGAAGATACTTTACTTTTCGCCCGTTCATTGACACGCTGTTTTGTTGCTTGTTGATGTTGGTTGCTATTTTATTTTTACTGAAAACCGAAGAAGAGCAGGTGAAGATGCGCCCGCCAAACACTTTGTACGAAGTGATCCTTACATGGGAGGGGGAAAGCAACGATGATTTAGATTTGTATGTTCAAGATTCAGAAGGGCGCGTTGTTAGTTTTAATAATAGAGAGGGTGGCGAAGGTAGTTTAATTAGCTTAAATCACGATGCGTTGGGCAAGTCTCGAAATAATAGTTTGCGAAGAAACGAAGAAGGAAAGATTGTAGGATTTAATGAGGAAATCGTAGCATTTCGCGGAGTCACAGAAGGTGAGTGCATAGTCAACGTACACGTTTATAGAAAGAAAGATAAGGAGCCAATAGAAGCAACGATTTTACTAATCAAAATAAAACCATTCAAGCAAGTAGCAATAAAGAAAAAAATATTTACAGCCACCGGCGAAGAAAAGACAGCGTTTCGTTTTAAAATAAACTCGAATGGTAAAATAATTGAAATAAATGAATTGCCGGCGATTTTAACAGACCCCTTGGCGCAATAACCGAATTAACAAAAACTAAATGAAAGATTCAGAAATATTTTTTAAATGTGATTGTCACGGAGAGGGAGTCTTTATTACTCGCTTTGAAGATGAAGAAGAGTTTTATTTTAGTTATTGGGCGCAGGGGCTTCGCCCACGGAATATGACCCTATGGCAAAGAATTAGGTTATGCTGGAAAGTTCTATGGACGGGCGAGGCATTTGAAGATGAAATAATTTTACACAAGGACAAGGCGGGAGAAATGGCTGCTTGGATTAATTCTGAAATAAATAAAATTCAATTAGAGCGTAGTTACAGAGAGCTACAATCGACAGTTCGCCCCCAAACAGAAGTGCCTATCCGAAAATGGGATTAAATGCTTGACAGGGGAGTAAGGACATGGTAATATTTAAGAACAGTGCAAGTAATAGTTTATTACAATCCGAAAAAGAAGTGCCTAGAAATTAAAGGGCGCAAAGCTAACCGTGGCCATTCCGTAAGAAATGGAAAGCAGCTTGACGTTCTTAAACGAACCCATGCTTTGGATTTGGGAGAAGTATCTCTCAACAGGAGAACCTTTTCTGGCAAGGTGGATTTAGATACAATCCATTCCTTGGAAGAGAAAAAGTCTCAACGGCCCAAGTGGAAGCAGCAAGTCGAAATAAAGAAAAAAGACGGAGTTAATAAACTCATTGATGTTAAAACGGGTAATAAATTAGAAGCTTATGCTCCTAGACTTTTCCTAGAAGATTGTAAAATTTTTGTTCTTTAAAATAATTTTACTGGTTGATCGCCAGTAAAGGGTGTGACCGAATAAACTGCTGTCGCGGCAGTTAAGGTACAGGGCTTGTTTGCAGGAGAT
>Ga0114997_10003864_pt1 | contig 11692 bp, 10 predicted proteins | sample ArcticOcean_MG_C_2_FD_87045 | JGI IMG/M metagenome (GOLD analysis project Ga0114997, IMG submission 87045) | Marine microbial communities from western Arctic Ocean - ArcticOcean_MG_CB4_136 | ecosystem: Environmental > Aquatic > Marine > Oceanic | place: Arctic Ocean: Canada Basin | collected... | reverse complement strand
TTTAATAGCAGAAGGTGTTTTGCCATCAAATGAAGGTAGAGGCTATGTTCTTAGAAGAATTATGAGAAGAGGAATGAGACATTCTCATTTATTAGGATCTAAGAAACCTATTTTTTATAATATATTTCAAACATTATTAGAAGAAATGTCTAATAGCTATCCCGAACTTGATAGAGCTCAATCTTTAATTAAAGAAACACTAAGAATGGAAGAGGAAAAATTCTTAGTAATGCTAGATAGAGGAATTAAAATTTTAGATGAAGAAATTTCTAAAATAGACAAGGTTTTACCAGGTGAAGTTGCTTTTAAACTTTACGACACTTACGGTTTCCCTTTAGATTTAACAGAAGATATTTTAAAAAATAAATCATTAAGTGTCGATAATAAAAAATTTCAATCCATAATGAAAGAAAGCAAAGAGTTAGCTAAAAAAAATTGGAAAGGCTCTGGCGATAGTTCTGTAGATGAAATTTGGTTTGGAATTAAGGATCGTTTAGGTACAACAGATTTTTTAGGTTACGCTACTAATAAAGCTCAAGGTGTAACTATATTATTATTAAAAAATAATAAAGAAGTGGAAAAACTAGATAAAGATGACGAAGGAGCAATCATTACTAACCAAACACCATTCTATGGTGAATCAGGTGGACAGATTGGAGATAAGGGCACAATTTCTAATGATAATTTTCAATTCGATGTAATAGATGTTCATAAAAAATTAGGAAATTTATTTATTCATTATGGAAAAGTTAAAAAGGGATCTATTAAAATTAACGAAAGTGTAGAATTAAATATCGATGCTGAAAGAAGAAATAATATTAGAGCCTATCATTCAGCTACACATTTATTACATGAGTCTTTAAGAAGAGTTTTAGGTAAACATGTTACTCAAAAAGGATCATTGGTTGAGTCTGAAAGATTAAGATTTGATTTTAGTCATATGAAACCGATTTTACCTGAGGAAATTACCAAAATAGAAACTTACGTTAATTTAATGATAGAAAATAAATCTGAAGTTAAAACCAGAATAATGACGCCTAAAGAAGCAGTAAAAAATGGAGCACTAGCATTATTTGGTGAAAAATATGGTGATGAAGTTAGAGTTTTGTCTATAGGAAATGAAAAAAATCATTATTTTTCAACCGAATTATGTGGAGGAACACATGTAAAAAACACTGGAGACATAGGTAAATTTAAAATTATTAGTCAATCTTCAATTGCAGCAGGAGTTAGAAGGGTAGAGGCTTTAAGAGGTAATCAACTTACTATTTATTTACAAAATAAAGAAAAACTTGCAGATTTATCTAGTCGTAAAAATGAAGAAACAATTAAAAATTTAAAAGATAAAATTAATAAATTGGGTGGCAAACCTGACATAACCAATAAAGATCAAGAAACAGCAATTAAAGATTTAAATAGACAGTTTGAAAAAATCTCAGTCGGATCAATTTTAAAAGATAAATCAAAAAATATTATTAAAGATGAAGATATAAATAATATTAAAGTTAGATTTCAAAAAGTTTGGGAACTTCCGTTTAAAGATCTTAGAAAATTAATAGATCAAGGAAAAAAGGAATTAAAAAAAGGCATTATAGTTGTTTATGCTATTAATGACGACAAAGTAGGTCTAGCTGTGGGTGTTACGAAAGAATTAGAAAATAAATTTGATGCAATTGAACTTGTCAAAATTGGATCTGAAATTATAGGAGGCAAAGGTGGTGGAGGTAGGGCTGATTTTGCCCAAGCAGGTGGAACTTTAGTAGATAAAATTGATGACTCTTTTAAAAATATCAAAAAATTGATTAATTAATTTTTTTTTTAAGTTGACCATCTAACTCATCTAAAAATTGTGTTGTAGTTAAATATTTACTTGATGGGCCTATTAATATAGCCAAATCTTTTGTCATTGATCCATTTTCCACACAATTAATACAAACTGCTTCCAAAGTTTTTGAAAATTTAATAAGTTTCTCATTATTGTCTAATTTACCTCTGTGAGCCAAGCCTCTAGTCCATGCGAATATTGATGCGATAGGATTTGTTGAAGTTTCTTTTCCTTGTTGGTGCATTCTATAATGCCTTGTGACAGTTCCATGAGCAGCTTCAGCCTCCATTATTTTACCATTTGGAGTCAACAGAACGCTAGTCATTAATCCTAATGACCCATATCCTTGCGCCATGGTATCAGATTGAACATCACCATCATAATTTTTACATGCCCAAATATATTTTCCACTCCATTTCATTGCACATGCAACCATGTCATCAATTAATCTATGCTCATAGGTAAGATTTTTTTTTTTAAATTCAGCTTCAAATTCATTTATAAATACTTCTTGGAAAATATCTTTAAAACGACCGTCATATTGTTTTAAAATTGTATTTTTTGTTGATAGATAAACAGGCCATTCTTTAATCAAACCATAGCCAAAACACGATCTTGCAAAATCTTCTATGGATTTATCTAAATTATACATTGATAAAGCAATTCCCGGTCCTGGAAAATTAAAAACTTCATACTTAATTTCATTACTTCCATCTTCAGCTGTCCATTTAATTTCCATTTTCCCTTTTCCAGGGACTTTAAAATCTGTTGCTCTGTATTGATCTCCAAAAGCATGTCTTCCAATAATCACAGGATCAGTCCAAGATGGAACTAGTTTTGGAATATTTTTACAAACTATTGGTTCTCTAAAAACAGTTCCTCCAATAATATTTCTTATTGTTCCATTTGGAGATCTCCACATTTTTTTTAAATCAAATTCTTCTACTCTTGCTTCATCAGGAGTTATTGTTGCACATTTGATTCCTACTCCAATTTTTTTTATTGCTGACGCTGAATCGATTGTTATCTGATCGTTAGTATTGTCTCTGCTTTTCATACCAAGATCGTAATAATCAATTCCCAAATCTAAATAAGGAAGGATAAGCTTTGTTTTAATAAACTCCCATATTATTCTCGTCATTTCATCGCCATCAAGTTCAACAATGGGGTTTTTAACGTTTATTTTAGCCATATTTGATTATTATATCTTAATAATTGTATTTTGTTGATTTATATACATATTAATAAAAAAATTATCAAATATAAGATTATGTTAGACAAGTTATTTCCAAAAATTCATCCAGAAGGTTATAAGTTTTTAGCTATTTCAATTTTTATAACTATCTTCTTATATTTTTTAAGCACTTTTATAGGTTTAGTAGGAATAGTATTATCTGTATGGGTATATTATTTTTTTAGAGACCCTGAAAGAATTTCAATAAATGATGATAACTACCTAACGAGCCCAGCAGATGGTGAAGTTTTAATGGTTCATGAAGTGGATGGTCCAAAAGAAATTGGTCTTCAGGATAAAAAATTTACTAAAATAAGTATTTTTATGAATGTTTTTGATTGTCACGTGAATAGAACACCGTGCAATGGAAAAATTTCTGAAATATTTTATAAGCCTGGAAAATTTTTAAATGCCTCACTTGATAAAGCTAGTGAGGACAATGAAAGAAATTATTACAAAATTATAAACAATCAAGGAGAAGAAGTTATTGTTGTTCAAATAGCAGGATTAATTGCAAGAAGAATAGTATGTGAATCATCTAAGGATCAAGATTTAAAACAAGGTGATAGAATTGGCATGATTAGATTTGGAAGTAGAGCTGATGTTTATTTTGAAAATTATAAACCATTGGTGAAAGTCGGCCAAAAAACAATAGCAGGAGAAACATTACTAGCTAAAAAATAATTTATGGAACAACCCAAAAAAAATTTTAAAATTGTATCAGATAAAAAAGCAAGAATGATTTTGCCTAACGCTATTACTTTAATAGGAGTTTGTATTGGGTTAAGTTCAATCAAATTTGCTTTAGATGGAAAGTTTGCACTTGCAGTTATTGCCATATTATTTGCAAGTCTTATGGATGCACTAGACGGAAGAATAGCAAGATTAATAAATGGAACATCTGAAATGGGTAAAGAATTAGACTCACTTGGCGATGTAATTAGTTTTGGGGTGGCACCTGCACTTATAATGTATTTTTGGAATCTGCAGTATCTAGATAAGCTAGGTTGGTTTGTTTGTTTAATTTATGTTGTTTGCGTAGCTCTGAGACTTGCAAGATTTAATGTTAGTACAAGTGAAGAACCCTCATGGAAAGATAACTTTTTTGAAGGTGTGCCAGCACCAGCTGGAGGAATTATTGTTTTAATGCCTTTAATATTAAGCTTTAGTGGATTGGCGGAAACTTTTTTTAAAATTAATTATGATGTGATAGTCCCAGTATTTTTTATTATAGTTTCACTACTACTAATAAGTACAATTCCAACATATTCTTTTAAAAAAATAGTTATTCCAAGAACAATGACAAAATTTTTATTATTTGGAATGGTTTTATTTTTTGGAGCTTTACTAGTTTATACGTTCAAGATTCTTGCTGTAAGCACAATTGTATATTTATGCTTAATTCCCATAAGTTATTTTCATTTTAGAAAAATAAAAAAGAAAAAAAATATTATTACTGAAAAAAATGAGAATGAAGAGTTAGAAGATATATTATAGATGAAAAAAAATGTAATAGTTTCCCTAGCTGATTCGAATTACTTTGAGTTGTTAAATGAGCTAGTCGACTCAATAATTAGATTTAAAAAAAGTAAAGAAGTTGCAATATGCATATTAGATGCTGGACTAACAGAAAACCAAAAATCTATATTATCTAAGAAAGTAGATGAAATTAAATCAGCAGAATGGGATATAGACGTTTCTACATTTAAGGTACTTGGAAAAGAATGGTTAAAGAGCCAAGTATCAAGAGCTTTTTTGCCAAAATATTTTCCTAATTATGAAAAATATTTATGGATTGATTGTGACGCTTGGGTCAATGATTGGAATTCAGTTGAACTCTACTTTCAAGCTTGTGAAAAGGGAAAACTTGGTATCACTCAAACAATCGGACCTGGCTATAAAATAATATCAAAAGTAAAATGGCTTTTTGGAAAAATTGCAATAATTAAGTCACAAAATTTTAAGCATGCAGTTAAATCTAAAATTGGTTTAGACAAAGCAAGAAAACTAGCATTTGCTCCACATATTAATATTGGAGTTTTTTCATTAGAAAAAAATTCCCCAGGTTGGGAATCGTGGCAAAAAAATCTTAAACAAACATTAAAATCTGGAAATATTTTTGGATCTGAGGGTTTAGCTATAAATATGTCTATATATATTGACAATCTAGAAACTGAATTTTTACCTCTAAACTGCAACTGGATTGCAAGCAATCTACTGCCTAAGTTTGATAAATCACAAAATATATTTGTAGAACCTTATTTACCAAATTATAGAATCGGAATTATGCATTTAGCAGCAGGAATTTGGCAAGGAAGTAAAGACATGAGATTAAACAAAGAAGTAAAAGTTGACATTAAAAACCTTAACAATGAGTCAGAACCTAGAAGTTTAAGATTTGGTTGATAGTTGAAAAAAAATAGAATTTCAAAAAACTGGATAAATAAACAACGAAGAGACATTTATGTTAGAAAATCTCAAGTTGATGGATATAGAGCTAGGTCAGCATATAAATTGATTGAAATAAATGAAAAATTTAAAATTTTTAAAAATGGAATATCAGTAATAGATTTAGGAGCAGCACCTGGCAGTTGGTCACAATATACAGCTAGAACAGTAAAAAACGGAAGGTTAGTTTCTATAGACCTAAAAGAAATGGAAAAAATTGAAAATACCAGTCAAATCAAAGGTGATTTTACAAAAAAAGAATATCAAGATGAAATCAAGGGATTATTTAGATCAAAAGTAGATGTAGTCCTTTCAGACATGGCAGTGAATACCACAGGTATAAAAGACATTGATGCAATTTATACTGGTGAATTGTGTAAAGAAGCAATGTTATTTTCAAAAGAAGTTTTAGCTAAGGAAGGCAAGTTTGTTGCAAAGGTGTTTTTAGGAACCTCTTTTAACGAAATAGTAGCAGATGCAAAGATAATATTTAAAGAAGTAAAGGTTTTTAAACCAAAATCTAGTAGAAAAGAGTCTAAGGAAAGTTTTATTATTTGTAAAAAATTGAGATAGGCACTTTTATTTTTAATTGAATCATATATAAATTCTCATGGTTCCTATAAAAGAAGCGCTTACCTTTGATGATGTTACGATGGCTCCAAAATATTCGGAAGTCCTTCCTTCAGATGTAGATACGAATACACAATTATCAAAATATCTATCATTAAAAATACCACTATTAACATCTGCTATGGACACAGTAACGGAAAGCAAAATGGCTATAGCAATTGCTAAAGCTGGTGGAATAGGAGTTATACACCGTAACCTTGAAATAAAAAAACAAATAGAAGAAATTAAAAAAGTAAAAAAACAAAAATTATTAGTTGGTGCTGCAGATGGAGCTGGACCATTAGAACTCAAAAGAGCTGAGGCAATATTAAAAGAAAAAGTTGATTTGATAGTGGTTGATACTGCGCATGGACACAGTAAAAAAGTAGCTCAAATTATTAAGATTATTAAAAAAAAAAAAACAAACAAAACCACTTTATGTGCTGGAAATATAGCAACAGCGGAAGCAGCAAAATTTTTAATCAAACTTGGAGTAGATGTAATTAAAGTAGGAATTGGACCGGGATCTATTTGCACAACAAGGTTAATAGCAGGAATTGGCGTTCCACAACTAAGTGCTATTCTTGAGGTTAAAAAAGGAGTCAAAAACAATCGAACAAAAATTATTTCAGATGGCGGGATAAAATATTCTGGTGATATTGCAAAAGCACTAGCAGCAGGTGCTGATGCAGTTATGATAGGTTCATTATTTGCAGGAACAAAGGAAACACCTGGAAAACTAATTAAAAAAAATGGTAAATTATTTAAAAGTTTTAGAGGTATGGGTTCTGTAGGAGCAATGAATAAAGGATCAGCAGATAGATATTTTCAGCCAAAGCAGAAAGATTCCTCAAAATATGTTCCAGAAGGAGTTGAGGGATATGTAAAATTTAAGGGAGAAGTAGGAGATATAATTTATAAATTAATTGGTGGTTTAAGATCATCTATGGGATATTTAGGTGCTAAAAAAGTTATTAATTTAAAAATTAAACCCAACTTTGTAAAAATAACAAAAGCAGGGTTTTATGAAAGCATGGTTCACAATGTTGATGAAATTAAAAAGGACAGCAAATACTAATGTTAAAAAAAATTAAGATACTATTTATTATTTTTATATTTTTAAATTTTGCAAAATCAATATTTTCAGCAGAGAATTTTTTTGAACAAGGACAGCAAAAATATAATGAAGAAAAATTTGATGATTCAAAATTTTTATTTCAAAGAAGTATTATTTTTAATCCAAAAGATGCAAAATCATATTTATATTTGTCAAAAATCTATAAATTTGAAAAAAATGATAAAGAAGAAGAAAAAAATATAAATACAGCACTCTTATTAGAGCCAAAAAATGAAGAGGCAATTTATATTTTAATGGAAATACAATTAAAAAAATCTAATTATTTAAAAGTTAAAGAATTATCAAAAAAATTTGTAAACATTTGTAAAAATTTATGTAAAAAAAATAAATTTATTTTGGAATCGTTAGAAAATTTAGAACCTAAAAATGAGTCCTAATAATAGTTTAAACAAAATTTTAATCATTGATTTTGGATCCCAATTTACACAGCTCATAGCTAGAAGAGTAAGAGAATTAGGTGTTTTTTCTGAAATTATTAGTCACAAGAAAATTAATAAATTAAATATTATGAACCAAAATATAGGTGGAATTATTCTATCTGGTGGTCCACTAAATGTTTATGAAAATAATAAATATAATTTTGATAAAAAAATTTTACAGTTAAATATTCCAATTCTTGGAATTTGTTTTGGTCATCAAATTTTATCTAAAGAATTAGGTGGCAAAGTAAAAAAATCTAATCTTAGAGAATTTGGACTTGCTGAAGTAAAAAAAGTTAACAGCAGTTTATTGACTAAAAATTTTTTTAATAATAAAAATAAAAGTGTTGTTTGGATGAGCCATGCTGATCAAGTGTCAAAAATGCCAAATAATTTCATAGTAACAGCTTCAAGTAAAAATTCTAAACTTACAATAATTGAAAATAGTAATAAAAAATTTTATGGAGTTCAATTTCACCCTGAAGTAACTCACACCAAGAAAGGTAAAGTTTTATTAAGTAATTTTTTGTTTTTAATATGTAAGGTAAAAAAAAATTGGTCATCAAAAGATCAAAAATTAAAACTAATTAAAGAAATAAAACAACAAGTTGGAAATAATAAAGTTATATGTGGATTATCAGGTGGTGTCGACAGTAGCGTTGTTGCTCAATTATTAAATAAAGCAATTGGGAAAAATTTAACATGCATATTTGTTAATAATGGCCTTCTTAGAAAGAACGAAGAAACAGAAGTTTTAAAAACTTTTAAAAAAAGATTAAAAATAAATTTAATTTATGTAAATGCTGAACGAGAGTTTATTAAAAAATTAGCAAATATCTCCGATCCTGAAAAAAAAAGAAAAATTATTGGAAATTTGTTTATCAAAATATTTGAACGATATGCTAAAAAAATTAAAAATGTTAAGTTTCTTGCACAGGGAACTCTTTATCCAGATTTAATTGAAAGTAAATCCGTTACTGGTAGTCAAACTTCTAAAATAAAATCCCATCATAATGTTGGAGGACTTCCAGCAAAAATGAAACTTAAATTAGTGGAACCACTTAGATTTTTATTTAAAGATGAAGTTAGAAAATTAGGTTTAGAGCTTAACCTATCTAAAAAAATTATTTCTAGGCACCCTTTTCCTGGTCCTGGATTGGCGATAAGAATGCCTGGAATTATTACTATTGAAAAAATTAAAATTTTAAAAGAAGCAGACTATTATTTTATTAATGAGTTAAGAAAATCAAATTTATACCATAAAATTTGGCAGGCCTATGCTGCATTACTTCCAGTCAAAACTGTTGGTGTAATGGGTGACAATAGAACTTATGAACATATCTGTCTCCTTAGAGCAATAACCTCTGAAGATGGAATGACGGCTGATTTCTATAGTTTTAATAAAAAATTTTTGCAAACTATCTCAAATAAAATAATCAATAATATTAATGGAATTAATAGAGTTGTATATGATATTACTTCAAAGCCACCTAGCACAATTGAATTAGAATAAATGAATAAGTTTCAAAAATTAATAAAAAAAAAAAATAAATCAAAAATTGTTTGCTTAACAGCCTACTCTAAGAACATTGCAAGTATACTTGATAATCATTGTGATATTATTCTAGTGGGAGATTCCTTAGGTTCGGTTTTGTATAATTTTAAGTCAACTAGAAATGTAACCTTAGATATGATGGTAGAACACTCAAAGAGTGTTAAAATGGGAGTTAAAAAAAGCTTATTAGTTGTTGATATGCCTTATAATACCTACAGAAGTAGCAAAGAAGCATTAAAGAATGCAAAAAAAATTATTTCACAGACAAAATGTGATGCTGTCAAATTAGAAGGAGGCAGTAAAATTATTAACATTGTTAAACATTTAATAAAAAATAAAATTCAAGTTCAGGGTCATCTTGGAGTATTGCCTCAATCACAAAAAGGTAAATTTAGATATAAAGGAAAAAAAATAAACGAAAGAAATAAAATTTTTGAAGAAGCAAAACTTTTAGAATTAGCTGGTGTATTTTCATTGGTTCTTGAATGCGTGGAAACATCGTTAGCAAAAAAAATAACAAATTATTTGAAAATACCAACAATAGGAATTGGCTCATCTCCTCATTGTGATGGCCAAGTACTCGTTACTGACGACTTGACTGGACTAAATTTAATTAATGTAAGATTCGTCAAAAAGTACTTAAATTTAAAAAAAACTATTAATAGTGCGGTAATTAAATTTAAAAACGAAGTTAAAAGTAAAAAATTTCCGAATAAAAAACACTCTTATTAAAAATTTAACTTTACTAGCAAAAGATATAAATTAAGTTAATAAAGATTATATAAATTAAATGCTCTCATTAAAAATAAAACCAAAATATAAGCTTGAGAGCAATTCTAAAGTCGGATTAATTGCTTTAGCAACTGATTTTATGATTGAAAAAGACTTTATTAATATAACCAAAGATATGAAAATAGATCTTTTTGTTAATCGTATTCATTGTTATTCTCCTCTCACTAGTGAAAATTTAATCAAAATGTCTAATACTGTTACCGAAGTTACAAAAGATATTTTACCTGACGAAAAATTAGATTGTGTTGTGTATGGTTGTACCTCTGGAACAATTGCAGTAGGGTATGAGGAAATAAAAAAAAAGATTAAATTAGCAAAACCAGAAGCACAAGTTACCACACCAAGCACTGCAGCAATTAACGCTTTAAAAAAGATGAAAGTCAGTAAAGTTGCTATTTTTACACCTTATATAAAAAAATTAAATGATGAAGTGGTAAATTATTTTAAAAAAGAGAATTTTATTATAACTGCTAATTTATACTTTGATATTTCAATAGATGGAGACATTGCGAAGATAGATCCAGATTACTTATATGAAATTATTTCAAATATGAATTTAGGAGATGCTCAGGCAGTCTTTCTTTCTTGTACAAACTTACCTGCCTTATCAATAATTGATAAATTAGAAAAAAAATTAAATAAGATCGTTTTATGTAGCAATCAAGTTTTAATTTGGGACACACTAAAAAACATTGGGAAAAATAACTCTGTAAAAGGATTTGGAAAATTATTTTTAGAAAATTAAATATGCTATTTACTAAAGAAGAATACAAACAAAGATTAAAAAAAGTTCAAAACTCAATGGAAGAAAAAGGTATTGAGTTACTAATTTCTCATGACACAGCTAATATGAACTATTTAACAGGTTATGATGCTTGGTCTTTTTATTATGCTCAGTGTGTCATAGTACATATTAATGCTGATGAACCATTGTGCTGGATACGAAAACAGGATGCTGGTGGAGCATACATAAAAACTTATTTAAAAAATGAAAATATTATTGATTATGATGAAAAATATATTCATACATGGCCCCTACATCCTTATGATAATCTTGTAGAGATTATTAAAGAAAAAAAATGGGATAAGTTAACTTTAGGTCTTGAGATGGATAGTCATTACTTCACTGCTTATTGTTATGAAAAAATAAAACAAGGATTACCTAACGCTAAATTAAAAGACTCTGAAAGACTAGTTAATTGGACAAGAGTTGTAAAATCACCTGCAGAAATTGAACTTATGAAATCAGCTGCAATAATTTCTCAAAAAGGAATGAAAACAGCAATTGAAGTCATTAATCCTGGTGTGAGGCAATGTGATGCGGTAGGTGAAATTCAAAAATCTTTATTTTATGGAACTCCTGAATTTGGAGGAGAATATTCTAGTATTGCAACGCTATTACCTACTGGAAAAGGTACTTCAGCATCTCATTTAACAGCAACCCAAGATAAGTTTGTTACAGGAGAAGCCACTATTATTGAACTTTCTGGTGTTTATCAAAGATATCACTGCCCAATGGCTAGAACAGTTTTGCTAGGAAAACCTGATCAAAAGAAAATTGATACTATGAAAAAAACTAATGAAGCTTTGCAAGCAGGTATAGACGCAGCAAAGCCAGGAAAAACAGCAGATGATGTGGCTCAAGCTTTTTGGAATATATTAGATAAATATG
>Ga0114997_10003860_pt1 | contig 11696 bp, 8 predicted proteins | sample ArcticOcean_MG_C_2_FD_87045 | JGI IMG/M metagenome (GOLD analysis project Ga0114997, IMG submission 87045) | Marine microbial communities from western Arctic Ocean - ArcticOcean_MG_CB4_136 | ecosystem: Environmental > Aquatic > Marine > Oceanic | place: Arctic Ocean: Canada Basin | collected... | reverse complement strand
TTTATAACCGAGCAAAGCGCGAAACTCCTCGTCAACTTCCGCCTTATACGGATGCACGACCTCACAATTCTCGTTGTTACATTTCACGTGTACGTCAACGACTCGCCCGGTGATTCGCCCGGTGATTTCATGCTCCTCCTCAAAGTTGTCACCGACGAAACAAGAAAACTCCAAACGTTCTCCAACCTCAAATCGCAAAAACGGTCGTCGCCTCGGTTGCAACAAAGAAGACTCTTTATTACTGTTCGAAGAACCCAATCGTAACGGGTCGAATCCCTTCTTCCTCGTCATCGAGGCACCTTTTCTTTCGCGATATTTCTTCTTCTTCATTCTCTCTTCTTCTTCTTCTCTTCGCCGTTTGCGCGGACGGAAAAGAGAGAGAGAGAGAGATTAGATTGTTTGTGAATGTCGCATGTGTTTGACCAAAAAGCGAGAGATTGAGCGTTTTTTTCTTTCTTTTTCTCTTTCTTTTTATTCGTCAACTGCACAAAAAAACTCTTGAATCTTTTGTGTATCTTCTCATCATCATATGCATTTACTGACGTCTTCTCAGCCGATGCAGCTCTTGCAACAACCGGGGTCTTCTCTGTTGCTGAGGCAAAGGAGGATCGCGCACTCATCGTTTCATCTGCGCGGGGGAGGAAAACGAGGAGGGACGACGACGCGTTGTAGTAATTGTGATTCAAAAATTGTTGCGTCCAAATTCGTCTTTTCCCCAAGAACTGTGAAGACGACGTCCAACAAAAGCGGCGGTTTATATGGCGGTGATGATATGTTTTTGACGACGAGACAGAGAAAGAAAAGAGCTTTATTTGTGACGACGAAAGCGTCGGTGGATAACGCGGAATCGATCGCGCGTAAAGTGTCTCGAACGGCAGCGGCGTGCAAAACGTTAGGCCGATGGGGGTTTTGGGGGCAGTTGATTCTCTTCACCGTCGCCGCGGTGGTGGTGGTGTTTTCGTTTTTGTTTAAAGGGTTCACGAAAGCCACGGACGCGGGGTTGTATTTTATCTTGTTCGGGATCATGGCTGGTTTTTTTACCACGTTTTGGTCGCTCGGGTTAGTTCGATTGGGCGACCGGTTGAAGGCGTCCATCGCGGATCTCGAATTGGTGCCGCCGAGAGCGGAGGTGGTGAAAGCGTTGACGACTGGGTTGACGGTGAATTTGTTTGGGTTAGGCGCCACGATTGTTGGTTTACAAGCGACGACGGGGTTGTTATTCGCGAAGACGTTGACGATTGCGGCGACTGGGCCATTCGCGCAAAATGCCAATCCGGTGTTGGCGTTGGATATTTTCTTGGTTCAAGCGGCGAGCAACGCGATGTTGGCGCACTGGTTGGGGATGAGTATATCGTTGTGGTTGTTGAGAACGGTGAATTTACCGAGTCCACCCGCGCCGAAAGGGGAGAAGTAAGTGTGCATCAGTCGAAAGGTACATGATTTTAAACGAAGATGATGTGCTTCTTTTTAATATATTTTTGTTACAATTTCTCGCTTTTTATATCTTGTTTTCTACAGAGAGACTTAAAGTGTACGTATATACCCGCCGCGCAACGACGAATGATGCTCACTTACTATTGTGATTATTATTATCTGTTGGTGGTATATATGCTCTATATCTAGTACGTGCTCAACCACGGATGTTTCAGCAACTCCTCAGCGGTAGCGCGGTTTTTCGGGTCGAAATCCAACATCGGCTTCAAAAACGCCGTCAGTTCCATCGCCTCGTCCTCGTCTAATCGATACTTTTCCACTAAAACGCGGTCTAACGTCCAAAACTTCAAGTTTTTAATGTTCCTCAATTCGCACGAGCGGTTAAAGAAATCTTTCGACCGTTTTCCACCGAGAGCGATTTTCTTCGGCATCTTCTTCCCGGCGAGTTCCATCATGAGCGCTAAATGATCGTCGTCGCGTTCGTGCGTTTCTCCACTTCGAGGGTCAAACAAGACGTCACCGGTGACGAGTTCAAAAATGACGCACGCTAACGACCATATATCGCACGCGGCACCGTATTTAGTGCCCAAAATAACCTCCGGCGATCGGTATTGTCGCGTCTGAATGTCCGAGGTGAATTGCTTGTACGTCCAACACGCGTTACCTAAATCCACGATTTTCACATCTAAGTTATCCAGTTCTTCTGGAGAGAGAGTGAAACGCGGTGGTTTTCCACCTCCCGCAGACTCTTTCTGCTCTTGCTCTCCTCTCGCGATATCGTCTTCATCTTTGTTACTCGCGCCGCTATTATTTGGCATGTTCATGTTTCCTAAATCCTTCGTCATCTGCTCCATCTTCGTCGGCGTCGTCCCCGGCGGCGTCGCCTGGCCAACCGCCGCGACGCTCGACGAAGACCAACTTCTCTTCGACACCTTCGGCGGTAAAAACCTCGTTAAAAGCACATTCTCTGGCTTCAAATCCGTGTGTATGATTTCCCTCTCGCGATGCAAATAATCCAACCCTTTCAAAATACCAATCGCGATTCTCCTCACGCCTGGAATTGGAATACCTAAATAGTCGTACCGTTTAATCAGCGTCAACAAAGTATCGCCCAGACGTTCAAACACCATGCACACGTGCGTTCCGTTCGCGCCTATATGCTCGAACGAATCCACCAACTGCACCACGTGTTTTGCGTTCTCGCTGTATTCATTCTTCCTATTAGCATCATCATCCTCGTTTTCTTTCCTCTGCCCGCTCGCAATCTGCTTCAATATCTCAATCTCGTCTCTCGCCGCTTCCAAGTAATGCGACGCCGATTTTTGTATCTTCACCGCGTACGTGTGTTTATTATTCTCCTCAAACTCCATCTCTTTTTCTTCTTCTTCTTCTTTCATCGTCCGTTTCACTAAATCGCTCACTATCCACACCGTGCTAAAGTGCCCCCAGCCTAATTTCCGTTCGATTCGGTATCGATTGTCGTGAAAGCAATCCCCGATGGAAACGCGGTGGTACCCGCCTTTTTTATACTCGTCCTCGCCTTCGCGATCGTCGTCCTCGTCTGAATCATCGTCCTCGTCTCTGGACGATGGTCGCGGCGACGAAGATGAAGACAAAGAGGAAGAGGAAAAGTCGTCGTTTTTGGAATTCCGCTGACGAATTGGTGAACCGTCGCCGTCCTCGTCTTCAAGTTTTGTCGGTTCGGGGGAGACCATTGTATGCGTTTTCTCTCGCGCGACAAAACGCAAACGAGAGCTAAAAACGTTCTCGAGGAGGAGGAGGAGGAGGCAAAGGAATGTGACGGTGCGTTAACGCGCGTTTACTACTACTAAATGTATATGGTGGAAAAAAGTGCGGAAATAAAATTGAGCAAAAATCAGACGTTTTCATCCTCTCTGACTGTGTGAGAAAAGGAGTAAGAGATTTTAGGCCAGGACGATTATATATTCTTTGTTTCCGAAGCAGAACGGAGGATTCTCTGAAAGCGATTTTGTTTATACTACCGCGTAGTATATTATATGTATACTGCGCTCGAGCGAGCGTTCTCTCTAAACTACAATCCTACTCCGAACGAATTCGCGCGCGACCGCCGGGCCGAGAACGTAACAGATTCTCTCCAACCAGTTGATGATCTTCGCGTTGAAATGTTTTCCTTTAACGCCGCTATTATAATCATCGCTACTCCATGTATCATCGCTATTATTCCTTCCTCTTCTTCTAAAATGCGGCGGCTCAAACGCATTGGTTTTTCGACGACGAAACGGTCGAAAATCAGGCACGCCGAACGCGTTCATGGACGCGTGTAAACTCCACGCGCCGGCGAGGCCGGCTTTGCACCGCCAGAATATGGTACCGGCGAGCGCGCCGAACGCGGTCGTGTAGATGCACTGGAACAAAACGAATCGCGAGGCTTTCGCAGGCCCGTAGACTTTTTTCAGCGCGAAATAGTGGTTGATGTGCGCGAAACCGAAGAAAAGCGGACTGACGTACACCGCGCTCCTCGTCGAGACGGCGGCGCTGCCGCTCGTCGTAGTTCCCTTATCGGAGCCGGTACCGAGGAGGACGGTGAGCAACAAGCCGCGGAAGATGAACTCCTCGAAGAACGGCGCGAGGAGTACATCTCGAATCGGAACGAGCCGGCCGTATCGTTCCGCGTTTTCGCGGTGGTGTCCGAATAAGAATCGAAACATACCGTCGATAATTTTCCCGTTGTGCTCGTTCTCATTACTCTCATCCTCGTTCTCATCGTAATCATCATCCGACCGCTGATACATCATCGCGGATGATCGAAAGACCGCGCACACCACCGGTCCGAAATACACCAAACCCGTCACCGCGAGACCAAAGAAGAGGTCCGTCGTCACATCCATCGCGACGCCAAGAATACCAAACATCCGTGAAGATGATGATTTCGATGCGTTCTTCTTCGTTTCTCCTCCCGTGCACACCAGCACGAACACCTCCTCAAAAGACATCGTCTCTCTCAACCACCACAGGACGAGCAGAAATCCAAGCAAACACGCGTACAGTTGCATCAAAAATCGCGTCCGAATCACTCGACTGTCGTTCCTATTCGTTTCTTCTTGGAAAGGACTCCCACGAGGTTTCCTCCCGAACGATAACGATGGGAAAAAAAAGAGGAAGAACAAGTACTGGAGGGTGATGCAAACGCAGAGAAGCCAAGGGGTAAAGACGACAGACATTGTCGTCGTCGTCCTCCTCCTCCTCGCAAAGTTCTCGTTCTTTTGACGACGATAAAGACGACGACGAAAACTCGTGTTTCTCTCCCTCTTCAGCGTGAAGAGTTTTTATTTTTAAGCGGTCGACAGACTTCTGTCGACAAGTGAGTAATTCAGAGGTGATTTCTGCTCGCTTAATGCGTGTGCATTTGAGGACTCTCCTAAAGAGTTTGGAAATTCTACGAGACGCTCAGTTCTGCGGAGACTTTCCGAGTACTTTTGAAGAACATCTCAGAGACAACACATCTGCTTCTCATCATACAGAGCATAAAAAAATTGAAGAAGAAATACAGATACATATCAACTGTGTTCACTTTTGAGTGCACAGAAAAGAAAAGAAAAAAGTTGTTTTTTGCTCAATTTTTCTCCAAAATTATTTTACACTTGAGTGACAAAATTTTCAAAAATTCGTCAGATTTTTAGCGCAAATACTAGCACATGGTCGAACAACAACGCGGAGGAGGACCACCACCCAGACGACGATTTAGGAGGAAAGAAAGAGGAGGGGACGAAAGCGATGAAAGTGATTTTACCGCTCGACGAAAACGGACGAGAGATTTGGAGTGCACCATCGCGCACGCGAAAACGTTTTCCCAAGTCCTTTCCGGAATCCAGTTGAATCCTACAAAACGTGGAGGACAAAAAGTGAAAGCGTGGATCTCGAATCGAGGGATCGGGTTTATCAGCTTAGACCAAAGCAAGAGCTTAAAAGCGACGGCGATATTTCGGAGAGGGACGTTCGAGAGGTTTCGGGTCGGGTTCGGGCGCAATAATCAGGAGGAGGAGGAAGATGAGGAAGATGAGGAAGCTGAGGAGGAGGAAAACGAGGAAAACGACGACGACGAGGTGGATGATGGAGATGATGAAGAGGAGAGAAGGGGTGGTGGCGGCGGAGGAGGAGAGGCGACGGGGGGAGGAGGTGACTGTCGTCCCCGAGCGCGGAATAATAATGCGAATAACGGAAACGAACCGCCGGAAGAAGAAGAGATTAAAAAGTACATAAGGATGTCTTTAGACGCGTTCGTGGACGTATTGGAGATGTTCGCGAACAGGTCCGCGAATGGGACGACTCTCCTCGGGGAGGATTGCGCCGGCGGCCAGACGGTGTCGCTTTCGTACCCGGATAGGCACGGGCGAGTGGCGTTGGAATCGAACTCGGTGAGAGAGACGACGGTGATTGGAGGAGGAGGTGGAGGGAGTGAGAATCAGAGAGGTTTGAGGCCGTTGCGGCAGACGACGTACGCGGACGTGGCGACCGAGGCGAACGTGTTTGGGGAAGACGAAGATGAAATGAATAACGAGGACGACGAAGACCGCGACGAGTTTTTAAGGATCGGGAGAGCGCTCGTGACGTTCGTGTTACCGACGACGAGATGGAAGGAAATCATCGAAGATTTAGAGTGGGCGAACGCAAACGTGTCTTTGATAGCGACGAGAGATTCGTTGGCGTTCGTTTCTGAATCGAGCGACATTGGAAGCGTCAAAATCGACGTCGATTTATCGTCTCTGGTCGAGTATTTCTTTCGCGAAGCGTCTCCTCGAGGGGGAGAAGGAGGAGGAGGAGGAAGAGGAGGAGGAGACGGAGGAGGAGAGGGACAGACATCGAACAAAAGAAAACAAAAGTGGACGTACAAGCAAGAATTTTTGAAGCGATCGACGATGGTTCCAACGCATAGCGGCGCCGTTATCGCAACCGCGGGAGGAACGAATAACACGTTCGGCCAATACCGCCAAACGCAAACGCAAACGCAAACGCAAGGTGGTGGTGGAGGCGCCGGAGGCTTCCATCTGCCTCACCATCGCCACCACCACGTGGAAACCGACGAAGCGTACAAGGCGACGACAAAAATTTCCGTCGGCGAAACCGGCGTTCTTAAAGTCGCGCACATGCTCCGTCTCCGCGCGTTACTTGATCATCACCAAAGCAACGCGTTTGGCGACACCAACGCCACCACGGCGGACCAAAACGACGGAGTTGGAAACTCGCTCCGCAGAGGCGGCGGCGCGTCCACGTGCAACGTCCCGGTTACGTTCGTCATGGCCTCGGTCATCGGAGACGACCACGATGACGACGGCATGGGATCGGACGAAGAGCACGAAGAATACGACGCGGAATAATAAGGAACATGCCGCAATTCAGTAGAGAGTAGTGAGAGAGACAACGACGACAGAGAAAAACATGTAATAATACTACTAACAACAGAGCAAAAAACGACACACACACGGAATTGAAAATTTTTGGAGTTTTTTGCTTCGAATTTGTCACTTTTAATAAATTCGTTCTTTCTCGTATTTAATTAAATACAAAACGTGTAGGTATAACATCTCTCTGTTGAGGAGGAAGAGAGAGAGGATTTGAAGAGAGAGAGAGTACCAAACGCGTTCTCATAGTCTCGGACTTTATCAGTGTTGGCTTCTTTTTACCACAACAACACGGTATCAACTACAAAGATTGATACTAAAATGTTTGAATTGGACGATTCGGAGAAGGAATCCATCGCCTTCCATGCGCTCCAATTCGCGAAGAAAGCACCCACCGCAGCCATGATAAACGAACTGGACGAACAAAGCGCGACGGATTCTGGGCAATTTTTAAGAGAACTTTCAGAAATATCGCCACAATCGGTCGCGAATCCGTCGTTGTGTGACGGCATTTTCGTCTGCTCGAACGTGTTGGAAGATGCGAACGCGTCGAGTTCTCGGAAAATGCACGCGTTCGCCTTACTGGCGAACATGTTTACGGACGAGGAAGTTCTGCGTCGAACGCATTTACACGAGAATAAAAAATTAGCGAAAATAACCATCGAACATCTGTTCTCGCTGGACGTGAGGATCGATCGACCGTGTTTGACGCAAGTCGCTCGCTTACTCGTCGCCGCGGGACAAAAGTGCAAAAGTTTGGGGTACCAGTGGGGCGAACTCGGAGACGAAAACGACGAGGTGTGGTGGCTCGAGTTGTTGTACGACGAAGACGTACAACAGAGGCTGAAAAGCATTAAAGAGTTAGGAGAGCGTAGTAGTTCGGTGGACGAATTGTGCGGTTTGATCGGAGATATTGAGTTGTTGACCGTAAACAGTCCCGCCGGTACGATGTAAAAATTTATTTTAGTCGCGTCTTTGCGAATTCCTTACGTACGTGTTGTATTTTTAAATATTTTTAACGATAATGATCATCAAAATGTCATCTCACGAGAGAGCGCGAGGACAACTATCCAGGGAAGTTGCGCTATTACGCACAAGATGGCGAACGTGTACCCTTTTCGTTCCTGTTGAGTCGTGTGCGCGCGTATCTGTTCGCGTAGGATTTGTTGGTTGTCGCGTTCGTACCTATCGTATTCTTTCGAAAACGTGGCCGTCTTGGCGTTCAAACGAAACGTGCCTCGCAAGGCGTCTCGTTTTGCGACGTAGTTTGCTCGCCAGAAGATTTTCCCGAGCGCGTTGACAAATGGTTTTCTGGTCGCGTTCACGCTGAAGAATATAAACAGAGAGAAGAAGACGCTCGAGAAAGTTTGGTGAAGAAAGGTTTCGGTTTCGCACGCGGCGAGTTTTGAACGGAAGCGAAGAGGCGTTTCTCTCACTCCTGAACAGTACGCGGCGTTTGTGTTGGAGAGACACGGCGCTTGCACACGCGCTGAATCGATGTATATGCTTTCGTCGGTTATGAAGTAAGAACTGTTCGTGTCATCAAAGAAAGTCTCGATCGACTCGAGCGTTTCGTTGAGAGCGCCTCGCGCTAAAATCTCCTGGTTTTGATAATACGCAAAGTCGGAAGAAGAAGAAGAAGTCGTATTTTTATCCAACTCTCGCAAGATTGCATGTTCAGGCGCACACGCATCGAACGCTTTTTTGTCTTTCATGCTTACCAATCTATACGATGTCTCGATGACATCCGCTTCCGCCAAAAGTGCCTCGAACTCGCTTCTTGCCGTAGCGGCGTGCGTCCGTATCGCGCTTGCCTTCATGGAAACCAACTGTTTCCTTTGAAATTCACCAGTCGCATTCGGCGTCACGTGGATGTAATCTCGAGCGCTATTGTATGCATTCCTCGCGAGGAAAGACGACGTGGATTGGAAATCTTCCGACTCATTCGAATTGAGAATATCGTCTGAGAATGTCTTTCTGGAACATTTTTGCGAGTGCGATTGAAGGATTGGATAATACGCCGACCAAACGATAGTCGCGACGAAGAATACCACGGCAAACTTAACGATTGCCGCGTGCACGGGGTCACAAAAAAATGCTGCCACTCTTTCTAAAGTGCTCACTTTCTTCGTGTCGTTGTCTCCTCTTTTGTAGCGCTCCGCTTTTCTGTACTCGCTGAAGTCTCGACGACGACCATCTTCTACAACGAGACATGAAGAGTCTGTTACCTTTCTCTTTTGCGCGGACGACGCTACGAGCATCGGCTCGAGAATAAACGCGTCCGAGTGCCAGTGTTGCGCGAGTACTTGTACTGTTCGAATAACTCTGTACGCCACGTCTGCGTGTACGACGGCGTCTTTCGCCCTCTTCAGATTTTGGAACGCGTTACGTAGCGTCGCTCCTGGCGCTTTAAATCCGAGCGGCGCGAATATGTTGAAATTTAAATCGGTATTATCGTGTTCAGCAGATGACACGAGCTCTTCAAATCTTGACGTATTTGTCATTCGTTCGGATGCAGATGTGAAATTGACCTTTGAAGAGCTGGTTGCAAGATTTTGCTCATCAAGCCGTTTCGAAAGCGCCGCGGTGTCGCGATCAAACGCGCTTTTTCTCGTTTCACTCAGCTGTAACTCCGATTGAATATACTCGTCCAACGCTTTGCTGTTATTTCCTCCGTCGCTCAATAAAGGAGGATTGTAGTCATCGAACGCGGAAACATTTCTGAACCGCTCCGCGAGATTTCCGGTTGTCGAGATGAACGTCGCGTTGACTTGTTCGGCGAGTTCCTTGGACGTTTTCGAAACCATGCTACTCGACTGCGCGAAAAAATTTGAGACGAGAAGTTCCGCGTCCATCCGAGCTTTGTCCATCATTTGTTTTGTTCGTTCGTTTAGTCCTTGCAACTCGATCGATGAAAACGTGATGTCGTTCAACTGTACGGATCCAAACGACGGCGTCGTTTCGAACAATTCAAGATCTATCCCTGGATTCAAAAGGAGTTTAGCCTCCTCTAGGAAAGGTTGGACCGTGGAATCGTACCACTTAAAAAACTCTCCGATTTCATCCATTTCCTCGTCGTAAACAGCTTTGATAACGTCCATTTTACTCATCGTCGACGCAGCGACTTCTCGGTACATGTCATTCGCTGCGCTCGTGGTTTCCAAGAGAAGTTGAGAGGTCTCTTCCATCGACGCAGACGCTTTTGAGGCAAATGAATCAGTCATATTGGAAATGTTTGCAAAGGATGCATTCATGTAGACATCAATGGAACCCATAGAAACCGCGGTGAGCTCCGGCATTACGAATCGGATCGTCTGCGCAAAGTCTTCAGTTTTATTCGCCATGTACGATTGGTCGTATTCTCGTCTCTCTTCTAGTACATGCAAAACGTTCTTCACCGATAACTCTGCCGAGGTTGCGTACCGTCCATTTGCACTCTCTAAATCGCTCGCGAGCTGCTCAGTCTCCTCTTCGTTTATGCCTAGTCTTCGTTTTATGACGTTTCCTAAAGTCGTGTCGTGCGCGCCAAAATTACCTTCCTCTGTAAGAGAGGAGGGAACACACATCCTCGCGTTCAACACCGCATTTACCGCATCCACGTACACTTTATCCACATTGATAGTGTTATCATCATCAAATTTATTCTGAGCATAAAAAAGCTTCTGCGAACGCAACGTCGCCGCCAACATTTCCATCTCTCTCTCGGCTTCCCCCGTCGCGTTCGCCAACCGATCGACCGCGTCTTCGTTCTCTCTTCTCGCCGTTCGCGCCCGCTCCTCTTCTCTCTCAATCTCACGCGCCAACGTCTTCTCGCACCCTCGGTAAGTTCTCTCCTCGCATCTCTCGTGTCGTACTTTCTGCTCGTGCGCTTCTCTCGCCAACCGCTCCCACGCGAACGCGACTCGATCGAAAGACGACGAGATATCATCCGTCGCCTTCAAAGATGTCAAAGTCGTCGAATATTTTGCGACCGTTTCGCACACCGATAACGACCCGAACCACAAAAGAATCACGGAAACGATCGATAAGGAGAGTTTCGCTTTCGCCGAGCGCGTTCGCTCTTCTTTATCGACGATGGCCTTGTTCTTCTTTTCTTCTTCTTCTTCCAAATCGTCGTCGTCCTCCCCCTCGTCTTTATTTTTGGTCAACAACAAAGAAGGCGTTTTGGACATTTTCTCTCTCTCTGTCTCTCTCGAAAAGGAGAAACAAAAAGAAGTTGCAGTCTCCCGGCGGCAGCGCGACTCCTCTCCGCCAAAGAGTTTCATTAAACGACGATTTACGTCGACGAGAGAGAGAGAGAGAGAGCGGTTCGAATAAAAACGTTTCGCGCAATGAAGATATAAACCGCATGTGTCACATGTGTCAAAAATAACTCAACTCCCCGGGGAATAAAAAACATTCAAAGAACAAATTTGCGTCAGATATGTCGTCGCAAAAACAATCCTACCCGCGCGTGGGCGTTGGCGTCGTCTTATTCTGTGTACAAAGCGGCGAAATACTCGTCGGCAAACGAAAAGGGTCTCACGGTTCCGGCCAGTGGGCGTTACCCGGCGGCGCGTTGGAGTGGAAAGAAACGTCGTCGTCATGTGCGAAACGAGAACTGCACGAGGAAACCGGGATAGATTTAAACGAGGTTTGGCACGCGGAATTGCACGACTCCCTCGACGAAGGGGAAACCGACGACGACAAGTGTTGTTTCCACACCTGCGAATCCATCATCGACGACAGCAATCACTGGATAACACTCTTTCGACTTTTCTTCGTAAACGAGAAGGACGTGAAAGGGAAAGAGAAAACGATGGAACCGAACAAATGCGAAGGATGGAAATGGCGACGTCCCGAGGAAATTCAAGAGCCGATGTTTAGGCCGCTCAGGAAACT
>Ga0114997_10003858_pt1 | contig 11702 bp, 13 predicted proteins | sample ArcticOcean_MG_C_2_FD_87045 | JGI IMG/M metagenome (GOLD analysis project Ga0114997, IMG submission 87045) | Marine microbial communities from western Arctic Ocean - ArcticOcean_MG_CB4_136 | ecosystem: Environmental > Aquatic > Marine > Oceanic | place: Arctic Ocean: Canada Basin | collected... | reverse complement strand
GGGATTAGTAAATCGGACTTACTTGCCCGACTTGCCCAATGATTCTTTTAGAAGTTTGACGAGTTTATCATCGACATCACTATCTGTCTTCTTCGCCAAAGTTTCTAATAATAAAATGATGACCTTCTCAATTACGCCAGAATTCCCTAACATACTGAAAGCCATACTCTTTACTACTCCTGCAATTATGAACGGCATTCTACCTCCTCACTTTCTTTAAGTGTTTTATTATATTGTTCAATATTACTAATAAACTGTTGAAGTTTCGATGTTGTCATCCAATTTTTTTGACATAAATGTTTCACCCAATGTAATATCTCTGAATCATCCTTTAATCTATCTAAGTCAATAAAATAATCTTCATAACCTTTTCGTGTTTCAATATCAATATAACTAACTCCATTATTATTAATATCAAAATTGACTTCTACTGGTGGTGGTGTAAGATCAGACATTTTAGTTACGATAAATCCCATCTAACACTCCTTGTTTCTATATGGTGTAATTGGCTCTACACATTGCCAGATTGAAAATTCACTAGGATAAGTATCTACCCAATGGCCTAACCTACTATTAACTGTGCTACATCCTGAAAATAATAAACATAGCATTAAAATGCTAATGCTGTTGACGATCTCTTTTATCACGTCTATTATCTCCCCCTAATGAAACCCTAAGATCAGTTAATGTTACATTCATCACATCTATCTTCTCAGAGAGCTTATCCACCTTTTCCTCTAGGTTATGTACTGTCCCTTCGTTTAGTAGCTTTACCTGCTGTTCTAAAGACATTACGGACGTAAATAACCAAGTACATAAAGCACAGATACCCGCAACTAAAAAAGGGGTAACAGTTTTCACCATTGTGTGTTCGGCAATAGCCGACATAGAGTTTGCCATTAGAAATTAGAGCTTAACGTTTTATTCTTTTGTTTTTTAGATTGTTTTGCACGTTCAAAGTCTTCAATAGTAAGACCTGTATTAGTCTGTTTACGAGATTCAAGGTGTAAATCTTTTAATCTATCAGCTTCATCAGACTCTTTCTTCCACTTCTCTATAATATAATGATCATCTTTATCAGGTTCAAAATCAAAGAACAAATCCTTAAACTTACTAATTAAGCCCATATGCTACTTTCCTTTCTTTAATTTGTATCTTCCCTTACTTGCTTCCATCTCTTCCTCATGTTCATGATCCTTCTTCTCACGGAACCAATAATCGGTACTCTTTGCAAGGACTGCAACGTATGCTCCACAGAGGATATTAACCAAGTCACGGCTCGATTCCTTAACCTCCGAATAGAACAGTAAATAGAGTAGAACCAAGAACGTAAGTGCGTTGGCAATTGAAATGACAAATCTTGCCCAAAAGTTAAGAAGTTTCCTGTTCTCAAGTGGACTACCTGCACCTCCAAGTAATGTATGATGTACTTTTTTCATTCATTCAGATTTACCATTTACCAATTGGACAATTTAAATGAACAATTTTAGCTTTTATGCTCATAAAACAACCACATTTTTTACAGGTTGTAGTCTTTTTGATATAATGTTCACATGTATTGCAAATACCTAATCTCTTTTCTAGAGTTTCTGTAGAAGCTAGAGCAGGAGCTAGGCTTTTTAATTTATCTAATATTGAACCCATAATTACTCTGGAAATTGAACGTTTGTGACTTTGTTATCTGAATCAAATGTTATTGCAGTATATGGAACGAATAAAACTGCATAACATGGGTCATTATTTGTCATCATTCCCGTAAGACCATTTAGATGTTCTACATCAATAGGCATTTCGGCCCATGCTCCATCTTCCCAAGCATAAAATGTTGGAAGAGGTGCGTTACCCTCCGAATCTTTATTAAATCCTCTTTCTTGATCTCCATGTCCTAACATGTAAATTTTTTCAGCCATATTCTCCTTTATGTATATGCTCCACCTATTGTACCATTATTAACAATAGTAACACTAGCATGGTTCCCATTAACTATTGAATATCCAGCAGCACCACCTGATCCTGATCCTGCAGTTCCGTAATTTCCTCCTGTGTATCCACTACTTCCTGTCACTCCAGTAGAACCAGTAATTCCTGCGCTTCCAGTTGCTGCTGTGTATCCACTACCTCCTGCACCTGAAGTACAACATAGCGAGGGGTAAGAAGGACAATCTCCGCAACAGGCTTGTGATGTACCGCCTCCACCGCTTCCACTACCGCCTGAACTACCACCAGCTCCAGCTGCTCCAGTAGCACCACTAGCACCACCAGCACCACTATCCCCAGCAGTATTCAGACATGATCCAAGACTACTAGAGCAACCACTTGTCCATCCTGCACCAGGACCTCCTAAACCTCCAAGACCACCTAAGCCTCCACTTCCTCCTAGACCACCTGTACCACCTACTCCTCCAGTTCCACCAGAACCGCCATTAGCGGTACAGGTGGCTAATGTCGCACATACAACTATCCATCCAAGATCTGTATTACTCCATGTTGCCGCCATAGTTCCATTACCTCCTGCGCCACCTGACCCACCTGATCCACCAGCTCCACCATTACCTCCTGTACCTCCTGCGCCTCCAGTTCCACCTTTTCCTCCTCCGCCTCCTCCAGCGATAGTTCCACCAGAATTGACAGTAATGTTAACTTCACCTGTTGTAAAATCCATATTTATTGCATGTGTTCCAGCTGCTCCTGCAGAACCAGCACTTCCAGCACTTCCAGCACTACCTCCACCTCCTCCTGATCCACTAGAGCCACCAGATCCTCCACCTGGACTACCTCCGTAAGCACAAGCGACAGCGGAAGCTCCTGACGCACCAGAACCACCAGAACCACCACCTCCACCGTTTCCACCTGATCCCCCTGATCCTCCAGACCCTACTGCTCCTGCACCACCAGCAGAACCTGCAGTACCACCAGTTCCTGCTATAATAGCATTATTTTGTACTATTAAATTAATAACACTATCAGCAGCAAAAGTTCCAATTGATAATCCATAAGCACTTGCACTTGCGGTACTAGAATAAAGTCCAATAGCATCAGTACCATTTCCTACATATGCTGTAAAAGTACCAGGTTTTGATGCATCCCACCCAAGAGATACAGCTTTTGTCAACAAATCTGCATGTTGTTCATCACCAGTATATGTATATTCGTACTCTTGACCTCCTGCACTCAGTCCTCTATGATGTCTAACTAACATTAGCTAAATTCCTGTCCGACGATTGCTCCATACCAAGTTGTTCCATTATCGTATGAAGTAAAGCTCAAAATATCTACTTTATCTGCACCAGTTGTTATATCTGGACCAGCACCACCAGCCCAATCAATGTTAGTCCCATTACTAACAACAGTTGCCCAGGTAAAGTTTCTTGTAGTTGTAGTTGTTCCTTGAATAATTTTTACAACAAAATTATTCACTTGATTTGCAGTAGCATTTGGATTTGAAATAGTAAATGTAAGAACATTACCTGATAATCCTTCTAAATCAGCAATAAAGAAGTTACCTGTTGATAAATCTACTGTTACTACAGTAGTTCCAACTGTGGATGTACCAGTTTTTTCAGTAAGTCCCTTATCAAATGAAATATGACCATTTGTTGTTGAAGTTGTAATAACTTGAGCAAGAACATCTAAACTACCTCCAAGTTGAGGAGTTGTGTCTTCTAACAATTCATTTGTTGCTCCAACTGTTGTATCTACATAAGCCTTTATACTCTGCTGAGTTGCTAACTTCGTCGCAGAGTCAGTACCCATCGCATCTTCATCCAATACCCATGTATTCGCTGAAACATCAGCATCTGCATTATATGTAAGGGCTGCAGTATCAGTAAGATCAGTTGATGCACCAGTACATTCCGCACCTATAGCAATATTTGATATTGTTACATTATCAGCATCTATCGTACCTGCTGATGGTGTACCCAAATTAGGAGTCACCAATATAGCATTTGTTAGTGGTGCTTTTAATGCTACACTTGCCTCTGTTGCTAAAGGTTCCCCTCCAGCAGTAGAACCATCGTGAATCACTACTACATCTTTATCAGTATCTACAGTAACTTCCCCCACTAAACCTGTAAAGGAGGAATGCTGTGATGTAGTGCCTCGTCTTAATTGTAATTGTTTAGCCATTTTTACTCCTTATGCTATTGATCCAAAATCTACTTTTAAATCATCCCCACTAATCGTACCTACATTGGTAAGATTAAAATCATCTGCATCTAAATTGCCTCCTAAAACTGGTGTAGTATCCTGCACCATTTCATTATGAAGCTCTGCAGATATAGATGCGAAACTAGTCCCATTATGATATTTTAATACATTACTAGTGCTATCATACCATAAATCCCCTTCAGTTGGTGTAGGAGTACTAGGTTCCGATCCAGATATAATGTATTCAGCAGCATATCTATTTACATCAGCTATGGAAGTAGCCACAGTTCCAATATTAGTTACAACACCTGCTGCAGTTAAAGTAGCTATATTCCCTACAACAGTACTTGTGCCTAATTCTGCCATAGCTAATACATTAGCACCTGTACCTAAATGGCCTATATCCTCAACTACAGCAGCAATACCTAATCTTGCTAAAGTCCCTGTTGTACTCGTTGCATGTTCAGCAGTTCCTAAAAGACCAATTTCTGTTGCTTTTGCAGCTAGTAATCCAATTTCTACATCTAAAGCAGCAACATCTGTTATATCATTACCAGAACTTGTAGTAGCTGCATCTGCTATACTCCCTAAATCTTCCAAATATGTCAATTCTCCTGCAACTATATCTATATTAGCTTGATCTGCTGCACTCGGAGAAGCCGTTTTCCATCCTGTACCATATGTGTATAAAGTATTACTTGTTGTATTAAAATATAAATCTCCTGCATCATTATCCGTTCCTGGCTCGGAACCTGCGACTCTATATCTGATAGCAAAGTTATTAACTTCGCCCTCCATATCTGCAACTGTTTCAATATCACCTATTACTCCAGCAACATTCAGAGTAGCCATATTATTAATAACGCCAGTAGCATTAAGAGCAGCCATGTGACCGACAACCGTAGAAGTACCTAAATTCCCCACTTCTGTAAGTTTCCCATTTACATTACTAATTAAAAGTATGTTCTTAATTGATCCACTTGTACTTGCAACTCCATCTGTTCCATTTACTATAGTGCCTATTTCTGTGTCTATAGCAGCAACATCTCCAACTTCTCCATCTACAGCTGCAACTTTACTTACATCTCCTGCCGTAATACCAGCAACAGTTGATACATCAGCACCATTTGATCCTATATTTGAAACAGTAGTTATATCTATACCAGCTGTGCCAAGAACGGCTAGTTGACCTATTTCAGTATCTATGGCAGCAACTTTGCCAATATCTACAGCATCTGCATTAACAGCAGTAATTGCTGTTTGTTCTAATGTGGTAGGTCTTATTTGTTTCCATAAAGTATTCCCTAAATCCCATACTTTCATTACATCTAAAGTAGAATCAAAATACATTGCTCCATCAATTAATGCAGCACCCTCATTATCTAATCCTACGTTTGCTCCTGTTTCTCTAACAGTAGTTGCGAATGCACCTAAATATCTAATATCAAAACTTGTAAATGAGGCAGCTGAAGAAGTTGCAGAACCAGCAGAAGCAGTAGCTTGAGCTTTTGCAGAAATTGATCCCTGATCTGCATCTCGACTTCCAGCAGTATATGAATATACATTACCAGATGCTAAAGTAGCCCACTCTTTAGCTTCAAGCTGGTAATCTATTGCATCATCAATATCGGTTGTAGTTACAGTAATGTCTCCAAGACTATCAAATGCTAATGCTTTTTTAGCCCTTGCTGCCTTAAGTTTACTTAATGTGGAAGCAGCTAGAGCATTACTATTATACATATTTGAAGAAGTACCTAATGCTCCATCAAAGGAAAATGTGGTAGAACCTTCAGCACTCAATACAACATTACCAACTTGTTGTACTTGCATTACTATATTATCTAAGGAAGTCTCTAAGGATTCTGCATCAAAAAGGGAATTATTGGCAAGGTCTGTTTCTTGTTTATATTCTAATATTCTTTCAAATATTAGTTCTAATCCAGTAACAGCCGTTGTTGCGGTATCAGTAAATGTTACTGTTGCAGATTCTTTATTTCCTGCAACTAGAACTGTATGAGGATAAGTACCATCGTTTGTTGCTTTTATTGCTCCAGAAACATAAACTTTTAAATCAGTTCCTTTATGAAGTACATAAGGATATGTAAAAGCTGGACCTGCTCCTGCAGATGCTATTTCATATTTATTAGCTGTAGATGTAATAGTCATTGACTTTATCTCCCATATAAATTACTAGGTTTATACATAAACGGTGATCCGCTACCTTCTGCTTGTGCTTCCATTCTATTTAAAAACCCAGGATTTAGACTTTCCATAATACCATAAAATATTCCGTAGTTCAAAGCTGCTTGTGTATAAAATAAATTAGCAAATGGTGTATTATACCTTAAACTCTTGAATGCATCACCAGCATCTTTACTTCCATCTGCTAATCCTACCCATAATTCCCCCCAATCTTTAAATTGACTATATGCTGCACCTCCTACGGCTTCATCAAAAGTGTGATTATATCTGCCATATTCTCCTGCAAGATAATCTCCAACCAAAGGAGCAAATCCACTTCCTACCATTACATCAATGAATAATTGTGGGTCATCAAATGCTGGAGGCTCTTTCCCTTTTACAAGGTTCTTAAGAACGACTGATGTATATCCTAATCCTATTATTGGTAAAGCATGTACAATTGCTGGAAGTCCTAATTCTCTTACACGTGGATATAGTGTCTTTACTTGTTGTAACTGATATGTGCGAAACATGCCAGCTAATTTTCTAGTAACATCCCAACCTGATCCTTTATCATGATTACCATACATGTTAACACGATCTGCTAACTTCGCCTCTGGGACTGCCGATCTGGACTCTTGTACAAAGAAATTGTCTAATTTCATGCCCAATGCAGCACTACCTTTATTATCAATAATCCAATCTCTTGTTATATAATTCTCTAATTTATTTGCATCAGGGTTCCATAATCTTGCATTAAAACTTCCAATTCTTTGTAATTCTTTCCAATCATCAGCATTAAATCCGTATTTTATATAGTGTTCACGTTGAACTTTACCTAATCCTTTCCATGTTCCTGTTAATGAATTTGCAAGTTGATTAGAAGACATTACAGCAAAAGCAGAACGTGCAGTATTAGTCCATCCAATTAATCCATTCTTCCAAAAGAAGTGATTCGCCAATTTAGATAATTGTCCTGCTGCTCCTCCCCATTGTCCAACATATCTACTGTAATTCTGTGCTATCATTCCATCATTTGCGACTCCAAGTGCTTGATGGACTAACTTTTTTTCAACTGGGTCTAATTGATCTGTTGCAATTCTAAGCATATTTTGAGTCATACCATAATAACCTTTACCTGGGCTGACTCCTTGATGATGTAAAACTATACCTGTACTTCCTAAATCTGCTGTTGCAGAGAATACTGCCGATCCTAACTTTGACATTGCTTGCTGTGCAATAAATCCAGCAGTTAACTGAGATATTCTTGGATTTCCAGCTAGTGAATGATCTCCGACTATTTCTGTTAATGCAGCATTTAAGTTCCCATGCTCTCTTTTTGTTAATTTATTTTGTTGTCGTAATTCACTCCATAAACTACGTAAATCATTAATAGGATCATGTTTAATAACTTTTATAGGTTTCTGAGACAAGACATGTATGGGGGGCATAACAGATTGTTTATATCCGTACCCCATGACCATACCTATTTCTAGGTAGTTATCCATATTCTGTAAATTCTGGAAAATAGCATGTGCCAGATTCTTATGTCCATATTTACTATTATAATTTAATAAACTAGAAGCATTTTTAAATTCAAGAATTCTCATCCTTTGCATATTATCAAGTATGAGTCCTTGTCCATGTATCTTAGGATTTGTTATAGATTCCCAAACTCCTTCTAAATACTTCTTTGTATCCCATTTACCTAGTGGAATATCTGGCCCTTCATGATTTGCTAATGCGTTGGTTTTTGTTTTACCTACATCTAAATCTCCGATAATATCATTAACCCATTGCTCTCTTGTTGCTGCTTTTATCCTAAGAGAATCATGGAACTGAGATGTAACCCATCCTGGTTTATGATACAATCCCGATCCGTATGCTCTTGATTCCATCAGTTGTACCGCTTGCTGCTTCTTAACTGCAGTTGCTAACTGATATGCAACCTTATTTTTAGACTGCATTTCTGAAACTTCCGACATCATTTCACTAATAAAATCATTTCTAAAAGCTAAATCACCTTCTCTTGTGATCATGTGGCCTTCTATCAAAGTAAACATATCATGTGTAGCAATATTTGATTCTGATGCTATATTAGATAATGATCTTTGATGTCTCGTTGTAACTCGGCCTCCCATTGATTCTTTATCATCTGCAATAAATTTCCAGAATTTACGATAAGGTCTAACTACAGTTTCAGCAGTATGTCGGGCCATAGATATAAAACGTTTATGACGTTCTGCATTTCTAATATTATTATTACCCAGGAAATTATGAAGTTTTTGTTCTTCAATAATATCTTCAACTATTTCTCTACCACTTTTAGATGATATACTAATACCATCCATTAATTTGTCTATGGTTAATTCATCTAATCCTGCATTTAAAGCATCTGTTCTACATTTAGTAGCCATTTATCCTCTACCTTTCATAAATCTAAAACAATGAACAAATTTCTCCGCAGCATTTTTAGCCGTTCTTGCAGGATTAACCAATGCTTCTCCAACATCATCAACAAATCTTTCAGTATATGTTCTATCATCAATTGAATCTCTAGGTGTAGTATTAACAGATTCATCTAAATTTGTACTTTGATTGTAAATAGTATCTTCTTCATTATGCATTGTAAATATATCATCTTCTTCATTAATTTTTGTATTACTTGCTTCTTCTGCTTCTCTTGATGCTACAGTTACAGTATCATCTATGATGCCTTCTGTTCCAAAAGTCTCAACACTACTACCTCTTCTTCCGATTGCATCTCTAGCATCTGCCATCCAAGTATAATGCATAACTTCAGGTGCTTTTTTGGCTATTTGCCATGCCATAGGTAATGTAGAAAACATTCCACCAAATGCAGCCGATAAGGCTATTTCATTTAAAATAGAAAATTGGTCTAAATCCCCACCTTGTGAAGAAATCGCTGCTGCACGTGTAAATTGGAATAAAGACTCTGCAAGTGCTGTGTCTGTTGCTCCTTGTAATATAGGTGCAGCATGACGAACCACAGGCACCTTCTTAGCAATTTTAGCTACAGTACCCATCCTTCCAACAAAACCACCCATTCCTGCTAAGTTAACTGGATCGGGTAAACCTCCAAGCATAATTCCAGCCAAATTAGGTAAACTCCAGAAATCAACGTTTCTTCTTGTAAAGTTAAGTTCAGCAGCCCTATCACTTTGTGTTGCTCTAATTAATGCTACTCCTTCAGTCATATCATCCGTATAAGATACATCATCACGATACGAAGGATGAGACTCATTCCAAGCATCTTCAGCAATTGGTCTTTCATCAGGAGCAGTCCATTCAGCTAATTTATTCCCTACATACCCTAATGTATTATATTGAGCAAAAGATTCTTCTGCACCAGATTTAAACGTAGTAAATGCACCTGGTCGCCATCTATTTAATGCTGATTCTATGCGTTGATTCCCATAGATTGCATAATCTTGTTCATAAAAATAAGGCATTTAATTCCTATTAATTGAAAAATTGATGCTGCTCCCCTACTCCAGTAGGATTTACAGAACCTCTTAACTGTTCCATTGACATTCCTTTGTATCCCATGCCTTTTTTCAGATGGAATCTATCATACATTGAAAATGCTCTTCTTAATCCATATGTACCTCTACCTTTAAACATACCACGATAGCGTTGTCTTGCCAATCGTACTAATTCATCTGATGTAACTTCTGTTTCTCCTTTACCACTACGTCTCTTTGCTGCTTCAAAGGTTTGTATATCATCCCATAATGGTTTATAAAACAGATCTATTTCTAACCTACCTGGATTCCCAAAATCTGTTCCAAAGCCTGTATCATAAGGAGTCCATGTTTTTGTAGTGGTTTTATAATGTTGTGTACCTGGACCTAGTTTATCCATATAATATTTAATTCTTTTCCTACTCATATCTGGACCTGGAGTTAACGCACCAGAATCTTCTAAATCTAATCCGAAATTAACTAATCCACCGAAAGTAGGCACTCCTACAATTTTTGGATCAAATCGTCTTGTTTTATTAAACCACCAATGCATACTATCCCACCAATCTAACTGCGAATTAGCGTGTTCTGCTGCTGCTGCCTCTCCCATTGAATTAAAGAATTCATCTTTAGTTAAACGTATAGGTTTTGCGCCAGTACCATCATCATAATATGCATCACCTATTATTTTAATACCCCCCATTTGAGAATATCCTCCTTGATCAATGCTAGCTTCGTCACGATCAGCCTCGCCTCTTTGTCCAACCATAACCACTCTATAGCCATCTGTTTCAACATCATTTATTACAGTCCACCATATATTCCCTCCACCATTTAACATTTCATCTGCAACTTTGTCCCAATTTTTATCCATATCTTTGTATGGTTCAAACATTAAGTCTGCACCATGCTTGTTATATATATGGTAAAAAGCATTTACTTTATTATCTTCAATCATATCTAATGTAATTCCTCTTTTGTTCATTTCCTCTCTATCATGCCATGTACCTAATCCATTTGGTAGTTCTACACCACCCTTGCGTTCTAGTACAGTATCACCAAATAATATATTTAATGTTTCCTTTAATGCTAATGTTTGTTCACCTTTCTTTTGTTGCATTTTACCATAAACATGCCAAGCCGTCTTTCTCAAATCTTCATACACTTGATCACCATTATCTATCAACTCCCGATAAATTGAAGCATAGCTTCCTGCAAATGCAGCATTGAATCTATCGTCTGCATTCATTGAACCCTCGATCCCTTTGTTTGCATCATAGGCTTCACCTTGACCACCTGTAACAGGAGTAAAAATTTCATTTAACCTTCGTAAAGTGTTATCTCCTTTCAATCCATTTGTTTCAAATATATTCCTTAAATGGAAATATCCTGCAACATGATCATATTCTGTATTTCGGTAACGTGCCACATCTCTATCCTTTTGCATTTGATAGCATCTTTGATCTAACCCATCCCCTAGCATACAGTTATTGGTCCTAGTCTCTTCGTCAGCCAGAAGTAAATTTAGCAAATTTTCACTCATAAAGATGTTCCTGTTCGTAATGCGTTATATTCTCTTTCAACTTGTTTCTGTATTAACCCTGGGTTATCTTGCTCTCTTATACGGTCCAAAAGATGTGTTGAACCTTGCTGACCAGATAGATAATCTACCTCTTTTCCATATGAATCTTGTCCTTTTAGTGCTGTGGATAAGTGTTTTAACATTGTATTTATCCTTACCTTCTCATCTTTATCTAAAGGCCAAGCCCCTGGATATTTATCTTGGAAATAAGTAGATGTTTTTAATTCTTCAGTAAGAACTCTTCCTCCAATTATACTATTATTAAGTTCCATCTTTCTCATTTCTAGTTGATTTGATATGATTTC
>Ga0114997_10003857_pt1 | contig 11705 bp, 9 predicted proteins | sample ArcticOcean_MG_C_2_FD_87045 | JGI IMG/M metagenome (GOLD analysis project Ga0114997, IMG submission 87045) | Marine microbial communities from western Arctic Ocean - ArcticOcean_MG_CB4_136 | ecosystem: Environmental > Aquatic > Marine > Oceanic | place: Arctic Ocean: Canada Basin | collected... | reverse complement strand
TCTAATATTATTTTTATTCGTTTTTTCTCATTTATTATTTTTTTTTTCCTAAAAAGATTAATATTTTCACAAATAAAATTACTCATAATTTGTATATTTTACATATAAAATATATAATTTTAATTTGTTTTAAATCATAATTAAATGCTAAAATATATTTTTATCATTTAATTATTTTATAAAATAATTTAAATCTATCTAAATAATTTAATCTAATCAAATAATATTTAGGATTATGTCAAAATCTCAAGAACCCCTTTTAACTGAAAACCCAAATCGGTTTGTTATGTTTCCACTCACAGACAAGAGCATATGGGATATGTATAAAAAACAAATGGATTGTTTCTGGCGCGCCGAAGAAATTGATTTATCACAAGATATGGCCGATTGGAAAAAATTAAACAATGATGAGAGACATTTCATTAAAATGATTTTAGCCTTTTTTGCTGCAAGTGACGGTATTGTTTTGGAAAATTTGGGTATGCGATTTTTAAGCGAAGTACAACTGCCGGAAGCTCGCGCTGCATATGGGTTTCAATTAATGGTCGAAAATATTCATTCGGAGACTTATTCTCTGCTCATTGATACATATATTAAAGATAAAGAGGAGAAACACAAATTATTTACCGCGCTTGATCATTTTCCTTGTATTAAAAAAAAGGCTGATTGGTCAATTAAATGGATAAATGATAAACGAAGTAATTTTGGAACAAGATTGTTAGCATTTGCCTGCATTGAAGGTATATTTTTTAGCGGGTCTTTTTGTTCTATTTACTGGTTAAAAAAACGTGGATTAATGCCCGGTTTAACATTTTCAAATGAATTAATTTCAAGAGATGAAGGGATGCACACCGACTTTGCTGTGCTGCTTTATTCAAAATTAAATAAAAAGGCAAAGAAATCCAAAGTTCACGAATTATTTAAAGAAGCTGTTGCCATTGAAAAAGAATTTATTTGTGAAGCGTTGCCGTGTAGATTAATAGGTATGAATAGTAAATTAATGAGTCAATATATAGAATTTGTTGCTGATAGACTATTATTGCAATTGGGATATCCCAAAATATTCAATTCTGCAAATCCATTTGATTTTATGGAAATGATAAGTCTTGAAGGTAAAACAAACTTTTTTGAAAAAAGAGTTGGTGATTATTCTTTATCATCCGGTGATCATAGTAGTGCATCTTTTGAATTAAATACAGACTTTTAAAATTATTTTTTATACATAAATACTATATGATTGAAATTTTTTTAATTTTTTTAATACTATGTTTTTTAATAAGTTTATTTATATATTTTAAATTAAAAAAAAAGGATGAATTAAGTCAGGAAAAAACATTGAAAGATGAAAATACAGTAACTGGTCAAACAAATAGGATGAAAGATCATTTAGCTTTAGCTCTTTTAGAAAGAGACAAAATATTAAATACAAATGGATTATTACCAGGTTCAAATAATTCTATTTGTTATGGTTTAGATGGGAAAAAAATAAAAGGTTGTAAATGCCATCCAACTTGCAAAACGTGTGGTTATGGCAAAGATCCAAAAGGAATGAATCAATGTTTGACTTGTATTAATGGGAGCGATGTTAATTCTCTTTATAGAAATGGTGCTGGATGGTGTAGTATTGAAAATTCAAAAAAACCTTCAATGATAAAAACAAAAACGGGGCAAAACTTTGAATGCAATAATACAATTATTAAATTATGTGGATTGAAAAATAAATATGATAATAATGGTGATTATAGTGGTTGGGATAAATGTTTGAAAGATAATGAAAAAAAACTATTGATAAGTGGTTGTCAATTTGATAAAGATTATAAAATTAAAGCAGCCGAACCATATAAATGCGAAGAATGCATTAGCGTTTTTAATCCTTATAATCAAAATAAAGATATTGGTGCTCAAAAATGCTGTTCTGGTGATAATTGCTATATGAGAAGGTGTAGTGTTTCGGCTGAAACAGAAAAAGGCGGTGTTGTGACAAATATTGGAGCAGAAACAAGTACATCAACCACAGGATATTATCATAAAAAAAAATTTGCATCAAATTTTTCTATTACTGAAGATAACACTTCGAGTATGGAAAGAAAAATAACAGTTACATTTAAAATAACAGACAAAATAATTCCCGAAAAAAGTCAAATAACAATTTCTAATTTAGCTGGTGTATCTACAACGAAAAATACTCGTCTAAAAATTACGGTAACTAGTCCAAACAATACTTCAACCAATACTTCAACATTCGGTAGTACGACGCTTAATCCAAGAAGTGATGACACTGGTTCTTGGAATAAAGTAAATGGTTATTTAAAATTAACTGTTTCCGATGGTGTAAGTATCCCAGCAAACACAAATGTTACAATTAGTTTTGATTTAAAACTTAATTCGTCAATGGGTAGAGATAGTACTGGTATAACACCTCAAGCATCACTTATTTCTGGCGATGATACATATAGAGTTATGCCGCAAGATACTGCATCACAAATATTTAAATGGGGTACTGGCACAAGCAGCGCAGGCACAAGCAGTGCGGACACAAGCAGCGCAGACACAAGCAGCGCGGACACAAGCAGCGCAGACACCCCCGGTCATAATCAAGCAAGTAAACAAGCCTATCAACCGTGTAATAATACAGATGGTACATCAGAAAACACTGCTGATTGCATTTGTGCAGCAGATTATGTTGATGGTCATGGGTCAACAAATATTGTGTGTAACAGTACCATTGGTCGTTATTGTATAAAAGATAAAAAAAGTTGTTACAGCGAACATTCTTTACCCGGCGTCTGTGGTGGTGGAGATTTGGGTACTGAAGAATGCTCTAATGATGATATTAAAGTAACAAGAAAAGGATCGTCATGTTCTGGCAAAATGGAAAACAAATGTAATGATACTTGTTACTGGAAAGACGACGATACCAATGCTGAATGTATGGATAAACGCTTTTGTTCAACAAACTACGCAGGCTGCGCCAACGGAAGTTGGTCTAAATGGGACCCAAATTATGAATATGAACATATTACTTCTTAATAATTTTCTTTAATAACAATTATTTTCTAGTTATTCATAATTTTCTTTAAACCAATTATAAGTTATTTCTAATCCTTCATCTATATTCGTAAAATTAAAATCATTAAATATGTATTTTAATTTTTTATTAAAGTATTGAATAACAGCTTCTCTATTTATTAAATCACAATCTGATCGTGAAATTTAAATGGGGCACAAGCAGCGCAGTGTGAAGTTGATCTACTTTTAGGTGATGCAAGTAAATCTGAAAAAGAATTGCATTGGAAACGGGATTATAATACATTGGATAAGTTGATAAAGAATATAATTATTTAAACTTATCTTAATTATTAATATTAAATGAAAATAAGTTATTTCAATTTTTGGCCTCAAAAAATTGAAATTGATTTTTGGTTATCCAATTTTTGCAAAACTATTTTCAATGATGTAGAATTGGTTCATTATTCCAAAAACCCAGATATATTATTCTGTTCTTGTTTTGGTCCACTAAAAAATGTTAAAAAAATAAATGCGAAAATAAAAGTGTTTTTTACAGGTGAAAACTTAGAACGAAAATGTTATAATGAATATTCAAATGAACTTTTATTGGAAAGTATATTTGATATAATATTGGGTTTTCATTTTAACAATATAAAAAATAAAAAATTGAGATTACCATTATGGTTGACTTTTTATAATTTTTTTACTATAAATAATTCTGAGAATTTTATAACAAATATTACAACGAAACATGAAAAAAACATAAAGAATAAACGGTTTTTGGGTTCTTTAGTATGTCGTCATGATAATGGTGGACAAAGAACTAAAATTATGAATGAATTATCTAAATATGGGACAGTTTTATCCGGTGGGAGTTTTAATAACAATATCGGTAAAAAAATAAAAATAGGTTGGGATGAAAAGATTGATTTCTTAAAATTATCCACATTTAATATTTGTCCTGAAAATTCTTCAAGTGAAGGATATTGTACGGAGAAATTATTCCATTCTTTTGAATCTGGATGTATACCATTATATTGGGGAAACGATTTACCCGAACAAGGTTTAATAGAAAAAAATAGTTATATTTTTGTTAATATGGAAAATGACACTATACGAAAACGACAAATAGAAAAAGCTGTCAAAGGTGCAAATCATTTGACACAAACTAAAATATTCACAACCCAATCCCCATATATTATAGATAGCTATTATAGTAATTTAAAGTGGCAATTGAAAGAAAAGTTAAATATTATAGAAGCGCAGAAAATATACGGAATATCTTATTCTTCGCGAGATTTTAAATCAAGAGAAAATAAAATAAATATACAGGGGATAAATAGTAATTTATTTCATAAATTTAAATGTTTTACAGAAAAAGATATTGGTAATGAATTCAAAGAAAAATTGGGAGATGTTTGGTATAAATCAAAAAGAGGTGGTGGATATTGGGCTTGGAAAGTTTTCATCATTTGTAAAAAGTTAAATGAAATGAAAGAAAATGATGTATTGGTTTATGTAGATTCTGGTTGTAGTATAAACATAACAGATAAATCAAAAAAAAGATTTAATGAATATATTGAAATGGTAAATAATCACTGGACTGGATTTTTAAGATTTAGATTAGGTGAAAATTGTAAAGAAAAATTATATAATAATAAATATTTTTTAGATTTTTTTCAGAAAAGATTTGATTGTGATGTAAATAACTATATAGAAGATAATCAGTTACTTGGTGGAATATTGATAATGAGAAAAACAAAATTTGTGATGGATTTTTTTAATGAAGTTTTAAAAATGATATATGAAAATCCCAATATTATATCAGATTTATATACGTCACCAAATGAAAATCATAGACACGACCAATCAGTTATGAGTATATTGTATAAACATATGAATGGTAATTTAATAATAGAAGACGAAACGTGGTTTAGTGGTATTGGCGGTAATGGTGCTTTTGGTAGTTCAAAATCTAAAGAATATCCTATATGGGCCACAAGATATAGAAATTAAGTAAATATTATATTATAAAAATAATATAATAATTAAAATGGGAAAAAATAGTTTGGTAATGTTTCACCAAGGATGGACTGATATAATAATGTGCATAGGATTAGTATACTATAATTTGGAAAAATATAATGAAGTGGTTCTTTTAATACGTAAAGACTCTGAGAAATTAATAAATTTTATTTTTAGAAATCAAAAAAAATTACAAATATTATTTTTAGATAAAAGTTTTTTAGATGAGCTTAATTATAGAAATAATATAGTCAAATATTTTAAAAAAGAAAAATTTGATATTAATTTTTATGGTCCAAGTTTAGATAAAAAAACAAATTTTCCTAATCGACAAGTTGCTGGTAAAACTATGTTCTACACACCATATAACATAAATGGTAATGTGGCTATTGATAATTTTATTATACATAGAGATTTAGAATTAGAAAATAAAAAATATATAGAATTAATAAATAAAATAGGAAAAAAATATAATATTATTTTTAAAGATCATAAAAGAAATTTATCTATTGATGAAAGTAAAATAATAAATAAATCCCTTCCCCTATTTAATATAAGTAACTGCAGTGAAATATGTTTTGATATGATAAAAATATTAGAAGAAGCGCAAGAAATCCATATTTTGTCTACTTTTTGGTCTTTAATTATTTATAATTTACAAAAAAAAAATAATTTGTTCAGTAAAAAAAATATATTTTTTCACAACAGTTCATACAATAGTAATTATTTGCCTTTATATGAAAATAACGATTGGGTTATATTTTAGTCAGTTTTCATTTTTTCTTTATTGTATTTTTCCATGCCGTGATAATCATTTACCCACATTTCATGTGCATTTGCTCCCTTCCACGCGAGCGAAGGCGACTTATAATAGTTATTATTCTGAAGATAATCAAAATAAAATGAACCACTATCTAATATTGAAAGATGAAGTTGTGCTTCGGCAGTCCACCAAAATTTAACATCTCCACTATAAAATTCACCATATTTTTTAAATAATTTTTTTACAATTTTTTTAAAATTATTAGCATTAGAAAAAAAACAAGCATCATTAATAGTTATCATAAACTTATCTTTAATTTTATTATTAAAGATATCTCTGTCATCTAAGTGTTTTTCAATCTGCTCATAAGAATTTTTATTTAAAACATACTGTCCTCCTAAAAATTTTGTTGTTCGCCAATATAAATAATTATTAATTCTATATTCTGTTGGATAATAATCATCTTCTTCTTCTATTTTATCATAGAAATATTTTAAGTTAGAATATGATTTTAACAATACATCATTTGTATCAGAGAAATAATGATTAGGTCCAAATTTATTTTTCTTTAAAAAAAAATCAGGTCTAATTTTCATAATATAATCATAATTAATATTATTACTTTTTTCATATTTTTCAATTTCTAATAAAGTCAAATATATTTGATAATATTGATGAAATGCTCTTTTAAAAGGTGTATTATTGTGCCATGATTTTTTAGAGAAGTGTACGTGTTTTGAAGTGTTATTAAATATATTATCTTCTGTACACAATTTATAAAATTTTTTGAAATTTTCTTTAATTGTGTCATTAAATGTATTTATGATATTATTGCAATGTTGTTCGTATTTTGTTCCGCGAATAGTATTTAAATATTTTATTTTATTTTTACCAAAAAAATCTAAAAATTTATTATTAATTTCTTTTGAAGAATTATTATAAATAAATATATCAGTATTGGGATTATCTAGATCATAACATCGTTTAATTTGATTTAATTCATATTCATTATAATTATTTTTACCCACTATTATGCAAGCAATTTTCATTTTATATAATACTATTTTTATATTTAGATTTAAACATTTAAATATAATATATCTAAATGTTTAAATGTCGTATTTGTAGTTGTAAAAATTTAGTATGTGTAATTTCTTTGGGTAATCAAAAAATTACATCTGTATTTGAAAAATATAAAGAACATAATAAAACAAATGAATTCCCTGTAAATTTATACATGTGTAAAGAGTGCGGTTTAATACAAATGGAAGATTCTGTTCCCCAAGATAATATGTATAAAAATAATAATTATGGTTATATGTCAAGTATAAGTAATACTATGAGAAATCATCTGAAAAAATATAATGAAGAAATTTTTACAAAAATAGAATTAAAAAAAAATGACATTGTTTTGGATATTGGATCCAATGATGCTACATTTTTACATTATTATAATAAAGAATTGCGCAGGATAGGCGTTGATCCCACGGGTAATCAGTTTAAACAATTTTATGAAGATTTGGAATTACTTCCAGATTATTTTACAAAAGAAAATGTAATAGAAAAATATGGAAATATAAAATGTAAAATTATTACTAGTATTTGTATGTTCTATGATTTACCGGATCCAGTTGAATTCGCCAAAGACATATATGAATTATTAGATGATGAAGGATTGTGGACTTGTGAACAAAGTTATTTATTGGATATGTTGAAAACTAATAGTTTAGATACAATTTGTCATGAACATTTGGAATATTATGCTTTAACTCAAATTAAAAAAATAGCTGATTTAGCTAGTTTAAAAATTGTTGATATAAAATTCAATTCTTCTAATGGTGGTAGTTTTAGAATTTATTTTGCGAAAAATAAATCTAATAAATATTCCGAATGTAAAGAGTTGTTATCTAAAATATTAAAAGAAGAAGAAAAACATAAAATAAAAGATGAAAAAACATATTTAAATTTTGTAAAAAATTGTAATGTAGAATTAAAAAAATTAACCGATTTTATAAAAAATGTTAATAATAATGGAAAAAAAGCCTATATTTATGGTGCTTCTACAAAAGGCAATTGTATATTACAATATTGTGATATTGGTGAAAATTTAATTAAATATGCGGTTGAAAGAAATCCAAAAAAAGTTGGATTATGTACTAATACTGGTATAGAAATTATAGATGAAGAAACAATGAGAAAAGACCCCCCTGAGTATTTAATAGTTCTTCCTTGGCATTTTAAAAATGAAATAATAAAAAGAGAAAAAAAATATTTGGATAACGGTGGACAATTAATATTTTATTTTCCAAATTTTGAAATTATTTCAAACAAACCTAAAATATTAATAACGGGCTGCGATGGCTTTATTTCAAGTTATATTAAAGAAACATATACCGATTATTGTTTATACGGTATTACAAAAACCAAGAAAGAACTAGAAAAAAATATTACAAAATTTTTCTTTGATATGAATGATAGTAAAGAATTGGAGAATGTAATAAAAATAGTTAATCCAGAAATTATTATACACTTAGCAAGTATATCTTCATCAGTTGAAGCATTTAAAAATCCTATAAAGACATTAGAAAATAATGGCATGTTAACTGCTAAATTATGTGATATAATATTAAGAAATAATCGTGAAATAAAATTATTTAATGCATCTAGTAGCGAAATTTATAAAGGACACGGAATATTTACTGTTGATGAAGAAAAAAATATAAATAATACTTTACATTTACATCCATATTCAATAGCTAAAATTATGGGACAAAATATAGTTAAATTTTATAGAAAAACATATAAAGTACATTTTTCAAATGGTACTTTATTTACAACACAATCAGATAGAAAATCTAATAAATTTTTATTAAATAAAATTGCAAATTATATAAAAGAAGCAAATTATGATGAACCTTTAATTGTAGGCCTTTTAAATTCATATAGAAATATAATACACCCAATAGATGTTGCAAATAGTATTAAAGTTATATTAAATTCAAACGTAGGAAATGATTATAATATTTGCAATTATAATAGTTATCAAATAAAAGATTTAGTAATAAAATTATTTAATAAATTCAATATTAACTTATCCGAAAAAAGATTAATGGATAGTAATATTTATTTTGATATAAAAACTAAAAAGGAATTGTTGATATCAAAAGATTTAAAAAATGGATTAGATAATCAAATAATTGATATCAGAGGTTATCCTCATAGATTAGAAAAACTAGGATGGAAAATAAAATTTAATATTAATGATATATTAAATACATTTTAAAATTAACATAAATATTAAATAATAGTCGGTATTATATGGAAAAAAATATAGCTTTATTATTATCTGGTAATCTTAGAACTTTTTTTTATAATAAACAATATATTGCAAAAAAATATTTAGAATTAGCTAATAATCAAAATATTGATATATTTATGTATACTGATAACAATGATTTTTATTATCATGATACACAATATTTTTCAGAAAATAATAAAGAAAAAATATGCGGTATTTCAAATGATTATAATAAAAGAATATATAAAAATACTGGTTTCATAAATTATGAAAATGCTAGTAAAATAATAAAAAAAATGTTAACGGAAATATTTGGTAATAGATTAAAAAAATTATATATTGATGATTTTAATACAAATCCATTAGAATTAATATGTGATAAAAATAATATTTATCATGGTAAATTTATGCAAAATCCTTATTCAGATTTATCAAGGAAAACAGCATTGATGTGTCAACAATGGAAAGTATATAAATGTTATAATTTACTATGTGAATATGAAAAAGAACATAAATTTAAATATGATATTCTAATAAAATCAAGGTTTGATACTTTATTGACAAATATTAATAAAATAGATATTAAAAATCTAAATTATAAAAAAAAATTATATTGTTTTAAACATAAATATTGGATAGGAGATGTATGGGCAATAGGTAATAGATTTATTATGGATAAATATTGTAATTATTATAATGTTATATCATGTAATATTTATAACAATGTGTATAGTTTAGATGGAAAAAATACTAAAAGTAAAGATTCAGATGCTTGTGAATTTGGACTAACATATTTAATTAAAAATATACATAATTATGATTTTTGTCATACACCTCTTAATGAAATATGTTATAAATTTTATAATTTCAAATAAATTCGTTACTTACTTAAAATATTGTTTAAAAGTTTTAATGTTAATAATTCATTAGTATCTTTTGATTTCATCCATTCAAATTTATAATAATTATATGAATAAATACTATATAATCCAGGTTCTCCATAACCCGGTAATACTTCATTTTTTATTTCGGAAAAAGAGTATGTTTTTAAATTTAATATCTTTAATATTTCATTAGTAATATATTTTAAAATATAATTACTAGGGTGATTATTAGTGTGCATTAATTTTATTTTTTTTATATTTTCTAGTGTAAACATGTGTGTAATTTTAATATCACAGTCATTTTCTTTATCTTTTATTCTTTTTATTGTGGTATCATATCTTTTTTTGAATTCAAAATCTATTTTATTTCTATTGTATAATTCAATTATTTCTTCAGGAGAATGATTTTCTCTTAATTTTATAATAACATCCCTATTAACTATTTGTGAAATATCATATTCACGTCCTCCGTCAATTTCGGCAGCGGTATTTGCGTAATATAAAGGAAATAAACAAGAAAAATATATATAGGGAAATGAAATTTTAATACAATTTTTTCTTAAATGTATCAAAATATTATGATCAATATCATTATATGTCGAATATTTTCCATATTTTCTATTAATAGGTTGGTAAATAAATATATCAGCATTATTTAATTTGTTGATAGGTAAATCTTTTTTTTCCCATATAGTTGAAAATGTTTGAATATAAGTTACAGATTTGAATTTAATTTTACTACACAAAAATGATTTAACCCCTAAGCCTCCTTGACAATTAGTATAAAAAACTATATTTTTATCAGAATAATTCATTATAAATAGTAAAAATTATATATTTATATAATTTTTAACTTTTATATTATAACAGATTGATATATATTTAAAAACTATCGTATATTGTTATATATATGGCTAATTATTTTAACTTAACTGATATTATGAATGCATTTCATACTGAAGCTAAAACATTACATAACGCATTTGGTGGAATTGGGCATGTTGGGAAAAGGCTTTTTATATGTCATTATGCCAAGTTACTTACCAATATACACTTAAAAGGAAATATTGTTGAAATTGGTACAGCAAGAGGGGATTGTGTTAAATTAATAGGGGAAAATATAAATGAATCGTACAATATTCATGTATTTGATACATTTGAAGGACTTCCAGATGCTACAAAGGAAGACCAGATAAATGAAAATACAAAAGGTGGATTATATTTTTCTTTAAACAATGTTAAAAATTTAATTGGTAACAAAAAAAATATATATTATTATAAAGGTTTAATTGAGGATACATATAAAGACTTACCTGATGATATAATTTTATGTCATATTGATTGTGATTTGTATTCTGGTGTATATACATCATTAAAACATGTTATTCCAAAATTAAAACCAGGGGGTTGTATCATAATAGATGATTATAATAATGAATATTTTAAAGGAGTTAAAAAGGCATGTATAGATATAGAAAATGAATTAAATGTTAAGATTTTTGATTTATATGAATATAATAATGAAAAAATAAATTCCGCACAAGGTATTTTTTGTAAACAAATTTAATTAATATTGTTAGCTTTAATTTTATATAAATATTATTAGTATTTATATAAAAATTATAATATACATATAAATAATAATGTTATATGAAAATATTTTATTTTATAATAAAAACTTTTACTGTGAAAAAGAACATATTAAATTAAATTACACACATAACAT
>Ga0114997_10003855_pt1 | contig 11716 bp, 5 predicted proteins | sample ArcticOcean_MG_C_2_FD_87045 | JGI IMG/M metagenome (GOLD analysis project Ga0114997, IMG submission 87045) | Marine microbial communities from western Arctic Ocean - ArcticOcean_MG_CB4_136 | ecosystem: Environmental > Aquatic > Marine > Oceanic | place: Arctic Ocean: Canada Basin | collected... | reverse complement strand
GATATTCGGGGACGTGGATTCGAGCAGAGGAGAAACGTACGAGCAAATGGCTTTGAACTTCACTCGAGACTTTGACGTGAGCGGACAGTGGTGGTCGGATACGGCGAGAAGGCGCTCCATCGGTATCTCTTGCGGATATTATCACACGGACATTACGCGAATATTAACCGTGAGTAAGCAAGCGGGAAGCGGCGGAAAGATTGATTATTTCTCTTTCCTTGCTCCTCTGAGCTGGCAGGTATGGCTCACGCTTATTAATTTTCTGGTCGGTTACGCTCTTTTGTATTTATTCTTTGAACACCCGCACTTTAATCTACCGACGTTCAAAGCTTCCGCGGCTCGATCGATATTTTTATCGTTCGAATGCTTGACGGGAGGTTTCGTGGCAGAACCTGTGACGAAGACGGGCATGATGCTTCAATCAGTATTTAGCTTTTGCACGCTTGGTTTCAGCTCATTATATACAGCCGCGTTGACATCTATACTCATCGAGGAAGCGATAAGTACGATGGCTATCAATACGTTGAGCGATTTGCAAGATTCTGGCGGAAGAGCCATCATGTTCACAGGAGACCCGCTGAAGTCTCGAATACTTGCCCAGAATCCTTGGCTTATTGCTACGGATGTCGCTCGAAGTGAAATATTAGCGACGAAGAAAATTGACGATTTGCTCAGTAAGTACGGCTCTCAAGCGGTGATTCTTTCTTCGGCAGATGCGGGTACACTTGTCCAGCAAGCAAGTAACTGTGACGCCTCCGCGAATGGTATAGTCTTAGCAGCTGGCGGTGGATTTATTACGAACTATGACGATTGTCATTCGGATATAACACACATCTTTGATACAATCTTATTAGGCATGGAAGCGGATGGCGTATTGGATGAAATATTGAACAAATACAGCACGGATACATGCGATGCAAATGCAAGCGCGAGCAAAATCGATTACACGATTGCGTAAGACAAAACTGCTGGTATATTTATTATCTTATCTTGCGTCGTTGCTCTGCTCTTTTCCATATCGTTTGGGAGAAGGAGGTTTAAATTTCGACACGTCAAGGAGAAGGCGAGCGAAGAAAAGGGAGCCGACGAGAGTAACCTTTAAAAAAGAGGAGATTTCTGAGAATACTTTCAGACACACACACACACACACACGCGCGCGCGAGCGAGCGAGTGCGAGTTGCATGTATCATACATGCATTGAATATAAGAATAAATTTGGTGACATTTTTCTCTTTCTCTCTTCCTTTTTCATCTTCTTTTTATGCAGAAAGTATAGTACGGCATGGCTTCTTCGACGGCGGTGAACACTTCTTTCGGATAGTCTGCTAGCTCGAAAGATGCGCTCCGTACTGGTGCTTTTAATTCCGTTGAGTTGACGGCGTCGGTGTGCCAGCCGCGGAACTTTTTCCAGGAATCGAGTTCTTTCGGTTCCCACGAAAGCATATTTTTACTGAACGCAATCGAGGAAAACGCACAAATCTGCTTCAGAGTCCCTTCCGGATTAGCCATTAAATCTAAATCAGCGTCCACGACCATATACTTTCCTTTAATCCTATCCAATCTCTCCACAATCTTTTGACACTCTTTGAATCCAGATTCAGACGGATCGAAATATAACGATTCCGCAACTGCATTATTGAGACCTACTCGATAGAAAGATTTCAGCGCATCGCTTGGGTTTCGAACCAGAATGACGTGATGAAAGCTTAGAAGCCATTCATCGGTGCACTTCTCCTCATCGAAATAACAAGAGAGCTCTTTGCATAAATAATATGGTTTTCCTTGCGAGGAATAATCAGTCATCATGAGTTCCATCACGGACGCATACGAGCAACCGCTCGAGGATACGTTTAATGTCTGCTGTCCATTTTTTATCTTTTCGTAATTGTCTGGCGTATTTTCTTTCAAATACGGTTCGGTCAAAAGTTCGTGCATGACCATGATTTTTGGGTGCTGCGCGAAAGCTCGCTCTAAAGCCGTTGAACGTCCTCTCGTGACGCTCCAAACAAGAACTCGACCCATGGATGAGCTGTCGGTGCTTGGATTGAATAAAGGATAGGAACCACCATCCTCGCACCTCCACGCGTGCACCCCGCTTTCGACGATGAAGACTTCTTTCAAGCCAAGGTTTTCCAACATAGCCGCCACGAAAGGCGCACAAGAACACCTGTGTTCGCCTATAACTGCGCACGGGGCGCTCACATCAACCCCACGATCTTCAAATATCGCAATATTATGTTCGTTATCAAACGGTCGCAATCGCGAGTGAGGTACATTTATAGAGCTTGGAATGTGACCGGCTCTGTCGACGCCGCCGTTCTTTGAAGAAAGACCAGTCTTCGCCCCCCGGCGCACTTTACCGAGAAACAAAGCTTCCGAGCGCGTATCGATAACTTGAATTCGCTGCGTCGTTAAATTTTGCAACAAATCATACACCGATGCTATCCTTTCATCGTATATTCCCGAGACCGAGGAAACGCTTCTCCTCGCCTCTTCCTCTTCGTCTTCTTCTTTCGTCGACCCTCGCCTCTTCTTCTTCTTCTCCTCCTTCAGGAGCACTTTTATCGGCCCCGTGTGCCCACATCTTCTGAACACGTGCGCGACGTAAAACGGAACGAATACGGACCTATTTCGTTGTCGACGACGAGCGCGACGACGAGCGTTGTTTTCGTTCTTCTCACTTCTATTATTATTAGTATTATTATCATTGTTATTTGCATCTTTATCTGATGTATTCTTCTCTTCCTTTTCGTCTTCTTCGCTCGTTTCTGCTGGCTCATAAAAAATGATCAGAGTTCTTTCCTCCTCCCGCACTTCCTTGGAACAACTCTTGCTCTCTTCTTCCGTGCTCTGGTTGCTGCTTCCCCCTTGCATTTGTATTTTTTTCAAATACGATTTACTTCGCGCGGTGGTTAAGTTTATTTCGTTTGTGTTCTCGTCGTAGAGCGTATCGGTCAACTCGCGCACGTCGATGCGCGTCGCGTTCATTATCCTCTCGTCTTCCATCCATCGTCGTTCTGTCTCGTCGTCGTCGTCGTCCTCATCTATTTCTTCCTCGTCATTAAATTCCTCCTCCTCTTCTTCCAACTCTTCCACGTCTTCCAAGGAGAACGACGATGTTTTTTTTTTCGTCAGCGCCCCTTCCGATGAGAGGACGGTAAAAAAACGCAGGGACGATGAGTTGTTGAGAGGAGGCAGATCGGATATAACGCACGTGTTCATTTTCCCCTTTCTGCCGCTTTCTCTCTCCTTCGCTCTCAACACAAAGCTCCTCGTCTTTCTTACCGGCGAAGAGCGCGTTGTTGTTGTGTGTCTTGAAACAGAGAGAGAGGGAATCAGGGAATCAGAGAGGGAAGGGAATATATCTCTTTTCCTTACGTTACAGTTTTTCCCCTCTGAAAAGCTCAAAAGGACTATATGCCATATGGAGAAGCACCTTTAAAGTGCTCTCTCTTTTTTTTCCTCGCTGACCTTTCCGCGCGGAGGGGATGAAAACAGAGAGATGGAAAGAAAAAACGATGAAACGCGGGAGTGGCGATGGTAGATTGCTCTGTTGTTCGCGATCGTTTTGATCTCGTCTTCGGTCGTCTCGCGTCTCTTTTTGCGGCGCGACCTTTCCCTTAAATTTTTCTTTTTTTTGTCCCGAATTATCCCCTGAAAGGTGAACATTTTTCCTAAAAAATTTTGCCCTGAAAGAAAGTCGGACTGGGGCAGGAGGAGCTCCAGGGAATATTAAAAAACAATATCTCCTTTCCCCTTTTCATTTATTAATTTGTCACTCCGCTGAATACTCCTTATATTGCTGCGCGTGCAAAATTGCGGTGGGTTTGAAAAAATTCTCTTTTCCTCATTTGCACGCTTCAACGCTTCAGACGCGACCGGAGAATTCACACTCAGTCTACATCGACGGACGGGATACTAATTTGTTCGTTTGAGTTGTTGTCTTTGATCTGCGTTACTCGAGCGCGCGTGTTTATATTTATCGCCTTTACGAAAGCAGCGACGAGAGAGAATTTGGTTCGTTGGAGAACAAATTGATTGTTGCCTAATTATATCTGAGAACAAAAAGTCCCAGGGGTTTATAAAAAAGAAGAAGAAAAGAAACGAGGAGAGGAATTTTCGAACCGTTAAATACGTATATAAAAAGCATACCTCAGGGCTATATTTTTTTGTCGTGTTCATCGTTCCCTGCAATCGAGCGATGATGTCATCTTTCAAGCGAACGCGCGGTTGGTCCCCTCTGGCAGTTACAATTTTGACTGCTTTTTTGGTGCTTTCGGGGACACAATTTATGGTTTCGAAAGCTGTGCAACCGCCGATATGTAAACATTTGACAACGCAAAGACCGCAATGCTTCGATGATACGCACGTATCCAATCGGAATTCTGTTCCAGCTTTTCTCTCTAATTTGCTTGGTTTGCGAAATACGATCAACTTGGAAGTTGTTTGGTGGGAAACACAGGCGATGCAGACGTTCGCGCTCGAGATTTTGCTGAGAGAGAAGCTCGGGTACGAAGTTGAGCTCCACGAATATACCGCGTGGTTAGGTTGCATTGACTCATATGCGACGTACGCAGAAGATAACGGCATAGAGAATGGGCCTTATCCGACGGCGCAGCTCCAATATCTCAATCTTATGCTTGGTAAAAAATCTTTCGATGTTGAACTTTGGACGCAAAGCGGTAAAGCGGGAAGAGATTACGTTACTGATAAGGTGACTCTTGCCAACCCGGCCAAGGTCGCTTTTGATGGCATTCTTGGTCCATCGGCTAGAAACGGCTGGTTCATAAACGCCGCTGCGCTTCAAGGCAAATATTTTGATACGCTTTCTCTCATTCAAGCCAACGGTGGTTTCGATACGACGTCTGCAGTTCATCTCGTGCGTCCACGAGAATTGCCCGTTTTGGATGCTCCAGCTTCTTGGAAAGATGATTATTGTTCGGGCGAAGACCGTAATCTAAACTTTCAAGGTGGAGTTCTAGACTGCGTGTATTGGACTTGGGAGTCACCGACGGCGAATTGTTGCACTCGACGCATGTTTGCTGAGACTGAAGGTAATTGCGGCGGTTTGGCCGAGTGCTTTGCGCTCATCGTCGAGAATCCTGGATGGTTACCTCCTACTGAGAAGAATGAGATCCGGGTCATTGCCAGTGCTGCACCGCTCGAGATTGTCTACGCTGGACCGGCGAAGACAAAAACTGTGGTGAAAGTTGCCGAAGATTTGAACAAACCAACAATTTTTTATTGGTGGGAACCAGATCTCTTCATTCAGCCGTACGTGAATGATGCTGGCGTCGTCTCGGATTATCGCTTCGCGCGTGTAAACATGCTCGATGAGATGTTCTGCGCGAACAACCAGTTTGTTGAAGCGGGTTATAGATCTTCTTACTCGACGGCTTTTGCCGAGAACCACACCAGCGCGCCTTGCGATTTTGCGAAAGATATTCTCGAGAAGGCTTCGTATTTACCAGACCGGTTATACTTTCAGGATGCCTTTTATTTATTTTCAAAATACAGCGTCACGTTTGAAGAGTCGTGGAATTTGGTGAACCAAACCCAAAATACTTCTCTAATTGCGAAGCGAGACGACATTTGGACTAAGTGGGAAGGCGCCGGCGAAGATGAAAGAATCAATTACAACACCTCTTTATTATACTCCCTCGGAGCGTGCGAGTGGTTAAAACAAAACCCACACTTGTGGCAAGATTATATTGAGCCGAACGAGTATATATTCGATGACATCAAAATCATTTTTATTTGCTTGGTCGTTTTTATCGGGTACGTGCTTGTTCAGATGGTATGGATTTACCGTCCAGGTGCGTATTATAACGTGGAGGTTAAGAGATCTCTCGAAGTTTTAGAGGCGCACGATGTGGAGCCTTTTACAGCTGGAAAGCCTAAACTTTTGGATGGTGTCGATTTGACAAAAAAAAACGGGGCGGTGTCAAAATCTTCGGCTCGAGTAAACTTCATCGTGAAGGAGATCTCGTGTCGTTCGGATGAAAAGTGCGTCGAGTTTTCGATCGAAAGCAACACTCGCCTTAATAATGTTTACATGACTTGCAAATCGGGACCGCACCGATCTGAGGTTCCAGATTCATGGGGCACAGTGCCTCACGCGATGCTCAATAAAGATTTTGGGTTCCCATATGCCGCGGAAGGTCAGAACACATCAGTCACCAGAGTTGACGATTATACCTTTAGCTTTGCGGTATCGTCGGGAATTACAAAGTTGAGAGTACCAATCCTGCGGAAAAGTAAGCAATTTTCGCCGTTGAAGGTATTCCACTTTATACTCCAACCTGGGGAAGTGTTCGGCGATGCCGGCGCGAATTTTGTGAAAGCTGAAAGTATCGCGACGAAGAAACTAACCTCCATGAATTCTTTTGGTGGATCCAAGAGATCAGGACTCCAAGACAGTTCTTCGTTGAAATATGGTGATGCTTCGATATTCGCGTCCTCGATTCCTGTCTTGACGATAAAGATATTTCCAAGTGAGCCGTTCATGCACGGTTCGTCTTCTACCGGCTTGGACGTGAAAGGGAAAAGCGCATTTTGGACTTATAAATCTCTCTTCGTATTGATCAAAAATTGTTTAAGTGTCCCTTATATCGCAGGTATGCAGTGGAAATATCAATTAAAGCAAGCCAGTGTTGCGATGTTGGAAACATTTTTGTGGGGTTTTCTCTTTCAACTCTTACTCGATGAAGGTTTGATCCTTAAAAAAGCAGATTATTGCATTTTTATTGGATTGGCATTCGCGTTTATCGAGGTTTATAAATTTCACGTTGGTTTGCACTATTTCAATGGAGCTTATATGATCAAGTCGCACTTTGAGCAGCTGTTGTTGCTTAAATATAACATTTTGTCTACCGCCGATTTGACGCACATCAACGATTCCGAACCATATTTTCGAGTGACAATTTTCACCGACTGTGAAGCGATTCGCGAAGAATTTTGGAAGCCATTGAACGAAATTTTTGAGCAAATGTTTAGAATGGTTGGCGCTTCTGCGTTTCTTGCCTTTTTATTCCGCGAGAATATGAGCATGCTCTTTATGAAGCTTATTTATGGGATCCCGTACGGTTTCTTGGGATTCTCTCTCATTTTCTTGTTTTTCAGATGCTCCCGTGGCTTGAAAATCGGCTTGGACGAGGACAGACTCGAAGTGATAGTGTACTCTGGAGCACACGTTATTCTGCACAATACTCTTTTGGTGCGAGAGTTAAGAAGTGTCATCGACTTTTGTTCTCTCCAGTACGACAGACTTTGGTTCCAGTTGAACGGCGGCATCTTTGAGCGTTGGTATCATCTCTACTACAACACCTGGATGATGCAAGGTTGCTTAGTTTGCGTTACCGCCGTCTTTTATGCGTTGCCTACCAAATTTTTGAAAGACTACGATGGCGATGAAGGCAAAGTCACGGTTGGTGAATATCTTGTTTCTTTGACCGCCATGATTCAACTTTTGACCGGTTGCGTTCAGATCTTTGTTTGCAGTTCATCCGTTCTCGAAGTTTTATCCAAAGTCGAGCACATTGCGGAACTTTTGAACTTCCAAAGTTCGGAAGAGAAGAGAATCTGTAATATACCAATGAACGAAGATGGTATGCGCGATCATGAAGGATCTTGTATTACTCTGTCCGATGGCGTGCCTCTCTTGGTGTTCGAAGACGTATCAGTCGCGTACGCTTCGAGAAGTATTTTTGAGAATTGCTCTTTAGTGGACCGATCTTCCAGGGAAGTCAGTGACGTTCGAACGGGGGGTATAATCGGAGTCTTAAGAAATTCTGACGGCTCTTCCAGAACTCTCATGAATCTCTTGATGAGAGAGGAAATTTCGACAACCGGTAAAGTTGGAATTTCGCCGACGCTTTTCGCCTGTCGGGTGAACTCCGAACATGGCGCTTTCGTGCAATCTGCAAGTTTGCGCTCGAACTTTATACTAAACGCTGAATCTCGCGTGAGAGACTTAGCTGAATATTCGGAAGAAAACTCTCTGTTTTTGAATCAAATCCGAAGTTATGATTCTCGAAAAGTCTGGGATATCTGCAAATTCGTTGGCCTGAGTTCCGTCGTCACCGGAAGCGTACATGAATCAAACTGGTCCGAGGTTTCTTTGGATTCGATCTTGGCTTTGTTGGATCAGAATGATCTCATCAAAATTAGGCTCGTGAGAGCGTTGCTCGCGCTTCCTGAAGTGCTCGTTTTGGACGAAGTCGGCGATGATATGTCTGTACAAGACTTGCAAGAAATGCACAAAGTATTGGTCGCGTACTTGGAGTATAAGATTCCCGGCGTTGATGATACGGAAACCTGCAAGTTGCTCCGAAAAGTTGCCAACGTGCCGCGGACGATCATATGGTCTGGATTTAAGAGAACTTTACAACCGTACGTGGACGCGAAGAACTTCATGCTCGTCGTCAAAGACTCTTCGAAGATTATCTTCACTTCCCCCGACGGTGCATGGTAAAAAAAAAGAAAAAAATTATACACATAATCATGCAACGCAGCTAAAACGAAGGCGACGGCAATGATTTCGACGACGAGGATACGAACAACCAGGAATGGATTGACCTCCTCCTATTTATTATTCCTATTTATTGCACTTCTTTAATATAAAACACTTTAATACTTTAACACGAAAAATGCGTCCAAAAAAACAAACAAACAATTTATTTAAAGGTGACTGAGATCCTCCCTTGTACTCGATGTTTTTGTCATCATATAATCCTCTTGCGACATATGTTTTTTGGCCGACCTCTTTCTCTCTCTCCTTTCATTGTATTGCCCCCTCCCCCCCGCGTTTGGAATAACGATATATATCTATTACATCACATCAACTCGAGAGTAATATACGCGCACCACAAACAGCCCGGGATGTCGGCCCCGCCTCCTGTGAAAGGAAAAAAAGTGATCGTCATAATCGGCGCCGGTCTTTCCTCCGTCGCGTTGGTGAAAGCTTTACGCCGAGGCGACTCGACGATTTCCAAAATCATCATTCTCGAAGCGAAAGATGACATCGGTGGGACCTGGAATCCTAAACAGTGTTACCATAATCTCCAAACGCACGGCGTCAGAGCTGGATTTTCGTTACTTCCCTGGGATCGATTCGATTCGCCATACGATCACGCGCACCATAAAGATGTCCACGGCGCGATGAAAAATTTGTTCCGGAAAGAGAACGTCGTCGTCGTCGAGGGTGCACAACACCAAAATTTTCGTAGTTCCAACGGCAACGAAGAAGAAAAAAAAGAAAAAAAAAAAAGCAACGGGGAGAAAAATATTACCTCGGCAAAAAGGGTCGAAGTTGGGGGGTACCTTTCCACCACCGTGAAGTCCATGGAGACGGTTCAAACGACTTCTTCGTCCTCCTCGCGAGTGAAACTCAACGTGCTCTGCACTAAATTTTCGGAGGCGGACAAAGACGAAGAAGAGCGAGCGCTCTTTGCAGATTTTGTGATATATACCGGAACGACGCATCAACCGAAAGTGCCTGAATTTGCTCAAGGTAAGAATAAATACACAGGTGAGATGCTTGCAGCAGCTGATGTTTCATCGAACAAATTCGATGAAATTCTGGAGCGAAAGCATAAAGTTGTCGTACTCGGCGGTTCTAAAGCCGCCATGGACACGGTTTGGAATTTTAATCAGCGAGGCTACACGTCTTTTGTGTGGTTGTTTAGAAAGACGTATTGGGGAACGAACTTTTCTTACTTTCAGAGTTCTTTCATCAACAAATCGTCTCTATTCGCGCGATGGCGAAAAGTTCTTCAATATGTGTTCATGAAAGTTCGATTGGATTTTGATATGTCGCGATCGAGTTGGCTCTCTCGAGTCGGTTTGTTTATTCTCGCAAAAGTTGGTTATCTTTTGAATCCTTTCGATGCAACTACGTATGATCTCGGTAACTTTCACGGCGCAATCATTAAACCAGAGCGAATGCAGCCGTACCGGAAATCTTCTCATTTGCGCGGAGAGATTGGTTATCTAGAAGGGAAAAGGCTATACACCACGAAAGGATTAGGGGTTGACGCAGATGTCATCATCTGCTGCACTGGATACGACAATCCTAAAGCTCCTATTTTATTCCCAAATGGCACGAAGTTTTATGCACACGAGGAATCCGGAGATAAGTTTTGGAAAGGCATGGTGACACCAGCAATTCCTCACGTTCTTTTCATGAACACTTTCTCCTTGGGGAATATTTTACACGACGCGACGACGGTTGGTCGTTGGCTTCGCTCGTGCTATTTTCCGCAACTCTTTGACAAGCCGATCGAGTCGACAAAATCTATAATTCAGGAAGGATTAGACGCTCAAAACGAGGAGATGAAGAACACAAAGTGTCGTTCGTATAATTTATGGAATTCTTTCGACCGACCGGTTCAATACATGTATTATTGCGGAAGAACATTTGAGAAGGAAATTTACGAGGCAGATTTATTATCCTGTTCGAGAAAAAGTGGGGGAATTTCCATTTCTTCGCCTATACGAAGATGGATGTATAGCTGGAGTTGCGCCAGCTTTCTCTTGGCGGATGACACGAATGTAAATTAGTGTGTGCGTGTATTTATTACAGATTCTATTTATACATACCTTGATTACCCAAATCTTTCATGATCCTTCAGTTTGTCCGCTTTCCTTTGCGCGAGATTTAGAAGCGACACCATCCGCAACTTGATGCAGTTTTGAGAGCACGCTAACACCAACTAACACGGCACTTCCGAGAACAAAGATGCCAGAAATGCGAAATAAGCCAACTCGATTTTGGACTTTCCGTTTTGATCACGGACGTGCATTTTTTATTCGCGTAGGAAGCCGTGATGTAATCGAGCGTTCCATCGGACTCCATGGTCATCAAGAGCGAATCAAAAACAAAATTTAAATCCGAAAGGCAATCATCGTAACTCGTAATGAATCCTCCTCCCGCGGATATGGCCACGCCGGAGACTATGACCTCACAGAGATCTGAATTCTGCGCCACGGTCAGCGCGTCCGGCGCCGAAAGAATGACCGCCTCTGAGCCGTATTTATCGAGCAAAGCGCGAAAATCGGTGGTATTTAAGATTTCACCCCTGGAAACATCTTCCGGGATGAGCCAAGGGTTTTGCGCTAATATGCGTGACTTGAGCGGATCGCCCTCAAACATTATCGCTTTACCACCAGCGGCGCGCAATTCGCTCATCGTTTTGATCGTACCGGAAGTATTGGCGTCCTCGATGAGAATAGAAGTTAAACTCGCGCCGTACAGTGCAACAACTATTAAGCGGAGAAATCCGTAGGAGCCTTGAACGAGCTGACCTAAATGCGTGCGTGGATCGTGAGCATCACCCCCGCACGCCGGCACCAAGTGTTCCACAACGAGCGGCACAACTCGTCTTTAAAATTTACTCGCTTCGAATCGGTGTGAAAATCGTGCTCGATGTACACCAACGCGGTTGAAACCAAAAGAAACGCCGCCAATAGCACCAACCAAATGTATGACTGAAACGGAGCGAAAAGCATGAGCAGCGAGAAGGTATCTGAACCGGTAGTTTCGAGCACGGTGAGCATTCGAGTGACGTCCGTGTGATAATATCCGCAAGAGACGCCGATGGAGCGCCTTCTCGCCGTATCCGACCACCACTGTCCGCTCACGTCAAAGTCTCGAGTGAAGTTCAAAGCCATTTGCTCGTACGTTTCTCCTCTGCTCGAATCCACGTCCCCGAATATC
>Ga0114997_10003852_pt1 | contig 11720 bp, 11 predicted proteins | sample ArcticOcean_MG_C_2_FD_87045 | JGI IMG/M metagenome (GOLD analysis project Ga0114997, IMG submission 87045) | Marine microbial communities from western Arctic Ocean - ArcticOcean_MG_CB4_136 | ecosystem: Environmental > Aquatic > Marine > Oceanic | place: Arctic Ocean: Canada Basin | collected... | reverse complement strand
CCTCTTCCTTTTTCTATAGAAGGTCTGCTCAATCGATTAAAAATTATATATTTATAAATCCTTTGTTTTGCAGAAAACCTTGCATGAAAATTTATGTTTCTCCTTTTAATTTTTATAATTGATACATTCATATCATTTACAAAGTGATTTATTGATTTTAAAAATTTATCTAGGTTTTGAATTTCTTTTTTGCATTCAAAATGTGCTGATTGTTCAATGGCATGAACCCCAGCGTCTGTTCTTCCAGATCCAATTAATAATATTTTTTCTTTTAAAAGTTTAGATAGTTTTGTTTGAATTAATTTTTGAATTGATTTTCCTTTAGGTTGAATTTGCCATCCAACAAAATTGGTTCCAACATATTCAATTAAAATTTGATATCTACGCATTATTCAATCTTGAACCTTTTTTAATCTGTGATCCAAGCATAAATTCACTAATGTTTTGAGGTCTTTTTCCTTGCCTTTGAATTTCTAAAACTTTAATTGATTTTTTATTCCCACAGCTAATCTCTAAATAATTATCTAATACCTCTCCAATTTCACCGCTACCAAGAGATAAACTTGCTTTTAAAATTTTGTATCTTTCCCCATTGTAAGTAAAAAAAGCACCAGGACTGGGATATAAACCATTTATTTTACCAATAATACTTTCCGCAGTTTCGGTCCATTCAATTTTTCCTTCTGTTTTTTCAATTTTAGCTGCATAGCTTGCTTGGTTATGATTCTGTTCTTTAAATTCTATTTTGCCCTCTAAGATTTCATCAATATTATCTAATATTTTTTCTGCTGCCATTGCAGAAAGCTTTTCAGATATTGTTTCTGAATTATCATCAGTCATAATTTCTATCTTATAGGAATTGCAAACAGGCCCTGTATCTAATTTTTCACCTATTCTCATAACGCTAATGCCTGTTTCTTTTTCTAAATTCATAATTGATCTTTGAATAGGTGCTGCTCCTCTCCATTTTGGAAGGAGTGATGCATGAATATTGATAAAACCTTTTTTAACCAAACTTAAATACTCTTTTGGAATAATTTGTCCGTAAGCAACTACAATTGCTATATCTGCATCTAACTCTTTTAAGTAATTATATTCCTCCTTGTTATTTTTTAATGAACTTGGTGTTCTATATTCTATTTTTAGAGTTTCGGAAATTCCCTGAATAGGTGATTTATTAATTTTTTGTCCTCTTTGCGATTTTTGAGGTGGTTGTGTATACACTACTGAAACAGAATAGCCATTCTGGTATAATGATTTTAATATAGGCACAGCAAAAAATGGCGTTCCCATAAAGACAATTTTTTTTAACATTTTTTAAAGAATTTCTCTATTCACCTTAATTCTAGAAAGTTTTTTTATAATCATTGATTTTTTTAGTTTTGATAAATAATCAATAAATAAAATTCCTTCTAGGTGATCCATCTCATGTTGTATGCAAGTTGCTAATAATCCATATGCTTTTAATAGTTGTTTTTTTCCTTCATAATCTAAATACTCAACCTCACATGTATTAGGTCTTTCTATTTCTGCAAATTGATCTGGCACAGATAAACATCCTTCTTCATATCTTGATTTCTTTTCATTCTTATTTTTAATAACAGGGTTAACAAAAAATCTTGGTTCTTTTTTATTTTCATCTCTACTAATATCCATAACTATAATTCTTTTAGGAACTCCAATCTGGATAGCTGCAAGTCCAATTCCAGGGGCATCATACATTGTATCAAGCATATCATCCATCAGAGCTCTCTCCTCATCTCCAACTTTTTCAACACTACTTGATACTTTGCGCAATATCTTGTTAGGTTCTGTTAAAATTTTTTTAACTGACATAATTACTTCCTATTTTATTATAAATTTTAAAGTTTTAAAGGAAGAACTTTAAGAAGAATCTTGTTTCTTAGAAGGCCAATATCTAGCTGATTGAGTGCTTCAATTATAAAATACATTGTATCATCATCAATATTCTTTAATTCATCTTGCCCTATAACTTCAACAATTCTAAGCATAGTAGTTGCTATATCTTTGTTATTAATAAATATTTGAATATCAGATGGCATTTCCGATTTATTTATTTTATATAAATTTTTAAATTTTTCTGAAACTTTAATACCATCAGACTTAAAAGCTTCAACTAAAATAATATCCTTTTTGGAAAAAAAATACTTTTTATCTTTTTTAACTTTTTTTAGTAAATCATTTAAATCTTTAGTTATTTTTTTTTTATCCCCTTCTTCTTTTTTAAAATAGTTAATCAATTTTGATTGATGCAATATCTTATTGTTTATTTTAATAGTTGTTAGTTCATTTATATTTTTATCAATATACTTTTCATAAAATCTGGTAAAATTTGCTGGAATATCCTCTTGTTCCAGTTCTGTTAAAAGTAATCTTAGTTCAGAATTAAATGCATTTTCTATATTTTCTTTTTTTAATGAATTTTTTAGAGCATTCATCAATTGAAGTTTATTCTCAATCTCTGTTGTTATTAAAATACCCTGGTAAATTAAAGCTCTTGTTTCTATAGCGGATAATACTTTGGTAGCTTCCTTAATGTTAAGTAATTGATTAATTTTAAATTGAAACCGCTTATAAAGTTCAAATAATTCTTTTTCTGAGTAATTTCCTTCATGTGTTGCTTTTTCAATATTACTGATTTTATCCATGTCTGTAAGATCTATATCTTGAATATCGCCTAGTAAATTTGATGTTGATAAATATTTCCAAATTTGTTTTGATGTAGATTCTGTAGGTTCGTATTTAAACTTAGGATTAGTACGATGAGACAAATGAAAATCTAAAATTGTTTTTTCTGAAATAGTTGTTTCTGGTTTACTTTCATAGCCCATTAAATAATTAATTTTATTTTCATAAAATTTTTCTTTAAACCCAGATTCTTTTTTTAAGTCTAAAAATAATTGTGCTTTTTCTTTTTTATCATTATTTATTAAACAATAAATATTAAATTTAGATAAATATTCATCTTGAATGACTTCTTTAATATTTAAAAATATGGCACATGCTTTTTCTATTTCAGATCTAGAAAGATAATCATCGACTAATAATCTAGTGAGTTTTGGATGGATATTAATAATTTTATTTTTTAACAAATAATTCTCAATTAAATTTAAATTATAATCTTTAATAAGCCAGTTTGATTTTATTTCAAAGAATTGCTCTTTTGAGATATTTATTTCAGGATAATAAGCATTAGTTAAAAGTAAAATATTTAAAATTTCTGAAGCATCCTTTGAAAGATCTATTTTATTAATTCTCTTAAATATGTTTAGTATTTGGTCACCATTTGAATTAGACCACATATTAATATCTAGCCCATTTTCTGCTGGATCATACAGGCCTATAATCTTAATTTCTTTTGATATAAGTGTTTGGTCTTCCTCTATATTTAGCTCGTCATCTTTATCTGATTGCATTTTGTAAATGCTATTTTGTACAACATCTTTTTTTTTACTACTTTCTATTATTTCTGAATTTTCAATATTTTTTTTTTGATCTATCTTCCATATATCAACAGGTTCTTCTTCAGATTGAACGGTAAGCCCAAAAAATAAATAAAATAGGAAAACTGGTAAATAACCTTTATTTAACAATTTTGAGCTTTTCATTTGAAATAATTTTTTCAATTTCTTTACTGGGAGAAGGAAGGTCAATTTTACCTAGGAAGATCACCGCACTAATAATGACAATTAAAATTAACATCACCACAATTAAAAAGCTTTTACTTTTGCCAGCACTTGTATTTCTTGATAATTGCATATATTCTCTATTAATTTCAAATTAAGACATATTTGTGTTTTTTCAATAAAGAAAATTTATGAAATCAAATAAAAACCTTGTTTTTTTAGGCATGATGGGGTCTGGTAAATCTTCTATTGGTAAATTAATTTCCAAAAAATTAGATCTTCCATTTATTGATATAGACATTTTGATTGTAAAAAATGCTGAGATGAGTATTTCTGAAATATTTGAAAAAAAGGGTGAAAACTACTTTAGAAATCTAGAAGAAAAAATCACTCTAAAATCTCTAAAAAAAGTTAAAAATGTTATTTCTTTGGGTGGTGGTGGTTTTATTAATGCTAAGATTAGAAATGAAATTCTTACTAGTCATTATTCTTTTTGGCTTAAATGGGATGAATCTACTTTGATTAAAAGAATTAAAAATAGTAAAAAAAGACCACTTGCATTTAAGTCAACTGACGACGAGATAAGAACAATGATTAAAGATAGATCAAAAATATATAAAAAGGCACAATTCAAAATAAACTGTAATAAACTTACAAAAACTGAGATATTACAAAAAATTATAAAAATTTATGAGCTTAATTAAACTGCAGATTAAAACTGGAGATCTAAAATATCCAATTTTTATAGGAAATAATATTTTAAATAAACTTAAGACAATTTTAAAAGAAAATTTGATCAACTTTAATCAATGTCTTGTTATTGCTGACAAAAATGTACCACTAAAACTAGTAAATAAAGTCTTAAATTCTTTACCTAAAAAAAAAATATCTGTTTATTATTTTACCTCTAGTGAAAAAAATAAAAATCAAAAAAGTATTAATAATATTTTATCTATATTATTAAGCAAAAATTTTAACAGGAATGATTGTGTTATTTCTATTGGTGGTGGAATTACTGGAGATGTGTCTGGCTTTGCAGCCAGTATGTTTAAGAGGGGATTGAAATTTATTAATATACCTACTACTTTATTATCTCAGGTAGATTCTTCAATTGGTGGCAAAACAGGAATAAATAGTAAGTATGGTAAAAATCTAATTGGTGCTTTTTACCAACCTAGCTTAGTTATTTCTGACATTGTTTTTTTGAAATCCTTACCCAAGAGAGAAATTATATGTGGCTATGGAGAAATTTTAAAACATGCAATAATTGCTGATAAAAAATTTTTTTCCTTTTTAGATATAAATGGTTCTCAAATTTTAAACCTTAAAAGTCCTTTCATAGAAAAAGCAATTTTCAAAAGTTGTTCCATTAAAAAGAAAGTTGTTGAAACTGATGAAAGGGAAACTGGTATAAGAAAAATTTTAAATTTTGGACATACGTTTGCGCATGCTTATGAGGCAACACTGGGGTATTCAAGAAAACTTAACCATGGAGAAGCAGTTATACTTGGTATTAAAACGGCAACAAAATTTAGTTTATTAAATAAAATTCTAAATATTAATGAATATAACTTAATTGAAAATCATTTAAATAAACTAAATCTTCCAAATAATATTTATAAATTCTTTTCTATAAAAGATTTAAATAAAATTTTGTCTTTTATAAAAAAGGATAAAAAAAATAATACAAATAAAATTAATTTAATCCTACTTAAAAAAATAGGGTATCCACTATATAAAATGCAATTTGATTCAAAAAAAATTAATCTCTTTTTAAGAAAAGAATTAGTTAAGTAATATTTGAATTGAGTGGATATATTCTTTCATCTCTAAATCTAAAACACTATAAATTCTTTTAGTTGAATCTATCTTACTTGTTTTGGCAAGTTCCTCAGAATTTATTATTAACTTTAAATGAAATTTTCCATCTTGGTGACCCTTGTGATTTTTATGTAAGAAACTCTTATCCTCAATTTTAAGCTCCTGAATAACAATTTTTGTTTCAAGCTTATTTTTAACAATTGCAATTAATTCATTTATATTCATAAGTATATTTTTTTATTATTATATAACATGAAAAATATTTGTGATTGGAATAATTGCTCTGAAATTGGTGAATACAAAGCTCCAATTGAAAAAGATAATAGCAAAAGTTATAGACTGCTTTGCTTGCCTCATGTTAAAGAGTTTAATAAAAATTGGAACTATTTTAAGGGAATGGATGATGAGCAGGTTTTTGATTTTTTAAAATCAGATATGACTTGGCACAAACCCACTCAAAGCTTTAGTTCTTCAGACAATTTTTTTAAAGTTCTCTGGAACAACACTTTAAAGGATGAGTTTGATAAAACTAAGCTCAGAGGTGAATATAATCACATGAATCAATTCAAATTTGATTCTAATGATATTAAAGCTTTTAGTATTCTAGGTGTTTCTGTTGGTTTAAAATGGGAACAAATACAGGAGAAATTCAAAACTCTTGTCAAAAAATTTCACCCTGATATTAATTTAGGAAATAAAGAATACGAAGAAAAACTTAAATTAATTACTTTAGCTTACACTCAGTTAAAGAATACATATAGGCAAAAAATTGACACCTAATTTAAATATGCAGCCAGACATAAAAATGTCTTTAAAACAAAATTTTGGTATTGACTCAGACATGGAAGTCGATGCGTTCTCAAAAAAAAGTGAGTATGTACCTGAAATAGATAAAAATTATAAATTTGATAGAGATACTACTCTTGCTATCATATCGGGCTTTGCTTTTAATAAGCGTGTCTTGGTTCAAGGTTATCATGGTACAGGAAAATCTACTCATATTGAACAAATTGCTGCTAGATTAAACTGGCCTTGTATTAGAGTTAACTTAGACAGTCATGTAAGTAGGATTGATCTTATTGGCAAAGATGCAATTGTTGTAAAAGATGGCAAACAAATTACAGAGTTTAAAGAAGGTATTTTACCTTGGTCTATTCAAAACCCTGTTGCTCTTGTGTTTGATGAATATGATGCAGGAAGACCAGATGTGATGTTTGTTATTCAAAGAGTGCTCGAAGCAGAGGGAAATTTTACCCTTCTAGATAAAAATAAAGTAATAAAACAAAATAAATTTTTTAGATTATTTGCAACCTCTAATACAGTTGGATTAGGTGATACAACTGGACTTTATCATGGCACACAACAAATAAACCAGGGACAAATGGATAGATGGAATATTGTTACATCTTTAAATTACTTAAGCCTTGATAGAGAAATGGAAATTATCTTAGCAAAAAATAAAAATTTAAATAATGCTAAAGGCAAAGAAAAAGTAGCAAACATGATTAAGGTGGCTTCATTAACTAGAAAAGGTTTTATAGCAGGAGATATTTCAACAGTTATGAGTCCCCGAACTGTGTTGCATTGGGCTGAGAATACAGAAATTTTTAAAGATACTGGTTATGCGTTTAGAGTTACATTCTTAAATAAATGCGATGATATAGAAAAGAATATTATAGCTGAATATTATCAAAGATGTTTTGGTGAAGAATTGCCAGAGTCGATGGTAAATATTCAGATATAAATGAGTAATAAAGAAGATAATTTTAAAGAACAATTTAAACAAGCTCTAATCTCTACTGCAAAAGTAATTTCTGAAGATTATAAGTCAGATATAAAAAAAATTGATAAAGATTTAAAGTCAAAAAAGATAAATTTTTTTGATGTAACAAATTTATCAAATAAAAGTGATTTTATTAGACTTAGAGCAGAAACTGACTCAGGTGCACTTAAAAAAAAATTTTCAAATAAAGAAATATTTAATAAAAACATACCTAATAATCCCTCTTGTAAATCTCTATACAATATTGCTGAAAAAATTAGATATGAGATTTTGGGTGGAAAAATGCTTAAAGGTGTCAAAAAAAATTTAAGCGAAAATTATAATCAAAAAATTTCTTTAACCCGTAAAGATCAATTAAAAAATAAAGAAGATGTTCCTGTAACAGAGGCTTTTGAACTTTATATGTTAAAAAAATTTTTTAAATTAGAACTTAATGTCACTTCCTCAAAAATGTTAAGTTTTTGGGAAAAAGATTTTACTTCTTCTATTGATAAACATTTAGAATTTTTAAATAAAAATTTAGAAGATCAAAATAACTATAGTTTAAAATTTTCAGAAATTCTTGGAAATATGGATGTTTTTAATTCTAATAATGATGAAAACCAAGAAGATAAAAATGACAAAGATAACGAACAGGAAAGCAAATCAGAAAATAATGGCGATAACCAATCAGATGGTAATGAAAATGAAAATAAACAAGATGAAACTCAAACAAGTTTAGATGTAGGCTTTGACCTTAACGACCAACAAATGGATAAAAAATTAGAAAATTCTGATTCTCTTAAAGAAAATACAGAAAGTGTTATTCAAAAAAATAGTTCAAATAATTTAGATCAAGAATACAAAATTTTTACAACAGAATTTGATGAAATTGCAAAAGCTGAAATATTGGAGGATATAACAGAAATACAAAAATTAAGAAAAAATTTAGATCAACAACTTATTGGTTTCCAAGACCTAATAACAAAACTTGCAAATAAATTACAAAGACAACTTCTTGCAAAACAAAATAGAGCGTGGGAATTTGACTTGGAAGAAGGTTTGTTGGATAGTTCTAAACTAACTAGAGTTATTATGGATCCCTATAACTCACTATCTTTTATGAGGGAAAAAGATCTTGATTTTAAAGACACGATAGTAACTCTACTAATTGATAATTCAGGATCAATGCGTGGACGTCCTATAACGATCGCAGCACTTTGTGCTGATATATTATCTAGAACCTTAGAAAGATGTTCGGTAAAAGTTGAGGTGTTAGGTTTTACTACCAAAAATTGGAAAGGTGGAAAAAGTAGAGAAGCTTGGAATAAAATTGATAAACCAAAAAATCCTGGAAGACTTAATGACTTAAGACACATAATTTATAAAGGAGCAGATACCCACTGGAGACAAGCTAAAAATAACATAGGATTAATGCTCAAAGAAGGGTTATTAAAAGAAAATATAGATGGAGAGGCTATAAACTGGGCTTACAACAGAATAAAAAAAAGAAAAGAAGAAAGAAAAATTTTAATGGTAATTTCTGATGGTGCGCCAGTAGATGACTCTACTTTGTCAGTTAATTCAGGTGATTTTCTTGAAAAACATTTAAAAAAAATAGTTAAATTTATAGAAACTAAAAATGATGTTGAAATTTTAGCCATCGGTATTGGACATGATGTTTCCAGGTACTATGACAAAGCTATTAAAATAACAGACGTACATGAACTTGGAGATGTGATGATTTCTCAACTAAGTGGTCTATTTGAAAATAAAAAAAAATTACACTAAATCTTTAATAGATCTTTATTTTTCCATTTAATATTGACTTCTGCACCATGTCTTGTTTCTGAATTTTTACATAAAATATTAGCATAATTTTTTTCAAGCAAAGTTTTGCCTATAAAAATACCAAGACCTAAGCCTGATTTAGATTTTATAGAAGATTTATAAGATTTAATGTAAGGCTCACCAATTTTTCTTAGTACATTACTAGTATATCCCTCACCATCATCTTCAATTGAAATTTCTGTAATATCACTGTCACTTTTTATGTTTATAAAAACTTTACTTTTCGAAAATTTATTTGCGTTTCCAATAAAATTTCTTAATCCATAAACAATCTCAATAGATTTAGTAATATTTAATGAATTAGAATATTGGTCAAAATTTAAAATAAATTCTTTTTTACTTGTTTTTCTAAAAGACTTTACAATTTCACTAATATAATCAGCTATAGTTAGATCTCTATCAATAAAATCATCTTCAACATTTGGGTCTAAAGTTAATTTTTTTAAGATTTCACTACATCTTTCAATTTGGCTCACTAATAGATCAAGATCTTTTTTAATCTCAATATCATTTTTAAATTGTTTCAATAAATCAGAGGATATAATTTTCATTGTGGAAAATGGGGTGCCCAAAGAATGCGCTGCTGCTGCCGCTTGGCCACCAAGAGACAAAAGCTCATGTTCTTTTGACATAATTTCTTCCATCTTGTTTAGAGCTTCTTTCCTAATTCTTGACTCCTTGCCAAAAGTTAAAGCAAAATAATTCAAAAAAATTAAAGCAATAATCAATGATGTAGGAATTGAATAATAATAATAACCATCAATATGAAAATGCTCATTTACTGGGTAAGGTAGTGATTTACTAAAAAAAGTAAGAAAAATAATCACTAAAATTGTGATAATAACTAATAAAAAATTACTTTTAAAACCTAGGTTTGATGATGAAAAAATAGATGGAATTATTAAAAAGATTGAAAAAGGGTTTACAATTCCCCCAGTTAAATAAATTAAACAACTTAGCTGTAAAATATCAATTAAAAAAAAAAGGAAAGCTGTTTTGTCTAAAAGTTGGGTATTCTTATTAATATAAAGTAAATAAAGATTACTTAGTATTCCAATTATAATTATTAAATTTCCTAAAAATAAATGAAATTTAAATTCAAAAATAAAATAAATCAAATTTATAGTTACTAACTGACCAATAATAGCAATAAACCTTAGATTGATGTATGTTGATTTTTTTAATGAAAAGTATTTTGAAGTTTCAAAAAACTTCATTATTAGATATCTAGATTTTGAACATTAATTGCATTAGAGACAATAAAATCTTTTCGTAAAGCAACATCGTTGCCCATTAAAGTGTGGATGAGATGCTGATCTTTTTTTAAGTCTTTTGAGTATTGAACTTGTAATAAATTTCTTGTTTCAGGGTCTAAAGTAGTACTCCATAACTCTTCTGGATTCATTTCTCCCAATCCCTTGAATCTTTGAATGCTCATTTTAGATTTTACTTCCTCATAGGCTCTAATAAATTCTTTGCTTCCTTTTTTTACTCTTTGTAATTCTTTATTATTTTTTAAAATATAATTTTCTAATTCACTTTCATCTTTTATATAAATTCCTTTTGTACCTTTGTTAATTTTAAATAATGGTGGTTGAGCAAGGTAGACATGTCCATTTTCAATCAATTTATTAAATGGTTTGTTGTTAAAAAATGTTAACAATAATGCTCTAATATGTGATCCATCAACATCTGCATCGGTCATAATAATAATTTTTCCATATCTTAAATCTTTTGTATCTAAAATTTCAGCTTTCGGGTCAAGACCAAGTGCATTAATTAAAGTAACAACTTCATTAGATGACATCATTTTAGCTAATGATTTTGTTCTGTGTTCACTGCCATCTTTGTTGCTATTCTTTTTAAGAGCAATTTCTTCAACATAAGTATTAAGAATTTTTCCCCTCAATGGTAAAACAGCTTGATTTGACCTGTTTCTTCCTTGTTTTGCAGAGCCTCCAGCAGAATCTCCCTCAACTATAAATAATTCTGTTCCTTCTTGTTTTCCTATTTGGCAATCAGCTAGTTTTCCAGGTAACCCACTTAACTCTAAGGCGCCCTTTCTTCTTACATTTTCTCTAGCTTTTCTAGCTACATCTCTTGCGAGTGCTGCCTGCATTACTTTTGCTAAAATAATTTTAGAAGTTGTTGGATTTTGATCGAACCATATTGATAATCTTTCACTAACAATACTTTCCACAATCATTCTCACCTCAGATGAAACTAACTTATCTTTTGTTTGAGAGGAAAATTTTGGATCAGGTATTTTTGCTGAAATAACACATGTAAGACCTTCTTTAATATCATCACCTGATATTGTTAATTTATTTTTCCTTAATAAATTATGTTCTGTTGCATATTTATTAATTACTCTAGTTAATGCACTTCTAAAACCTAGTAAGTGAGTACCACCATCTTTTTGATAAATATTATTTGTATAGGGATAAATATCTTCACCATAACTTGCATTCCATTTTAAAGAACATTCAATTTCAATATCATTTTTTTTACCCTCAATATAAATTGGCTTTTTAAATAAATCGTTTCCTGCTTTATTAATTAGTTTTTCTCTTTTTTCATCTAAAAAATCAACAAACTCTGAAACACCACCATCAAATTTAAATACTATAATTTTTTCT
>Ga0114997_10003851_pt1 | contig 11720 bp, 10 predicted proteins | sample ArcticOcean_MG_C_2_FD_87045 | JGI IMG/M metagenome (GOLD analysis project Ga0114997, IMG submission 87045) | Marine microbial communities from western Arctic Ocean - ArcticOcean_MG_CB4_136 | ecosystem: Environmental > Aquatic > Marine > Oceanic | place: Arctic Ocean: Canada Basin | collected... | reverse complement strand
GTCATGACTAACAATAGATTTCATTTTGGTGTGGGTGTTAGTCCCTGGTATGAAGATTTTCTTGCAACCGGAGAGCGCTGGGAAAAGCGTGGTAAAAGAATGGATGAACAAATAGATATTTTAAAAGGACTCATGAATGGAGAGTATTTCTCTTACAAAGGAGAGTTTTATGATATTCCTGAATTAAAGCTATGTCCTGCTCCAACGAAACCAGTCCCTATACTTATTGGCGGTCATTCAAAACCAGCATTAAGGCGTGCTGCAAGGGTTGGTGACGGTTGGATTAGTGCTGGCCTTAGTCTTGAAGAGACAAAGAGCTTAATTGATCAAATTAATTCTTTTAGGGAAGATTTTGGAACTATGGATCATCCAAATTATCAATTTCAAGTAATGGGCGAGGCAGCATACTCCCCTGATGGAGTAAAACAATTAGAGGATTTAGGAGCAACTGAGGTAATTGTTGCCTTTAGAAATACCTATGAAGGTGGCGCTGATGAAAGGACGCTCGAAGGAATGATTGCAGAAATAAACTGGTATGCAGAAGAGGTAATTAATAAAACTAGATAATATTTAGTTTTATCTATTTATCTAAAGATTTCCAAAATCTTCGGTAAAGAATGATCAAGAAATATTTGAACTCTTCTCTTGAAACTCCTATTAAATTTTTGCACAAAGCAATTAACTGAATATTTTTTATTAGCAGGAAAAGATAGCTGAGCTTCATTTTGCTTGTACCGAGAACTGCTGCTTTGAATTCTAGATAGGGCTTTAAAACATCCATTATTTCAAAATAATAATCCCCTTTTTTATTTTTATTAATGCTGGATAGGCTATTTTCATGGTGTCTTATTGAGACAAGATTCTCGTCAACATGGAACAAAGTATTTTTTTTTGCACAGCGAATCAAGAAATCAAGATCATGCGCTGATGGATACGCGTTATTGAAACCTTGAAGAGCAAAAAATGTTTCTTTGCTAATGAGCACTGAGGACCAAGGAACTGAAAGATTTAAACTTAATAAGTCATTAAAAGCTGTTTCAGGAGAAAAGTCTTGATTAATATAAATTTTTTTATTGTCCATAATGACCTCACAACTCGTAAATATCACCTTAGGATCAATCAGATGGTTGTCTCCTAGGGCTTGTAATTGTCGCTCTAGCTTGTTGTCAGACCAAATATCATCTACATCTAAAATTGCAATCCATGCTCCCGAGGCATGAAGCAAGGCATCATTTCGCGCTAATGCAATATCAATCGTCGAAGTCCGCTCAAAATATTGCAGACGTTCATCCTTGAATGAAAGAAATATATTCTTAGATTCATCAATAGATGCATTGTTATAAAATATTAATTCCCAGTTTGAGTATGTCTGGTTAATCACAGAAGAGATAGCGGACTCAAGAAATTCCTCTCCGTTCAAGCAATTCATAAGGATTGAAATTTTAGGATTAGCATTCAGCATTTTTCAATTATTAAAAAAAAATATAGATCTTTATATTACCATCCAAGGTATTACTCCATCAGAACAGATATTTTCTAGAAAATCTTTGTCTCTTTGAGTATCCATGCAATACCAAAAGCCTTCGTGCTTATATGCAAGAAATTGATTTATCTTCGCTGCATATTCCAAGGGCTCTTCCTCAAAAATAGTTGCATCATCTTCAATAAATTCTAATATTTGTGGCTCAACTACAAAAAACCCCCCATTAACCCAACCTTGCTCCATCTGAGGCTTCTCTTTAAAGGATGTCACGTTATTATGTTCATCAATCTTAAGCTCCCCAAATCTTGCTATGGGATGCACAGCAGTTACTGTAACTAATTTATTTGCAATCTTATGCGCGGTTAACAATTCTTTAAAATTAACATCTGACAAACCATCCCCGTAAGTAAGCATAAAAGTTTCATTTCCTATGTAAGCTTTTAATCTTTTTAAACGCCCGCCTGTCAGGGTATCTCTGCCTGTGTTCGCCAAAGTAACTTCTATATTAAACTGTGGTATTTTTACTGTGACAGTTTCACTGGTCATTAATTTATCAATCGCTGATTCAGAGAGACCTGCAAGATCAAAAAAATATCTCCTTATAACATCTCCCTTGTAGCCCAAAGCGATGCAGAACTCAGAAAATCCATATCTTTTATATGACTCAATGATATGCATTAAAATTGGTTTACCGTTGATATCAACCATCGGTTTTGGAATTTTTTTTGTGTATTCAGAAAGTCTGGTGCCTAGACCGCCAGCTAAAATAACAATTTTCATATTATGTAAGTTACAAAGTTATTTTTAATTTTATTAGTGCAGTTGATTGCTATATATTTTTTACTATGCATTATCCCGCTTCAAATACAACAGCCACCATTCTTCCAGTGCTTTAACACCTCGACTGCCTGTTAAAAAATGGATACTACTAGACAAGTTAGAGCTTAGTTGCTGGTAATATATTATACCGGCGTAATATACTAAGTAGGTATCGAATTTTTGAGATACTGCTTCATTTCCTTTAAAGGAATGAGCTCTATCAGCAGTGCTTCTAAGAAATTTTTCTTCGCAATTAAAACAAAACCTTAAAAATGGCAATAATGCTTCTAATGAAAGAGCTGATATCTCATTAGACTTTGGATAATTAAGAAAACTGTTAAGAGTTTGGGCTATTGGAAATAATTGCCCCAAAGGATATAGCTCCTTTTTTAATTTTTTATTTAAATAAAAATTTGGTTTTTCAGCAAAATGTAATTCAGCCTCTTCATTATTAACTATGATCTTTCTCTCACGTTTAGATGCAAATCTGGAGAGTGAGAGTGATATTTTAATATCATCACAAAAAAAATCTATTTCGATAAAATCTGACTGTTGTAATGCTTTTTTGTTAACTATGATGCGTTCAAAATTATCTGGGTTTAGGTTTAAAACTTTAAAAATTGACATCACGTGAAGCAATTGATCTAAAAAGATAGAAGAGTATATTTCAGAATATTTGGTTTCACCTGATAACCTGCTCTCCTGCAGTGGATCATGCCAAATAATATCTATTTTTTTTATAGCAATAGATTGAATCTCTTCAAAAAAATCTCTGACAAAATAGGCAAAATAAAATTCAAGATTTATAAAAATACTATTGTAGCCTTTGTTAATGAAGGACTCGAAACCACTAATGGAGGAAAATAGTGGCTTTTCAATCAATATATCGGCATCACGATCTTGATGTGCAAAAAAATCTTGATGATGTTGGCTTGAGTGAGACGCTATAATTACCTTGCGCCTCTTTTGAGGTTTTTGGAAATCTTTGTTGTCAATTAATGTTACATTTGTAAAGAGGCTCGAGCTAAGAAGAGCCTGTCTTTTGCCTTTAAGATTTGAGCGGCAAACCCAATCTACTTTTAGGCTAGGATAAAGCTTTAATAGCTCCGATAAGACAGTACTGGCCCATCTTCCTCCACCAACAAAGGTTAGACCCTTAAAGCTCAATTAATGAAACCTGTGGAAGAGGAATAATACAAGTTGCTTTTATGCCTCGAGCACGGAGATGATTCACAATCTCATCCCTTAAATGCCACGCAAATATCACCAAGTAATCTGGACATGAAGATTCTAAACATTCATTTGAAAGAACGGGGATGCGAGTTCCTGGAATAAATTTATTTAACTTTAAAGATGAAGGTTGCTCTACAACATAAGGCAAAAGATCTTGATCTAAGCCAACATAATTAATTAAAGTTACAGCTCTAGCTGGAAGGCTATATCCAGCAACACTTTTACCTTGCTTTTTAAGTTCGATTAATTTTTGTAGCAGATTAATCTTTGATGACACTGTTTTTTCTTTAAAAGAGTTGTAGGTATCTTGATTAAAAAAACCGAGGTCTTTTTCTTTTTGCAGGAATTCTTCTACAGATCCATCAAAGGAAGCGTGAATTCCCTTGCGAACAGTTACTCTAATGTTGCCCCCATACCTTGAAGTCTGCTGAACCCTGACAACAGAAAACTTATATTGAGAAAAAAGATTCACTATTGCATGGATTGACAGTGATCTTAAATGCTCATGATAAATAGTATCGTATTGAGTTGCTCTTATTATTTCAGCAAGATAGTGGTTTTCAAAGCAAAACCAGCCATCTTCAGATAAGACTATCTCAAGCCCCCTAATAAAATCTCCAAGCTTCTGAACATGTGCAAAAACATTAGTAGCCGTTGCAAGAGCAGCTCTTCCCTCTCTTTTAACTACTTCTTTTGCAGCAGCTTCTCCAAATGGCATTCGCAAAGTTGGGATCCCATCGGCATTTGCTAAATCAGCAATATTTGTGGGCTCCACACCAATCACCTTGACACCAGTCTTTTGAAAGCCTTTTAAAAGAGTGCCATCATTAGAACCCAAGTCACATACTAGATCAGTCTTGTGTAACTCTAAAGAGGAGACTAGGTCAGCGGCCATCTCAGCCTGATAGGTTATTAATTCTTTGGTAACGCCTGTTTTATAATTATAATCATCGCCAAACATTACATTAGCAGGGGTAATATAGCCAAGCTGGTTAAGTCCACAAATATTGCACCATTTTTGCTCCAAGGGATATGAAGTTTCTTCAATGTAATCAATGTCTATTGGCTTTAATTTATCTGCTAGGGGCTGAATACCCAAGTCAATAACAGGCTGCAAATCAATGTTCCCACAAATTTGACATTTTGTTTGGGCCCCATCACTGAGATCATGGTCATTCATAATATTTAATCTGTTATTTAAACCCCATACTAACTTAGAGAGGTTAATGCTTCCAGTTAATCGTAGCTATTATGATAGATGTTAGTCTTGCACAAGACATGAAACTATAGAGTTTCAATAAAGCATATTGATGATTATGGATATTAAAAATTTTAGATTATAGAAAAAAATTAAAATCTTTTCTACATATCTCTTCAGGATCATGGGGCAAATCAGCAATATTGCAAATCAAGCTTTCTGATTTTGATAAGCCTTCGAAAGCAAACCAAAATCCTGGGGGAATAGTTAATCTGAAATAGGGATTTTGAGATAGAGTCTCCTCAAACCTTTCGTATTTCTTATCTAGAGCGTTCTCTTGAATTAGATGAACTTTTACTTTTCCCATTGGCACTACTAAATTCACAGTCATTGTTTTATGCATCTTCCAGCCACGGATCTGATTCATTTTGATTGTTGAAAAGTACACCTCCTGAATATCAATTTTGTCAGGGTTACTTTGCAAATAGCCATGGAGAACATTTCCACCTTCAGTGGAAATAATTTTTAATTTTGTCTTGGTAAATGTTATTTCTTTCATAAGCTATCACTGTAATTCTCTATCTGAGTTGCTGTGAAATCAAAAATTTTTCCTTGTTTATCAGAGTAAAAATGCTGATACCATAATGCTGTTAATTTCATAGTGTCTTTAAAACTTAGCTTTGAGAACCAACCAAGCTGCTCATTTGCTTTTGAGCTATTCAGGGCAAGTAATTTTGATTCATATAGAATATTTTTGTTCTCTTGATCTATTTTCCAAGAAAATCCCACTAAAAACTCACTTAAAATTTGCGAGACATCAATAACATTATAAGTTTGGTCTGAATTGGGGCCAAAATTATATGCTTGACCATTAATGGATTTATTTTCTTTTAGGGATTGAGCCAGCAGCAAGTAACCATGTATAGGCTCTAAGACATGTTGCCATGGTCTAGTTGAGTAAGGATTCCTGATGGTTAAAGCTCTATTAGCTTGCCACGCTTTAATTGCATCTGGAACAATTCTACCGCTGGACCAATCGCCTCCACCAATTACATTGCCCGCTCTTGCTATTGCTATTTTAACACTATGATTATTTTGAAAAAAAGAATGAAAATAACTTTTAATTGCTAGTTCTGCTGCTCCTTTGGAGCCGCTGTAGGGATCAAGACCTCCAAGCCTGTCTTCCTCATGATAGCCCCTATCAAGCTCTAAATTCTCGTAAGATTTGTCACTGGTAATTATAACTACGCTACATTCTTCGCGATATGTTCTTAATGATTCGAGTAAATTAATTATTCCTAGCGTATTTGTTGTAAATGTAGCGTAAGGATTCTTGTAAGAATCTAATACGAGAGGCTGGGCTGCTAAATGAAAAATAAAGTCTGGCTTATTTTCGTGAATGATCTTTTTTAGTGCTTCTAGATCCCTAACATCTGCACGCAAATCCTTGTCAAAAATTTTTGAAATACTTTCATAATGAGACGGATAATTGCTAGCGCTGTCAGATAAGCCAATCAAATTTGCTCCTAGCATCTTGAGCCATGCAGAAATCCAACTTCCTTTAAATCCGGTATGGCCGGTCACCAAGACCTTAGAGTCTGAGAAAATCTTTTTTAAATTATTCATAGGTTACTTAAAAAAACTATCGACATTTTGCTGTGTGGGTAAATTAAAATAATTAGAAATCTTTATAACATCTTTTTGATTATTTGAACCTATCTGAAGATCTTGAAATTTTTTAATTGCTGCCTCTAAGCCCTCAGCGTCATCAAACGCTTTCCACAATTTTTTTGAAATAGAATCTGGAATTATATTATTGGGGATTAAATTTGCATGATTTAAGACAAAAGCTGGAATGCGTCGAACAATTCCCTCCAAAGCAGCACTGGATGAAGAAGTAATTAATATTTGAGCATGCTGGAGCAATTTATCAGCACTTGATTTACTTTCAATTCTTATATTTTTTAGTTTGATTTGATTTCGAAATATGCTGAATTTACCAGCGCCTGGATGAGGTTTGATCACAAAATTTATGCTGGGAAAGGAGACTGCTATTTTGACTATGATTTTAATCATTTCTTGTGATTCGCCTGGGTGAATGGAGGGCAAAATTAAAAAGTATTTTTGATCCTTTGTATACGAATTATTTAAATGTCTATATCTAAAAGCTGGAGCTACAAAAACATTTATATTTTGATCATATCTTTTTAAAATTGGAATAAAGTCTTCGCCAATCACCCCAATGCTCTCTGGAACTACCTTGCAAATCCTTTCCTGCTGACTGGGAGATAGCTGAAATGAGTATTTATTGGGAACAAAACCCATATAACCCTTAGATTTAGTTTCTGGATGGAATAAATTTAATGCCAAATTGAGCCCTCTATCCATTGGGGTATTTTCCCACCAATCTATAAAAGTTAATATGTCGACTCCCTTGTCTTCTCTTAGATTTTGTAAAAATTTAAAATTTAAAATGCCTTCAGCAGACATGCTATTGAAAGGCTCATTTTTTAAAGAGCTACATATTAAATACTCAAGTTCTTTATCTTGATTTAATGAATTATGTTGAAGCTTATCATTTTGCATATCAAGAAATTTTTCCTGATATTGCATAGCTTCTTTTAAGTCTGAAAGACTAAGGTAGAGCTCTCTAAAAAAATACTTTTGCCTATGAGGCTCTATTTGTTGCAATACTCTGGCAAGACTCCATAGATTAGTATTAATAATTGTAGGTACAAAGAAAATATTTTTGTTAGTTTCGAAGTCTAAAAAAGTCTCTAAATCAGGATAATACCGATCGCAATTTTCTGTAGGAGATAAAAATACCTCTGCAAGAGTAATAGGGGAATGATAATTTAGTTTAGAAAACTTAATTTTTATAAGTAGTAAATGTAAAAGTTTATTTAAAAAAAAATAATAGGGTCTTACCGCACTCTTCAGCTCCTCGAAGAGCCCTCCTTTATTTGGCTTTATTATTATTTCTGGACAAGAGGCGCCTATGCTGTGATTTAAAATTTTTTTAATCTCTGCGGAAGAAACTATAAAGCTGAATTTTGTTCCATGTAATGATGAAGTGTGACGAATTGATTTTATAAGACAAAACTCCTTATAAAGCGAACTCTTTATGGTGCTTCTGGATGCAGTAAGGCTAACCCACCAATATAAGTTCTCGCAATATTGCTGAGAAATACGGTCTATCGCCGATGCAAACTCTTCTGCGCTGTTTTCATAAATTCTTTGAAAAGTATTTAAAAATAAATCATTGCTGAAATCATTCTTGGTAGTATCAATTAAGTGCTGATTATCCATTAGACCTATTTTAAATATTTCTTGACGAGCATATCTTGCTCCATTAGCCTTCTTACCACCTCAAGATCTTGCGGGGTGTCAACGCTGATAGCTGAGCTTTCAACAATTGTACAGCCAATTTTAATATTGTTTTCTATAGCTCTCATATATTCGATAGACTCTATTTTTTCAATCGGCGTTTGCTCTAATGCACAAAATTTTCTTAAGCCTTCTTTTGTAAAGCTCACAACATGAAATGCTTTAAAGAAAGATCGACTAGGCGAGGGAGCTTGTAATGGAATATCTGCCCTTGAAAAGTAAATGATCTCATTGAGTAAATTTAAAGCTACCTTCACATCTGATGGGCTAGATGCATTAAAAAACTTTGTAGCAAGCATCCCCATTTCAATATCCGGCCTATTAATCAATATCTGTGATGCTGCGTCAATATCTGCAGGGGTAACTAATGCCTCGTCCCCCTGAATATTTACAATAATATCTGCATCAAGCTTTGAGATAACCTCTCCGATTCGATCAGTTCCTGTATTATGCTTTTCTTTAGTTAGCAAATATTTGCAGTTATATTGCTTAGCTACATCACAAATTTCTAATGAATCAGTAACCACATAAAGATCATCTAATGTTTTGCATAATTGCGATCTCTGAATTACATGGGCAATCATTGGCATTCCTAATATCTCTGCCATTGGCTTATTAGGAAGCCTGGTAGAACTCAATCTTGAAGGAATAACGCCCACTATCTTCATGATTCAATTACCTGCAAATCTTCAAAGGATCTTACAAAGCTTAAGTTTTTATAATTTGGAATCTGACTTATATTGCTCCAATCTGAGTTGTAAGAAACAAAGATGAAATCAAATCCAAATTTTATTGCTGCCTCATAATCAGAAAGAGCATCTCCAAAAAAAATACCTTTAATTGAATTGCTTTGAAATGTGGAGAGGGTCTTGAATAGGATATCTTTTTTAGTTTTGGGGCTACCATATATATATGAAAAGTAATGATCAATTTCCTTGAGCGCCAGGATATTTTGCAAATCAATCTCATCTGTACCTGAGCACACTATTGCATGCTTATTTTTTTTATGAATTATTTTTAATAAGTCTTTGATGCCTGGAATAAATTTGGCTTCTGAAATGATAAGGTTCATTGAAACCTTAGAAAATTTTTTAAGGAGAGATTTATACTCTTTTTGATAGTTTGTAATCTTAAGAATGTTCGATAAAAAGTACTCAAATTTAACATGTCTGGATATTCCCCCATTTATTTCATGGTATGAAATAAAATCATCTACAAGCTCCTTTGGGTATTTGTCCAACGTCAATCGAAAGGCTTGAGATTTCAGTGAATTTGAATCCAGTAAAACTCCGTCACAATCAAAAACAAATAATTCATAGTCATTAAGATTTAAATATTTTTTAGCTTTCAAGTTTATGTATTTTTAAAAAATCATGTTGTGATGGGGTAATAGAAAATGGTTCAACTGCTTTTCTAGAGTTCAGATATAGTTGAAAGATTTTATTGAGCTCATTGTGACGAGGATCTTCGAGGGAATAGCCATCAAAGCCAGCTAAAAATAATTTTTTTGGTGCGGCTTGAAGCAAAAATAATAACGCATATGCTGTGACTTCTTGCCAGCTCGAAGTACAGCCCTTCGAACTTGATTTAAAACTATTAGATTTAATCGAGAGTCCATAATCTAGAATAGAGCTATCAGAAATTTTGTCTTTCACTATATTGGAAAAACAGGATTTAGGAAGAATTACTTTGCAATCAAGTGCCTTGTATAGATCTAAATCTAAGAGAATGCGATTGATATTTGAAGCAATGATTGAATTAACATTGCTTGAATTCACATAAGGATTGATATTCAGAGTAATAACAAATGGTTTATGTTTATCAATAAATAACTGTATCCTTTCAGAATATTTCCGAACAGAAGGGCCCGAGCCAATTAGCAATACATTTTTACCTATTAACCACTTGGAAGCATTCCATGTTCCTTTGTGCTCTTCTTCAGAAAAATATACGAATTTGGAAAGCATTTCCTCATTATATGATGAGCTTTTTGTGTCCTTCAAATAATTCAAGGTATTTACCACATAATCTGGTGAATATCTTTTATCTGCGATAAGTCTTTGAATGTATGTTGGATGAATCTTATGCTTTGCTGCAAAATGATAAATAGAGTTTGGCCCCCAGTTATATTTTCTTTTAAGTGCCTCAAAGGATTTTAGAGCTACTTGCATCTTAGAATTATCATAATTACCACCTGTTTCTAGTAACAAGCTTTCCGTTTGAGCATTTCCAGCACCGCGACCCATCCCAAGAAAAGTACTATCGCAGAACTTACAGCCAATTTCACTAGCTCTAATTGCATTTGATAAAGCTAAATGCATATTATTATGGGCATGAAATCCTATGTCCTGCTTCCATGATTTTTTAATAACCTTAAATGTTGCATCGACATCTCTTAAAAGCATTGATCCTAATGAATCAGCAAAATATAAAACATCTACTATTTTCCAACTCTTTATTTTTTTGACTGCCTTCGTTAGTTCTGCTTCAGAATGCAAATTTGCTTGCATTAAATTCAGCATTACTGAATATCCTAGACCTCGCAAAGCTTTAGCAATATGAATACATTTTGATGCGCGTGGAAGGTCTACGGCAATTCTTACAAATGAGATTTTTGAATCCTTAGCATTAACAAAGACTTCAGTTAATTTTTTGATAGGATCATCAAGATTAAAGTAATCCCCTGCATTAATCATTACACCGTATGATTTGCTATCAGGAAGCTTAAGACTATTAATGTATTCTTCAGAAGTGTACGCCAGGATGCCTAGACCAGAGTTCACATCCGCGAATCTAAAGCCTAGCTCAACATGAGTCACAGTAGAAGTCTCTATAGCAGCAAGATACTTCTTAACAATGCTTGGTTTGAAATTCCATGAATTGTAATAACCACCATCTCGTAAAGTGCAATCAAGAATATTTGTTTCAATTTTTTGCACTTTAGGATTTGGGCTGGATATTAATTATTGTAAATAAGAATTATAAACAATTAGCTATAAACTTCTAGGCGAACCACTGATATGGAGGGGATGACCAGATTTGAACCGACGACCACCTCACCCCTAGCGAGGTACGCTACCAGTGCTGCGCTACATCCCGAATAGTTCGAAAATAACATTTATAAATAAAAAATATAACTAATAAAAATACAATTTATCCCAAAAACAACAGAATCTTTAAATAATGCTATAAGAATAAGAAGAATTTATAAGGTATAAAATAATAGAGTGTTAAACACAAAACATGAAATATAAGTTATTTATATGTTGCTTTTTAGCGAAATATCCTAATAATGTGGACTCTTAATAGATTAATGAATATTTAATTAAGGAAGAGTTTATGGAATATCTATAAAGGATTTGATAAAAAAAATTGTCAAAATGCTTTTTTATGTTCATAATAACAACTTAACAAACTGGAGTTAAAGAAGAATGGCTAAATTAAAAAATAAATTAAGTTACTTGCTTGCCCTAGTTGTCCCTGCATTTGTAGCGACATCTATATCAGCAGATGATGAACCTAAGGCAGCTGGTTCTGAGGAAGCAGCTAAAAAAGAAGCTAAAGGAACTCTCAGCGCTGGCGCAATTGCTGCGGCAGTAG
>Ga0114997_10003848_pt1 | contig 11725 bp, 7 predicted proteins | sample ArcticOcean_MG_C_2_FD_87045 | JGI IMG/M metagenome (GOLD analysis project Ga0114997, IMG submission 87045) | Marine microbial communities from western Arctic Ocean - ArcticOcean_MG_CB4_136 | ecosystem: Environmental > Aquatic > Marine > Oceanic | place: Arctic Ocean: Canada Basin | collected... | reverse complement strand
GTGAGCGCGGCGCCGGCGGCGGCCGGGGCGGCAGAGGCGGCGATGGTGGCGCCGGCGGCGGGTCGGGGCTCGGCGGCGGCGGTCGGATCTTCGTCACGGCCTCGTCGAACGCGCGATCCATCAGGAAGCCCATGCCAACCGTGCCGCCGGCGCCCACGATTGCGGTGAGCACCGCGCCGACGATTCCGAAGCGCATCGTGAGGGGCGCGCCGCCGCGCTCCGCGTCGCCGATGGTCTTGCCAGTGGCCGAGAGCTGCGCGGAGTAGAAGTGCAGCGCCTGCGCTCTGGCGGGCGTGGACGAGATGACCTTGTATGCTAGCAGCGGCTGCACCGTGGGGGACGAGTCCCGTTGTTTGGGCCCCGGCATGAGACTGTGTGAACCTCCTTAAGGACAACCAAAGGGGTAACTGCAGTTTACAACGATACCCTACAGCTTATCCCATGCACCCCCCTTCCCGCCTCACGGTGCCGCCGCTTGGCCCGCAACGGGGACGCTGGTGACCACTAGTACCGAGAAGTTGCCAAAGTATTTGGAAGCCTTTCCCTCCGCCGTCAGGGGGAGTTCGACCGACTCGACGCCGAACACGGAGTCTGCGGTGGTGATCGCGCCGTCGGTCCAGCAGGCGCCCAAACAGCTTTTAAACTCGCTTAGTTTGATGGCGACACCGGCGTTGAGTCTCATTGCGATGACGATGCGTGGACGCGGGTCGGTGTCGGCAAGCTTGCGCTGGTACACGCCGTAGCTCTGCACTGAGCGGTCGTCTGGCCCTCCGGTGCCTGTCAGTCGCGCCACACAGCGCTCGAGCACGCCCCGTGCGGTGTCGAGCTCTTGAGCGTCAACCGTGTCCTTGGACGCGTTCTTGCGCACGCGCTCGACCGTGGTGCCGATCTTTTCGACCAGTTCGCGTAGCTTTTGCTCGTTGGGCACTGGCACGTCTTCCGACCGCGGGCGCTTGGCGCCGATGCGTGTTGCGACGACGAGTTCTGATCCTTGTGAACCAAGCGAGTCTTCGATCGTCACTCCGGCGCGCTTTGCGGTGCGTTTCACTGCATCGTGGTACGTTTCGAGTTGTTTGAAGCTTGTGGTCTCGGTGAGGACCACCTGCAGCACGCCCGCTGCCGTCACGCGGGTGGTGAGGCCCATGCTTTTTGCGACGGCGTCTAGTGCACTCTTAGCCACGTCCTTGGGCATGGCGGCTGGTGGCGTTGACACCGGCTCTGTCGACGGGGCGTTTGCCATGGCAGCCATGGCACAGGCAAAGACGTGCATGCGCACACACACGCACCACGAGAGTTAGCGGTGTTAGCCGGTCGCTAATGTGTTGTCGGTCCTGTGTGCATTGTCGTCGTGGGCTGATGTGGGCGGTTGCGGCTCCAGTGGCGTTTGTGGCGGTGGCGTTCGTGGTGCGTCGTGCCGTGCTGGAGCGGGACAATGACAACGACTACAACGACGAAGCAGATGCGTGCACGAGCGTCGTGATTGAAAGCGATGTGATCAAGGCCAATGAGATGATGGAGGCAGGTGTACCGATCATCACCGACCTCGTCAACTGGCTCGACGAGGGGTCCGAGCGCATGGCGATCACACGCAAGCCCGTGTTGATGAAAGTGCAGAACGGTGACGTTCCTAGCATCTGTCTGGACTTTGTAGCTGGAGGCGTGGACTTTAAGCTTTGGATTGCGGGTCCCATTTGGATGGGCGGCTTTCCGCGTCTTACCACATCGGCCGACACCGAAAAGAGTGTTGTGCTTGAGGAGCGCTCTGCGGTGTGCCTCGAGCGCGCAGTCACTGCGCTGCAGCGTGTGTAATCCGCTAAATCCAACACTGTATGTGTGACGTGGGTGACGTACGGTAGACGCGGAATACACTGTAGACACGACTACCGAGTGCACATGCAGTGGCAGCGTTTTCTGAACCCAGCACCCAGTGTGACCCGATGGGTGGTGGTGCTGAGCGGCGCGCTTGTGCTCATTCGTTTGTTTGTGCTTTTCTGCGAGAGCTTCTCTGTGGTGCGTTCCGAACGTCTTGCGGACGACGACCTCATCGAGCTATGCGGTCGCGGGGCGGCCGCCGACAGCGCCAAGTTCCGTTCGCTGTGCTTGCAAGCCAAAGCGGACCGAGCGGCGCCGCTCATCTTTAAAGCGGTGCTGCGAGCGATCCGGACGTCGTTCGCGGACTTCAGTGAATGCTTCAGCTCACCCAGCCGCATCGCCATCCTGGTGTTGTTCGTGGTCTCGGGTCTCGCGCTACCGGTCGTGAAGGCGGTTTCGGCGCTCGCCACTGCACATCTCACACCGGTGGCAAACGCAATCAACGCGTATGGGCTTCCGTCAGAGACCGACCACGAGGCATGCGAGGTGGTCGTGCTAAACGGAGATGGGCGCAGGTCTTGGATGAACCGCCTGCGCCCTCGCCACCTGAGCAGCCGCGCTCGCATTCGCGAGCTTGCAGTGCCCGCCCCGTTAGACGAGGACGACGATGAGTACATGTGCGGTGGCGCGATTTGGAAGCCCGTGAACCTGGGGTGGGATTCCAAGCGAGACTGATTGCATCGAGCACGCCAGGTCCCAAAAACGGCTGTGACTGATAATTTCGCTACATTTCCGTTTGAGTGCCCAGAGGTGCTGTGTGGTATCCGGCGGTGTGGACTGACGGAAAGCTTGCTCATGAGCAACCGCGCGGCCCTACAGGGTGTTGTGACAGAGGCGCGCCTTGCGATGAAGATGCTGAAGATGTCGAACACGAATGATCCGAGTGACTGGAGCCGGGCGCGCACAGCGCTTGAGCCGTTGCTTCCGCCGGAGCGGGGTGGCGCATTTGGAGACACGTTTTTAGAGGACTGTTTTTCCGACCTGGTCAATGGCGATTTCTTCTTGGCGTTGCTCTGCTTGGCCGACACAGAAGCACCCACCTCTCCGTTACCTTGGATCGCACGGATCGTGCGCAACACCCAGCTTGTTGCCCAGTTGGTTTGCAAGCGCATGCTGACACTGATCAACCGGGCGCAGGAGGTGCACGTTTTGCTCCACGTTGAGAAGGGCGTGGTGGGTGATGTGGGTGTGGTCACTGCGACGCCGAAAGTAGACGGAGTGTGCTTCAATGACCGCGTGTGGAGAAGTAAGGTGTAGCTCTTTTGCCAAGCGACCTTCGTGCAAACGTAGTCGCGACGTAACGTAGAAGTGGCCGTGTTACATTGCTGTTACGTTTGACTGCTGGTGGCGTCACAGCGCCCGCCGAGGCGCGTGTTGTACAAGCGCTAAGGAAAGGGCAATGGGACGGAGAGGGAGGGGCGAGCGCAAGTGTGGGAAGGGCGCGTTGGCGACATTACATGAGAGAGCGGACTGTTCCGGATCAGTGGACCGACGTGGACCGACGCCGTTTCTTGACCATCGCACGTAGACGTAAGGAAGAGCACGTGAGTGCATACGCCGTTGTATCAATAGGTGCGCAGCTTTTTTTGAAGTTGAATGATAATCACGTCATCACTGTAAACAATGAAGGCGAGGACGATGCAAAGAGCACACCAATCGACGTACGCGACTCTGATGCCGACGTCGACCCACCGAATGCTGCGGACACCACGACAACGGCATAGTGCGGCGTTTGTGACGCCGTTGGTGTTTTTTACTGCATGTCTTCTGTTTGTCTTCGTAGGACTTGTGGCGTTGGATCACCGCAGCAGCGACATCGCGGAGTGGGTTGGTGAGCCTCATGCGTATTGCGCGCGCGTGCGACGGCGTGCGGCTGCCACACTCGTCTACGTGCCGTTAGGAACCCCCTCCCGAGTGATGAAGCTGGTCCTGCGGTTAGATCGCGCATTCGCGACCGCCGCCTCCGCAACGCGCATCTTTTCGGACGAGATTCTGAGGTCTACTACTCTGCGCTGCGACGAGAACCGAACGTGCAGCGACGCCGCTCTTCTCGTGGTCGACGCGCACGGGGTGCAGCGACGGCTTGCAACACGCTTCCAATACGAGCAGTCGTCGTCTGCCGACGTGGCGCGCGAGCAACAGATTGGCGCTGACGGGTCGATGTCGCTTGTGGCGGGCTACACTTACCAGCTCAGCCGCACACACCTTTGCTTTACAAACGCAAGCGTCGAGTTGAGTGGGCGCGGCGACGCGTCCACGGGCAAAATAGACGAGACTACACACATTGTGGACGTGGATAGCTTGACCGCTTCGCCTGGGGTGCTTTCGACCGTGCCTGCCGCATCGTGCGCGAACCGCACTGTCGAACTGTTTCCGCACCGGAGCCTCAGCGAGCGCGGGTGGCTTGCACTGAGTTCGGACTTTTTGTTTGAATCCTTCAGCGCACAGCTCGATGAGCGCCGCGCGGTCGTCGAGCAAGGCATTGGCTGCTCCGAGGAGAGCACAAGCCGCGCCCTCTACGAATTGGATTGTGATTTGGATGCGGCGTCGGACTGCCGCGTGGTACCCAGCGTGCCTTTCAGGCGCGTGTCGCGTGCCGACGTGGGAGTATGCGTCGGCTTAGACGGCGCAACGTCTGTGGTAGCGCGCAATCGGGACGCTCTAAAGCGCCTGGTGGGCGCGTCTCCATCTCAAGACGCACTCTTCTTTGCAATCATACGACTTGTGGTTCTCATCATAGTTGCGTTTGTTGTTTTCAATCGAGCGGAGCGCAGTTCTACCAGCGCACACAGCGTCATATCCACCGCCTTCACAATGGCGTCCGGCGAGAAACACAATTCGCACAGTGGACATTCGCTGGTGGACGCAATGGGCGACGCGGTCGTCGGAGTTCTTGCGATTGCGTCGCGAGCACTCGTGATTGGGTTCCAAGCGCAGGTGCTGGTGGACGATGGCCACTTCGACGTGGTGACATGGGAATGCATTGGGATCTTTGCTTCTACACTACACTTTGCTCTACGAAACTTTGTGCTTCGCACCGACCTCAAACAAGAGGCCCCTTTAACAAAGTTGGGAGGCTCCATGAGTCTGGCCGACGCCTCTATTGCGGCACTTCTATCCGTGGTCACCACGCCCCTCCTCTCGGCCCCATCTCACGATTTCGACGCCATCGCGCGACTCTTTTGTGCGGCACTGGTTGCGCTCTTCGTTGTCGCACGTGGCGCGTTTGCGTCCGCGGCGTGTGCGCTCTTGTCTACGACAACGTCATCGGACTCGCGCTACGACCCCGCGTACCCCTTCGTCCTTGCCCTCTCATCCGTTCTGTGGCTTGTGCAGGCCAGCGCTGTCGCCTTCTCGCTCGGCCGGTTCTACGCGCTCCCCCAGGCCATCTCACTGTCACGCTTCTCCCCTGGCGACGAGCGCACGTCCGCCGTGGCGGTGCTTCTCGGAACGCTCATCCTTGCGACGCCCGCGGTGAACGCGGTGACCGCACGCGTTTCGCGCACGCACCGGGCTCACTCCGGCTTGGACAGCTTGCACGGCGAGCCGGCGGCATCCGCCTTGCGCTTCGATCCGGACGAGGGCGCCGCGTCGTAGGCGTAGACCGCGCACCGATTGACCAGGCTTGCCGTGAGCGGCTGAAACTTGGTTGCGATGTGGGCATCGCCCGCCTCCGCCGACGTGTTCAGGGTCGAGTTAGTCTTAACGTCCTCGTCGCACGCGTGGTAAACGACGTAGAACTCTAAGTTTGTGTTGGAAAGAATGCGCGGAGAGAACTTGTCCACCATGCCGTTGAGGCACTCGTAGCCGTGTGTGCCAATCTTCGGCGGCTTCGGGTCGGCCTTGGGCGCGTCCTTGCTCAGACCGGCGGTCTGCTCGTACTGGAGTGGCGGGTTGGGCGTACGGAAGCACTGAGAGTCGTCGACAAGCTCCTTCTCCAGAAACTTCGACGACACGCGCACACCGCACGAGCGAACTGCGTGTCCCACGTCGAAAATGTTGGCCATGCCGGTGCCGCCGTACGTCTGCGACATGACCGGCTGTGCGAGAGGCGACCCGACGCTCTCGATGGACGTGAAGGGGTAGTCGCGCGGCATGTAGCACATGAACATGTACTTGGACAGTGTGGTGTACAGCATCCACGCGCGGTAAAAGTCGTACGCGCCTATGTTGTTAAGGAAGACGCCGCAGCGACACGAATCCACTGCGGGGACAAAGGTGATGGTCTTCCCGTCTCCACGTCGAGGAAGGTAGAGCGTCGGCTGCCCCTCGTCGTCGTCATCTTCGTCGAGCGGGTCGCATTCGACCGGCGGGAGCATCATGGAAATGTACGGCGTCTCGAAAGAGAAGGCGTTCAGCGACTTGCCGCACACGTCCTCTTCGCTCAGACCACGCGGGGCCTGATCTGCGGCGGTACGCGGGCCACGAAGCACCTTGTCCGCCTCAGGAAGGAACATCACCTCGGTAAGTGCCTTGAGCTGCGTATTCGTGTTAAGAAAGGCATTCGAGTCGAGGGCGCACATCATGGTTGCGGACACTCCGTTCGACAGCCGGTTGGAGTTCTTGTCGTGCAGCGGCGACGCCGGGAACTGCACGAGCGGGAGCGCGTGCGACCCAGTGTTGCTGCGGTCTATTACAATCTTCTCTCCCGTGACGTCTCCGTCCATGGAGCGTTTGGAGAGGCAGCAAAGGATGTTCAGCGGGCCACGGCCGCGCTGACGATCGGCGACGTCCAAAAGACACTCGACGTCGGCCGTCCATAGGTCAACCGTGCCTTCCGGAAACAGCGGCTTCTCAAACGAGCGTCCAACCCCAATGCGTGCATCCTTGTGCCAATCGATCTGCTCCCGCATCCACTCAGCCAGCGCACGACTGTCCTTCACAACCATCTCGTCCATGCCCTCGGGGCAAGTGCCGATGGCGTCGCAGTAGATCGCAGCCAGCTGCATGTGCAGATTGTCCGACATCAGAAGCGTGTTGGCAAGAAGCTCCTTCACCGCGAGTGGGTGCGACGGCGCAGTAGACAGAATCTCAATACCCTTGGCGCTCGAGTATGCGCGCTCAATGCCCTTCATCTTCAACCCTCCGTTGTTCCCCTTGAAGAAGACGTTGTTGAGTTGCACGGTCGTGCCGATCGGCACGTCAGTCTCCTTCAAGTCTTCCTTGCCTCCTCTACCAGGTGCGTTGCGCTGCTTTGGCACTTCCACGCGAACGGCGCCGTCGATGCGCACGAACCCACCGCCTGCGTAGTAGTGCGACGGCAGAGCCATGATCTCGCCGCTGGTGTTCTCATCCTTGCCAATCTTTGTGATGGTGGGTGTGAGCACCGCCCCGCTTGGGAGGCGCACGACCATAGGCCCCGAGCCCGTGACGTCCGATACGACGACGGTGAAGTCGACGCCGTACGCCTTGTTCTCCACACCGACAACAACACCCTTCAAACTGGGAAACGACGCGTCCAGTACGTTGCATTTGTCCATTGGAGTAGATCTGCGCTCTTTGGGGGTTGCGCCCAGCTGCACGGCGCCCACGTCTACGTCGCGACGGTCGGAGATCGCGCCCCACGAGGCGGCGGTGTCCGCCTCCTTGTTTTCGAGCTTCGAGAGCATTGTGTCGACCTTGGAGACCATAGCAACAGGTGCAGCGCGCTTTGCGTAGTTTTGTGTCGGCTTTCCGGGCTCTCGCGGCGTGGGATGGCGGGCTGAGATTCTGGTCTTATTAGAGGCTGGCCGAGCGCACGTAACATTTGACGTAACGTGACAGCGACGTAACGTGGCAATGCACTGCACGTTCGACAAGTCATTGTTACGTCGCTGTTACGTTTGAAGAGGAGTGAATCTTACCGGTAGTAAAACCAAGCACACACCCTTGGTCGCATGCGCCTGCACACAAAAAACGAAAGGTTGTCCCGATTGGGCGAGTAAACTTAGTCTCAACTTTACGTTCCAAATCGGGACAACCTTTCGTTTTTTGTGTGCAGATGCATGCGGACAAGGGGGTGGGCCCGATTTTCCTACCGACTGACTCGATAAAAAAACATCAATAAAAGCATATCAAAAAAAATTATGATGTAGATATAGACGATACTCTTACATGTAGTGTATGGTACAAGTTACCGCATATTACATTTCACAACGACTTACCATTGCCAATGTGACGTTGGCACTGGTTTTGTTACGTTTGCGGGCCCATGCCCCCTTCCGCCCCACTTAGACACTTCCCACTTATTCACCGATCCATCGCCATTGTGAGTGGCAAAAGCGGCAGGCGCGCGCTCTCCTCTGCCACGCTCGTTTCGACCAGCTTCCTGGCCTCCTTCTGGTTGTTCACCACAATCACCGTATGGTTGGCTGCTGGCGCTCGCGCCACTCGCGTGGGCGGCGCAAGGCATACATTGCAGAGCAGCCAAGAGCAACACAGAGCGATCACAATATCCGACGCGTGTGACATGCTTGCGCACCCAGCTCTTAATCTTGTAGTGCCGACAAAGGCAAATTCACCAAATCGTCGAAGTCAGCCACCTGTACCTCTTCCTCGAGTTCCCCGAACTCTTTCTTCTCGTTAAGCTCGGAAGTGTTGCCGCCCGCGTTGTGCGCGCCCTCTTTACCCACAGCAGATGGCTTTGGGTAGCTTGATTTAAGCTGCGCCTGAAGCTGCGCCTCGACTCGCTGGCGCTCAAACTCTCGGCACGTGCCTCCCGTCTGTGGGGGCGTGTAAGGCCTCAAATACGCCGCCTGCTCCGAGATAGACTTGACAGGGCACTTCTCCTCGGGATTTCGCGCGTAATACTGCCTCACCTTGCTCAAGCACTCAATTCCAATGTCTTGAACAGCGAGGGCAATGGGCGTGCCAATGAGCATGTGTCCTGCGTCGACCTTCTTTTGGCGCATCGACTCGCGCCAGGCGTTGCGCTCGGTGACGCTGTTCGCCGCATCAGATACGCGGTCATTGTCCTTGAGCGCCATGGCGCGAAGCGTCGCGTCGTCCTCGATGAGCACGCCCGTGTCAAAGTAGTGGCGATCTTGCACAATTGCAAGGTCGTCATCGGTGACCTCAACGTCCAAGCGCCGCTTCTTGCGCGAGGTCGCGCCTGCCGCATCCAACGCACGTTCGATGCGTCGCTCGACAGAGATCAAGTACACTGGCGCTTTCGACGACGACGATGTCTGCAGGTCGGCGTAGGACGTGACGGCCTCCGGTACACAGCGCCGTATGTCGTCCATTGTGCTAAATACCGCGGGGAAGCACCTCATCATCATGTCGTGCCAGCCTACGTCGACCTCGTTGAAAAGGTTGTGCAGCTTCATAGACAGGTAGATGCTGAACTCGTCAAACGGACGCCCCTCTGCGCCTGGAGGGCGGTAGCTGATTTTGTTGATGACAGCATCCACGTCCGCAGCATCGATGGTGCTGCGCTTGGCCTCACGCATCTGTCGGACTTGCGCTTCGATGGTGCGCAGCATGAAGAGCTTCTGTTTGCTGGAACTAGAGTTTTGTGCGTCTTCCAGCTTGTCAGTTGGCCGAACGTCTTCTACCGACTCGGCGGCAGGCGAAGGCCGCTCATCGTTGCCCGAGTCGATGCTTTCGTCGCCGACGCCAACAGACCGCATACCAGGCAGCTGCGACGTGGCCGCAGGAACCTCGACGTGCAGCCTCGCCATGCGCACCAAAAACGAGCTCGAGAAATACACCTGGTGGTCGGCCATCTTGATAGGCGGCTCTCGACGCACGACGTGCGACATCAGCGAGTAGCACGCAGGCAGACCGTTCTCTGCAACCAGCTTGTCGAGACGCCGTTGGTTGGTATCGTGCGAGTTCAAATCGCCAAGGCCCAACAACTGTCTTGGAAGCCACTCGCGAGGGCGACGCAGCGTCTGCAACGTCTTCTCCATGCTGCTGTGGGTGCCGCGGAATGTGAGCGCACCGACCGGCATGGGATTCTGTACTTTGTTGTCCCTTGCGTTGACGCTTCCCACGTATTCCACGATGGAGTTGATTTCCGCGGTTCCGACTTGGTTGTCCGTGATGTTGGATGCAATCGTGCACATGACAGTCTTGGGCACCAGCCCCGAAAATGCCTTAACGTCGGTCATCTCCGTCACCGGTGGTGCAAGCGTCACCATGCGGCTGTAGCTCTCGGGGGCCCATGTTACCGACTTGATGCGATCAAAGAAGTGCTCCCACCCAATGTGGAAGTGTCTCAGGCTGATGCTGGCAACGTGCTTGCACAGCTCGCGCAGCTCGCGATCGGCGTCGGGAAATGACGATGGCGTCGGCGCAGCGCTACCAGAAGCTCCTTCGGCGCCAGGTGCCGCGCCGTTGTCCTCCGCCGACGCGACCGCGTCCCTGCGGTTCGATGGGCGGCACCTCCAGCATACGTCGTAGGTCGTCGGCGAGTTGCGCTGCGCGTTCTTGTTGCGTTGGAAGATCCACGGCGCCATCGGCGTGCCTAGGAACACAAGCTCCGCCATGGACGCGTCGAATGGGTTGTGGCTCTGATGACCACGGAGCCACTGCTGGATGTCCTCGGCGGTGTATCCGCACGAAAGCACGTCGGGTGCTGTTGGCATTATAAGGTCGCAAGCCTTGTCCAGGCGCATCTCGCTCCCGTCGACCATTGTGCAGAACTTAATGTTGTTGCGTAACGTAACTCCCATCACTGCCTCAATCTTCGCCTCGTTGAAGAACATGCGCGGTGGAATGCAAGGCTTAGGTGCACGGGGCACGTAAGGTAGATCAGACGCACCGATTGCATTGAGGCGTGCAGACTCCTTCTTGTACTCAGTGTCGAACCTCTCGTACTCCGCACACCGCTCCGTGTATTCCCTCATCAACTTCTGCTGCTCGCTCTGGATGACGCCGTGCTCGAGTGCCTGGCAGCGCATGAGGTACGTCTGCTGCACAACGCGGCGTTCGTCGTGGTGTGCTGCGACGACTTTGAAGTTGTTTGCAGCGGTCGGACTGCGAGAGTAGTCAAACGCAATGCGCGGGAGCTGGCCCTTTCCTAGCACCGCCACGCCGTCGGAGTTGCTGATGCTGTCGACGTCCATAGGAGCAGAAGAGGCCTCCGCTTGCTCTGGTGGTGACGCGGCGGCTTCGGCTGCGGGGCCTGCGTCATACCCTCCTAACATTGAGATGGCGGGGTCTGCGTCCTGCGATTGTATCGGCGTCACTGGCTTTGCTGGCTCTGGGTTGGCAGTGCGCATCGACATGTTCTGCGTCACTGGGCTGCATCCGTGGAGATCTGCAATCGACCCGAGTGCATGGTAGAGCTCTGCGTTCGTCGCAAGGTTGGCGGGGAAGCCATGAGTGAATACGTCGACCATCAGCTCCGCGTCAAACGTGATCAGCTGCATGATGTCGCAGATCTGAGTCCACGAGAAGGGAGCAAGCGTGTGAATGCACTCCTTTGGATTGTCCTTCTGGCTGAATGGCTTCGACGTCGGTCGCAGCGCCGGGAACGCCACGGCCTCTTCCTTGAACATCAGGTAGCGCACTACCGCACTCTCGACGCTCAGTATGTCCCCAATCGTCTCTCGGTATGCGCGGCGCCGGGGGTCGGGCAGTGGGATGTCAAAGTGCGTCAGCAAGTGCTTGTCCATGTAGTCCCAGGCGGCCTGTGCGTCTTCGCGATTGGCCGCGCGCCACTGCGGCACGAGAGACACCATCTCGCAGATGATGTAGGTCAGCCGCGCGACGATGCCGTGCAGCAGACAGTCATTGATCGACAGGCGCATCTTGGCCGCAAACTCCTGGTCGTTGGTGCAGCGCAGCGTCGTGGTTTCCGTTGCAGGGAGAGTGATCGTGCGATCGAGCAGCGCGCGCGTGTCTTCTCCGGGGCACGGGGGCAGAC
>Ga0114997_10003845_pt1 | contig 11731 bp, 9 predicted proteins | sample ArcticOcean_MG_C_2_FD_87045 | JGI IMG/M metagenome (GOLD analysis project Ga0114997, IMG submission 87045) | Marine microbial communities from western Arctic Ocean - ArcticOcean_MG_CB4_136 | ecosystem: Environmental > Aquatic > Marine > Oceanic | place: Arctic Ocean: Canada Basin | collected... | reverse complement strand
TCCCCAATAGTGTTGTTTTCATTTAAAACCAAGGCAGCTGGGTGCATTAACTCGCCGACAGTACCAGGCTTAAACTTTAAACTTGATTTCCATTGTATCGATAAGTGCTCAGGAGCATCTTCTAAAAACTTTAAAATGAAACTTTGATTAAAGCCTCTTAATATGTTTAAAGTGCTGGTTTTAGGTATGCTTGTAAAAATTTTAACAAGTTGGTTTACAGGAAAGATACTAAGGTCATCATGCTCTTGATAGTTATCTTTTGTTAGTTTAATAGTGGCTTTTTGCATAAGTTTTTTTTATTTAGGTTTTTTTTGTACTTCGCAAAAAATACTAAACTAACATATGTTTGCCTATAGATATAGTTACTTTAATTTTATTGCTAATTTTGTATAAATAGTTCTTTCTGTATTTTTTAAGAAAAATCTGTATAAATGCATTTGCTATTTATTTTTTTAATATTTTCCTTAATGATTAAGGATATTAAATACCAGCCGCAAGGTTATGTTGAACCGTAAAGTGATTTCATGTTTTATATATAGGCTATTACTCTACGTAAACTTTGAAGTTTTTGATTCAATAACCTGTTTTTAATAATTTTCTCTTTTCAGTGGTTTTTAAATCGCTGGATTAAGGTAAAGCCAATGATTGAATATTTTATTTATATTTTAAATAAGTTTTCTAATTTTATTTCTCAAGACAAGTCGTTTTATATGGTCGAAGCCACTCTTATTATTATTTTTACTTTTGCGTTTGATTTAATGCAGCGAAAAATAATAAGAATTTTTATAGATAAGGCCAAACAAACAAAAACTATTTGGGATGATGTGTTTTTGGGAGCTTTATCTAAGCCAATTAGTATCATTATATGGATCTTAAGTATTTCATATGTTGCAGAGCTTGTTCAAGCGGCTACAAACAATATGCTCTTTTATGAAATTTTTGGACCTGGTAAAGAAGTAGGCATACTTGTATGCCTTGTAATATTTGCTATGAGACTAATCAGCAAAGCAGAAAACAATATATTGATCCAGTCAGAGGGCGCTGATAAAACGACAGTCCATGCATTGGTAAAACTTGCTTATATAGTTGTTGGAACTGCAGGGTTATTGACTTTATTGCAAGCGCTGGGTTTAAGTATTTCTGGTCTTATGGCTTTTGGTGGAATGGGGGGGATTGCAGTAGGTTTTGCCGCAAAAGACTTATTATCTAATTTTTTTGGTGGATTATTTATTTATACTGATCGTCCTTTTTCTGTAGGTGATTGGATTAGGTCTCCGGATCGTAATATTGAAGGTACTGTTGAAAAGATTGGTTGGCGTGTTACTCAAATTAGAACTTTTGATAAACGCCCTTTATATATTCCTAATGGTATATTCTCTCAGATTGCTTTAGAAAATCCATCTAGAATGACTAATAGACGTATTAAAGAAACAATAGGTATACGTTATGACGATGCAGGTAAGATGAGAGAAATTATCGAACTCGTCAGAAAAATGCTATTAACGCACCCAGAGATTGATCAAGATAAAACATTAATTGTTAATTTTAATGCCTTTGCTTCGTCTTCGTTAGATTTTTTTATTTATACGTTCACTAAGACTACTAATTGGGTAGATTATCACCAAATCAAACAAGATGTTTTGCTTAAAGTTTTAGATATAATAGAAGGGCAGGGTGCAGAAATGGCATTTCCAACATCTACTGTTCACTTGGAAGATAGTAGTATATTTAAAAATATCGCTAACGAATCGTAATGCTCTTGTCAGAATTTAAATTTAATACTCGACTTTATATAGTCAATTTTTTTAAATTATCTAATTCAAAATATTTTTGTTTTTGGTTTGTCAGTTTCTATTTATTGAATTTTGTTAGCTGTATTAATTATGGGCCTGTTTCGTTAAAAAGCGAAAGAAGTAGATATAATTTGGCAATTCAAAAAACAAATGACGAGCAATTATTACTAAACCTTGTACGTTTAAAGTATAGAGATACTCCATTTTTTATGGAGGTTAGTAATATTGCATCACAGTTTAGTTTGAAGAGTCAGGCGAGTATTTCAGCTCAACTAGAGAGTATAGTTGAAGATATTTTTAATATTGGAGCTAGTGCCTCTTACGTAGAAAGTCCAACGGTAAGCTATTCTCCTCTTCAAGGAGATAAGTTTGTAAAAAATATTTTATCTACTATCCCATTGAAGACAATAGCTCTTTTGTTCCATTCAGGTTGGAGTGTTGAACGCATTTTTAGAGTTTTATTTCAAACATTGAATGAGCTTGAAAATGCACCGGGTGCTTCGGGCCCAACACCTAAGCTTGCTCCAAATTATAGAGCGTTTCTAAAGGCCATTTATTATTTACAGGAACTAGATAATAGAGATACTTTAAGTATTTTTTATCAAGAGCCAGATGGGCAACCTCAATTAGTTTTAAAAATTTCAAACAAGGACAAGAATTCAAAGGAAGCTCATGCATTTGCCCGCGCCATGAATGTGGCACCTGGTCAAACAAAATTTATTCTTAATCATTTCCCTAACCCTGATCAAAAAAAACATATCCGAATTACTCCAAGGTCTTTTCTTGGTGTTATGTTTTATTTATCCCAATCTATTGAAGTTCCAGAGCAAGATGTGAAAAATGGTAAGGTTACTTTAACTCATGATAGTAATGGTGATAGATTTGATTGGTCCAATGTCACAGGGGATCTTTTAACTATTAAATTTAGTAAGGAAAAGCCTTTTCGATCATCGACGTACATCTCTTATAGAGATACATGGTTTTATATTGATGATATTGACTTAGAATCTAAGTCGACTTTTCAACTATTAATGCAAATATATTCTCTTCAATCGGGTTCTATAAAAAGTTCTGAGCCTATACTTACCATTGGTGTTGGTAGAAACTAGTTGTTTGATTATTTCATCTGCATTGAATATATATTCATAATAAAAAAAGTTTAAATACGTGGATAACACTAATCAAAAGAAGTTATTTGGCACACTTGTTTTAAATAAATTTTACTTTCCCTTAATGGCGCTCATTATTTTCATGTCTTATGGGTGTGCTCAATATGGTCCTAATCATATAAAGAGTGAAAGAAGCTCCTATAATCAGGCTATTCAAAAAACTAATAATGAGCAGCTAATTCTTAACCTTGTTCGTTTAAAGTATCGTGATAATCCATTATTTATGGAGGTGAGTAACCTTGCATCTCAGTTTACTATACAAAATAAAATTGGATTAACGACTAAATTACAGGCAGAGGCTAAGGGCGTTTTCACCCCTAACTCTGATGTGTATATTGAAGAGAGACCAACGATAAGTTACTCGCCTTTACACGGAGAAAGTTTTGTTAAAGGCGTGTTAACAGCTGTTTCTTTGAAATCAGTGGTCCTTTTATTCAACTCTGGTTGGAGTATCGAACGGATTTTCAAGCTTTGTATACAGAGGTTAAATAATCTTAAAAATGCACCAAGTGCTTCGGGTCCAACTCCTAAAATTGCTCCCAATACTGACCAGTTTTTTACGGCTGTTAGATTCTTGCGTGCTATTCAAATTAAGGGGGGCTTAAGCATAAACTATAGAGTAAATAGTGGTGTGGAAGAGTTAGTCATTACTATTTTAGATAAATATAAAGATACAGATTCAGTAATTAAATTTGCCCGCGCAATTAATGCGTCTGTTGGCTCAACAAATTTTGTGTTTAGTGCACCGAGTTCAAATTCGACACAGTCAATGGAGATTGTTACCAGGTCATTATTGGGTATCATGTTTTATCTTTCACAGGGCATTGAAATACCAAATAAGGATATATTAGATGGGAAGGTTACACTTACAAAAAAAACAAACGGTGACAACTTTGACTGGAAAGAGATTACAGGAGAGTTGTTGAATATAAAGTATAGTTTGACAGCCCCAGGCGATAGCGAGGTTGCTATTTTTTATCGAGACTATTGGTTCTATATCAATGATTCAGATCTTGTGTCTAAGTCCACCTTCTCACTTTTATCACAAGTTTATTCTTTACAGGCGGGTGATAACTGACCGTGTCTATTGATTTTAATTTTCTTTCGGTAGGTCTGGGATTGAGAACTTTGTCGCTTTGACTAGGTTGCTTTGTATCATGAAGCCATTGTTACCTTCCCCAATACCAGCCTTATTATAAATAAAACTAAAAATTTCATCAGCTCGATCAGAGTCAACTATTACATCAAAAACATCGACCTCTATCCATTCACCAAAGTCATTTCCTGCTGAAGAACCAGTTCCTCTGCTGCTACTAACGTTGCCTGTTGATAAACCAGTCTCATCTTTTAAAGCTTTAACCAAGTCAAGACCTGTTCCCTTGGGAAGAAAACTGGTGATGAGTTTTGAGTTTGTGCTTGTGTCCATGGCTTAATGCTCCAAGTTTATTGGTATGATTGGTTAACCTGCAACTTTGGCTAGTACTTCTGGTGGAATATAGGTGGCTGCTTTTTCAAGTTGAGTAATATAGGCGATGCCCATACCTGGAGTATCTAGTTTTCCAGCTAAGTACATTGTCTCAAAAACTCTGTCTACTTGCTCGGTCGAAACCATGACTTGAATAACTTCTTTTTCAACTTCTACAGCGACTCCTAATATCCCGAGGCGCTCTCGCATCCCCATTCCTTTACCAAAATTTACAGTTGCTCCTTGTGCTCCTGCTTGACGAGCAGCATTAATTATTGGTTCTGCAGCTCCTCTCTGAACAACACAAGTTATTAAAGCGACATCTTTAAGTACTGTTATTTCTCTCTGAGCCATCTTTTTTCTCCCTAATTATTAAGCAGCAGATTGTGTTTTTGACCCTCTTTGTACCCAAAGCCCGGTTATTAAAACCGATACAATCGGGCATATAGATGCCATAGAAAGAATACCAAATCCTTCAACAGCCTCTACAGCGTTTCCAAAACCTAGCCCCATAGCCAAAACTAATGGGACTGTTATTGGTCCTGTTGTAACACCAGCACTATCCCAAGCAACATTTACAAACTCCTCAGAAGAAAGAGCAGTTAATATTATTCCGATCGTATATCCAATAATAACCATATAAGCAATTGGCCATTCAAATATTATTTTCATTACTCCCAAAGTTAATCCGAATCCGACTCCTATCGAGACAGCCATCATTAGTGTGTTTTTTTTGAAGGAGCCGTTAGTTAAAGTTTCTACTGTTTGGCCGAGTGCATTCAAAGCAGGTTCTGCCAAGGTAGCTCCAAAACCTAATAGCCAAGCAAACATACCAGCGATAAATATACCCAGTGCGTATGGATACAAAGGAGAGCCTGCAACAGCAGGTATGGCATTAAATGCCGCTGGCACCATACTACCCGATTGCTCACCTAACTTAGCTAGACCGTAGCTTAGGCCAACATTAAATATCATCATACCTGTTACGCATAAGACCAGTCCATATGCGAGAATACCCGGTTCTTGAACTTTTTCCCTCAAAACTAACTTAAGTACTAGAAATAAAAATATGACCAAGGGAATAATCGCTTGTGCGCCACCTTTTATTTCTGCCCAGGGGGTTAACTCGTACCAAAGTGGCTCAGATACAATTGCTGTAGTCGCTTGAGCCGCTGCAATAATTGCTTCGGGCGTTGTCACACTAGATACATACACAGCTAGACATAACACTGCAATAATAGGGAATAGTGATGCAAGTGTGACAATTCCAAATCCGGATAGTGAAGACTCGCCTTTGCCACCTGAGGCAGCTATACCGATTCCGAGAGCCAGTACAAGAGGAACTGTTACAGGACCAGTCGTTACCGCCCCGCAGTCCCAAGCAAGTCCAAGTATTTTTGATAACTCTGGATCAGACATGCAATAGACAGTTAGAGCTATAGTCGGAACTAGAGCCATATAGATCATTGGTTTTAAACTCCAGTTGTATAGAAACCGAGCAGTTCCTAATACTGCTGCTAAGCCAACACCCATACCAACCATAAGAACTAGTGTTCCCGCCCAGTCACCTAATAATGCGCTTAAATACGGTGCCTTTTCAACATTGACGATTGATCCTACTGCTTGCAGCGCTCCGATGGCGGGTTCTGCGAAAGTTACACCAATTCCTAAAAGGAATGCTATTAAGAGAACCACGGGGAGTGGAGACTTTTTTGGTAGATTAGTTCCGATGACTTCGCCAAATGGCATCAGCCCAAGTTTTAAGCCTTCCATAAATACCATAAGTCCAAATATTACTGCTCCCAGTCCTCCTGTTATTAGTACTGCTTCTTGTATTGGTTGACGTAAAATTAGTATTTGAAAAAGAACTAAATAAATGGCGAGCGGAAAAACCGCTTTAACCTGTTCTAATAAACGAACGTTAAAGTAGGGCGCCAATAAGTTATAAATATCTGCTGATTGTAGGTTGAGTTTGGGGGGTGTATGGGGAATCGTTTGTCCTTGGCCATCTACCGCTAGTTTTGGAGTGAGGTCATTGTACGAGACAGAGCGCTGCTTTAAAGTTGATTCCCGGACATACTGACCATATTGGATTTCTGATGGCATCGACGGATTCCTCTAAAATTATGATTTTTTTTTTATCTTATATAAATGATTAATAAATAGCAACAATAAATTCAACCCCTTGGAGGATTTTCTATCATTTGTATTTTATTTTATTTTTTGTATGGAGTTATGTGAAGTATCGCTTTTAATGGACACCAGCCTATCAAGCCAGTTATAAATGGTATTAATCCAATTACGGCACAAACTATTCCCCTTTCGATCAAACAGCCGTTCGACATAAAGTTAGCCAACTCCAGGCAAGGTACTTGATAAGTTGATGGTTGATAAGCCATCCAATAATTACCTGCAATGTTATAGCCATAGAATAGAAGACCTGATCCGATTACCATTCTAACTAGTCTTTCAATACCTTTTTCATTTTGAGAGAACATAATATAATATCTCCTGGTGATAATTTTCCATTAAATATAGTTATGTTAAGTTTATATATAACTTTCAATATATTATATAAATAATTCCTTTAAAATCAATAAGATAATAAAACTATTAATAGTATATGGATATAAGAAATTGTAGTTTTTAGGTTTTATTGATTATTTTCTGATTAACGAAATAGATTCACCGTCTATTGCATATCTAAAGGGGCTATTGAAGGCAGACTTTTCATTTTGATGAACAAGAATAACTTTTTTCTTTATTTTGTTAGGTAGGAAGAGCAATGCATCATGTTTTGTGTGAAGATTTCCTCCTCCGATATCATGAACTATAAGGTCAGAATTCCAAATAAAACCAGTGAGGCTATTTTTTCTTGCAGTCGTTAAGTCTCCATTCTCATGCCATGCATTTATTTTTTGAACATCGTATTTTGTGTCACCAGATAGACTGATCGATTTTTTGAGACTTCCATCAATATACGTAATTTTACATCTTCCAGAAGGAATTGAATGTAATGAATAATCGAACTCAAAGAAAGTACGTGTAAAGCCGGGAAGTTTTATTGTTTTGTTTGGCTCAACTTCCTTAAAGGATATATAGCTTTCAATTGTTTTCTTAGACAATGAAGTTGTGGCGGCAGCTTTCCTTAAAAAACTTTCATAAATTATTCGAGAAGTGATTAGATTGGTTTGTTGAGATTGTAATATTTTTTCTAAAATTCCAGAATCGTGATCTGAGTGAACATGTGTTAAAAAAATATACTTTATGTCGTCATTGTTGATTCCATGCTTTTTTGTTATGAACGTGTGATCAGCTACAACGTCAATCAAAATTCCTTTATTTTCTGACCATATAATGGTTGAGCTATTTTGTTTGCTTTGAGAAAATCCTGACCCCACTCCTAGAAATGTAATTCCAAACCTCGGTTTTTTAAATGGCTTAATATTTTTTAACTTACTTTTTCTAGGTTTTGGTCCGAGGTTGACTGTGCAAACCGCTATGTTCTTTTCATAAGCTATAAAAATTCCTTGGTCTTCTTCTTTTAATTGTAAAAATTTAAGATTATTTTTATCTGGTATAAAAAATAACCCTGAGGCACTTATGTGATGGAAGTTAATTATTTTCGATATAAACTTATTTCGTTGGCTCTCCTTAGACAATGAAAATAATTGCATTTCTTTGCGTAGTTGAGCGCATAGAAGATAGTTTTTTGTCAATTCAAGAGAGAGACTTGTTATGTGCTTTTTGTTGAGCCATTTTTGTTTAGCAAGAATATTATCTTCGAAGTATTTTTTTATTGCCTTAGTTAGGTTTAGGTTGCTGGCATGGTCTTTTATTAGGTCATTAAATAGTCTAGCTAAGATGTTATTTTTTGCTATATATTTATGCTGAAAAAGTTTAAATCTTTTTTTGTCGACGCTAGAAAATTTTTTGTTATTAATTAATTTGTAGTTTTGGGCTTCTATGATTTGGTCGAATCTTGGTCCAAATAGAGTTTCATTTAGTATTGCTTTGATTTGTTTTTCTTGTGCAGGTCGACAATAGGCATTAACAATACTCCCTTTAGCTCTCGTAAATAAAAAACTATAAATGATGAATTCAAAGTCAAAGTGATTTTGTCCATCGTTAAATGTCTTTGATGGGAATACATATTTGGATGGCAATGGTTTTTTTGCCCTCATAAACTCTTTGACTATATCAGGTGGGCACCCAAAAACGATTTCACCGTAACTTTTTGTTTCTAGCAAACTATAGTGGTCACCTTTGGTGACATTAAATGTTTTTGTATTCATATATTGTTGCTATGACTTAAATCGAAGAAGAATAATGATTTTTAGAATATTATTTTTTTCTAGGTAGGTTTTTTGAAAGAACTATTTAGACGTCATCGTTAAAATCCCATCCCAATTTTTAGGAGGGTTCTTTTTTAATCCTTCGATGCGGTCTATATATGTTTGACAAAGAGCATCATTGGGGTTTAGCTTGAGACATTCTTTAAAAGACTTAATAGACTTATCCCAACTGCCAGCTCTATAGTTTTTACGTGCTTCTTTGAAATAGTTAACAGATTCCATTAGATTTGGGAATGATTCGTCAGTGTGGTAGTCAAGGACCTCGTAGACGCCAACAGGTTCAGTTTTTCCTTTTACAATAATATTATCAACATCACGTATTTGATAAGTTCCTTTAAGTTTGGCAACCGTATACTCACTTATCAAAAGTTTGGCTGAATACGCTTTGCACGCACTTTCCAACCTAGCAGCTAAGTTCACACCGTCTCCTATCATTGTAAAATCCATTCTTTTAGGTGAACCGATATTTCCTGAAACAATTTTATCTGTATTTAGACCAATGCCCATATAGACAGGCAATTGGCCTTGTTTTTTTCGCTCAGTATTCCAGTCTTCCAAGCTAGTGAGCATAGTAATAGCTGCACGCATGGCTCTATCTTCATCATCAACATGTGAAATTGGAACGCCAAAAGCAGCCATGATTGCGTCGCCAATAAACTTATCTAGCATGCCCTCTTCTTTACTAATACAGTCAACCATAATTGTAAAATAATCATTTAATAACTTAACAGTCCCTTGAGCCCCAAGAGCTTCTGTTAAAGTGGTAAAACCTCGTATATCGGAAAAAAGAAGAGTAGCAACCAAGTCTTGACCTCCTAATACGTCATCACCACCTGCCATTAACTGGTCTGCTATACCTGGATCCATATACCTAGACATGGTTGATTTCATTCTTTTCTCAGAACTAATATCTTCTATCATTATTAGTGTTCCCAGGTGCTTTCCTTCAGGGTCTGATAGTGGAAGCACAGATGTATTGGCCGAGACTTTTTCTTCACCAAAATATAATTCTGCATCCATCGTAATTGCAGGTTCTTGGGTTTTTAATACTTCTTCCGCCTGGTCCATAATCCAGCTATTTTTATCCACAAAATGTTCTTTGCCTGTAAGTCCAATAATTTCGTCCTCTAAGACTGACATGATATTCAATCCAGCGGAGTTACAGGTAACGATGGTTCCTTCCTCATCTAATGTTATTACTCCATTAGACATACTTTGAAGCATTCCATCAGAATAGTTTTTCATATTCTGTACATCATCAAATAGTTTGGAGTTTTCTAGTGAAATAGCTACTTGAGTTGTGAAAGCTCTTAGTCGGGATTCATCTTCATCCGTAAAGGGCCCACCTTTTTTATTAAGAACTTGAGAGACCCCTATGACCTCGCCTTCTTTCGTGGTTATTGGGCAGCAAAGGACTGACTGTGTAAAGTAGCCTATTTTTTTATCAAAAGTTGGATTGAAACGAAGGTCTGCATAGGCATGAGGAATATTTAGAGTTTTTCCAGAAGTAAAAACGGTACCCGCAATTCCAACATGATTGGGCAGTCTAATTTCTCCTACACCGTCACCTCCGGCTACTCTAGAAAATAGTTCATTGGTTTTTGGGTCATTAATAAATAGTGTGGACCTATCAGCATCTAACATTCGGGTAATCTCGCCAACCACATTATGAAGTAATTTATTTAGATCAACCTCTGCTGTAATTGTTGCGACAGTATCTAGAAACTCCATCTCCTGGGCTCGTTTTTTTCTGATTCTTTCAACTTGTTGAGTGCCAGCCAATGTAACTGAAGCCTGACTAGATAGTGTCTCTAGAAGAGTTAGGTCTTCCTTTGTAAATCGACCTTTATTTTTATTTAAAGCTTGTAAAACTCCTATAACTTGGCCCCCCATAGTCCGTACTGGGACAGTAAGAATGTTTTTTGTGACATACCCTGTTTCTTCATCGATTGATGAGTCATGTCTTGAGTCAGCACTTGCATCATGTATGATGAGGCTTTCTTCATGTGTAAAGGCATAGCCAGCGACGCCCTGATCATTCAAAATCCTTATCTCTCTTTCAAGATCCCCTAACGCAACTCGGGAGTATAGTTCTCCTGTTTGTTCGTCGTTGAGAAATAGTGTGCCTCTTTCACAGTCCAATTCAGTTGCAGTAATCTCAATTAATCTATTTAGCACCTCGCTTAAAGACTCAAAACCAGCTATTTCGCGGGTCATAGCAAGAAGAAACTCAGCTTGCTCCAGGCGTTTATTTAGCTTTAATAATTTGCTCTCCTCAACGGTTACGCTTTTCCCTTTACTACCATTTTTTTGAGTTGCAGTTATTGTGCTAATGAAATTATTCTGTTTCTCTTTATCTGTAGGCTTATTCTCAGGATCTTCTTTTTTAGTTTTTCCCATTGAGGAGTGTTTCTTTAAATAGAATTAAAAAATATATCTTGAATTGGTTACAACGGATTGTATCTTAATACTATTCTAGTGTTTATCGTAACTATTTCTCATGATTTTTCTTTTTCAAGTTTAATGCGTAATGAAGCTACAGTTTCTTTGAGAGCTTTAATCTCATTAACGCTCGCTAGTTTTTCTGCTTGAATACCCTCGGCCATATCAAATTTACTTTTTTCTAGTTCATCTCGAAGCGAAGCTGCAGTACCCTTTAGGGCTTTAACCTCATTTTTGCTAGCAAGTTTTTCTGCTTGAATACCCTCAGCCATATCAAATTTACTTTTTTCGAGTTCATCTCGAAGCGAAGCTGCCGTACCTTTAAGGGCTTTAACCTCATTATTGCTGGCTAATTTAGCGGCTTGAACAGCCTCGGCCATATCAAATTTACTTTTTTCGAGTTCATCTCGAAGCGAAGCCGCTGTACCCTTTAGAGCTTTAACCTCATTATTGCTGGCTAATTTAGCGGCTTGAACAGCCTCGGCCATATCGAATTTACTTTTTTCG
>Ga0114997_10003844_pt1 | contig 11733 bp, 11 predicted proteins | sample ArcticOcean_MG_C_2_FD_87045 | JGI IMG/M metagenome (GOLD analysis project Ga0114997, IMG submission 87045) | Marine microbial communities from western Arctic Ocean - ArcticOcean_MG_CB4_136 | ecosystem: Environmental > Aquatic > Marine > Oceanic | place: Arctic Ocean: Canada Basin | collected... | reverse complement strand
TTATTAAATAAATATAAAATTAGGTAAAAATTAATCTCAAATCATAAATTTAATGAAAAAAAAAACTTATCAAAAATTATTGATATATTAAAATCTAATTACATTGTGTCACTTATTTCTGATGCAGGAACACCCTCAATTTCAGATCCAGGAGCAATACTTATTAATGAGTGTTTAATTAATGAGATTAATATTTTTCCTTTGCCTGGGCCTTCAGCAGTATCATCAGCTATTTCAATTAGTGGATTCTCAGAAAAATTTTTCTTCTATGGATTTTTTCCAGAAAAAAAAAGTGAATTAAAAGAAGATTTTACAAATTTATCAAATTTAGACAGTTCAATAGTATTGTTTATTTCTCCAAGAAAATTCAACAAATCAGTGAAAATTATTAAAGAATATTTTTCAGGAAGAAAAATATTAGTATGCAGAGAAATGACTAAGTTTTATGAAGAATACATTAGAACAAATGTCGATACTCTTGAACCTTTCAAAGATAATCCAAGAGGAGAATTGACGGTTGTAATCTCTGAAAAAGAAAAAATAAAAAAAGCTTCGCTAAAATTACAGGAATCAGATAAAAAAACTATTGAAAGTATGATCAAAAAATTAAGTATAAAAGATATAACTGATTTAGTAAGTCTAAAAAGCAAGGTTCCAAAAAAAGAAATTTATAATTATTGTTTAAAAATAAAGAATGAGAAATAGACTATTTATACTTTTTCTTCTATTTATAGTTTTTGCAGGATGTGTAGGAACAGCATCAACAGGAATTTTTGGTACAGGTGTAAGTATTGCTCTAGACCCAAGATCTGTTGGAACGCAAATTGATGATTCAGTTATGCAAAAAAATTTAACAGCAAGAATGCTATTAAGAAACAAAAGGTATTTATTAACTTTAAATACCAAAGTTTTAGATGGTAGAATTTTTTTAACTGGAAATGTTCCTAACCCAGAGGAAAAGCTACATATAACAAAATTAGCATGGGAAACTAAAGGAACAAGATCAGTTAAAAATGATATCAAAATTAAAGAAGAGTTTAATTTTAAACAATCGGCTAAAGATTTATTAATTACTTCACAGTTACGTGCTGCTATAATATTTAATAAAAAAGTTAAGGCAACAAATTATCAAATTGATACTTATAAGAAAAAAATCTTTATTTATGGTATTGCTCATACGACCGAAGAAAGGGCAGAGGTAATTAATGAAGCAAAAGAAATACTAGATGTTGCTGATGTAGTAGCGAGCATTCTTTTAGTTGAAGATTTAAGAATACAAAAAAATTAGTTTTTATCATTATAACTAATCACTCCAGCAGAATAAGCTGCAACAGAGGCTAGATTTAATATATCAGAAGTAGACGATCTTAAGGGTGCAATTTCTATTGGTTGTCCTAAGCCGATTAAAAGAGGCCCAATAACTTTTGCACCTCCTAGCTCACGCATCATTTTGTACGATATTGCTGCACTATGTTGACCAGGCATAATTAATACATTTGCATTACCAACTATTTCTGAAAATGGATAAAGCTCTTTATATTGATCGTTTAATGCAACATCAGGCTGCATGTCACCATCAAATTTAAAATTAACATCTCTTCCCTTTAAAATATCTACTGCATTTTTTATATGCTTAGTTCTGCTTGTTAACGGTTGTCCAAATGTAGAGTGAGATACAAATGCAACTTTTGGGTCGAAACCAAATAATCTTACAACTCTTGCAGAAGAAATGGCTATTTCAGCTAACTGTTCTGAAGTTGGATATTCATGAACACTTGTATCTCCAACGAAAACAGTTTTGCCCTTATTAACAATCATATTGAGACCAAACATTATTTCTCCGGGTCTTGAATCAACTACTTTGGTTATTTTTTCTAGTGAAGCTCCATATCTTCTTGTATTTCCAGTTACTGCTCCATCAGCGTCTCCGCACGAAACCATACATGATGCCCAAATTACTCTGTCATTTCTAACCATCCTATCACAATCTCTCTCAAGCAAACCCTGCTCTCTCTGCATCTTTTTAAATAAAAATTTCACATACTTATCTCTTTTTTCTTTGTCAGTAGAATTAGTTATTTCTATGTCAAAATTTTCATCATACCCAATTTCTTTTAATCTCTGTTTAATATTCTCTTTTTTAGCAACCAGTATTGGAATTCCTAGGCCACTATTTTTGAAGGCAATTGCAGCTTTTAAAGTATTTTCATCTTCTCCATCAGCAAAAACAATTTTCTTTTTTGTTTTTTTAATCTGAGAGTTTATTCCCTGCATTATTGTTACAGAAGGATCTAATCTTTGTTTAAGACTTTCTTTATAAATTTCAAAATCTTTTACTTCCTTTCTTGCAACACCACTATCCATTGCGGCTTTAGCAACAGCAGCAGGAATTACACTAATTAACCTTGGATCAAATGTTGATGGAATTATATATTCTCGTCCATAATGAGGTCTATCACCACCCATAGCAGCAACAACTTCATCAGGAACATCTTCACGGGCAAGAGCTGCAATAGCATTAGCAGCTGCTACTTTCATCTCTTCATTGATTGTTTTGGCTCTAACATCTAAAGCACCTCTAAATATATAAGGAAAACCAATTAAATTATTAACCTGGTTGGGATAATCAGATCTCCCTGTAGCTATAATAGCATCATCGCGAACTTCTTGAATTTCCTCAGGAGTAATTTCAGGATCTGGATTGGCACATGCAAAAATTATAGGGTTTTTTGCCATTTTTTTTACCATGTCTTTTGACAAAGCTCCTTTTGCAGAAAGCCCCAAAAATACATCTGCATTTTTAATAGCATCATCAAGTGTTCTATTTTTTGTTTCTATTGCATGAGATGATTTCCATTGATTTAGGCCATCTCGTCCACGATAAATAACACCTTTTCTATCCACCATAGTTATATTTTTTTGTGGCACACCACTATTTTTAAATAAGTTAGTACAAGCCATTGCTGATGCACCAGCTCCATTAACAACAACTTTAATTTCTTTTATTGATTTGCCACTTATATCAAGAGCATTAATTAAGGCAGCTGTTGTAATTATAGCTGTTCCATGCTGATCATCATGAAATACTGGAATATCTAATATTTCTTTTAATTTTTCTTCAATAATAAAACAGTCTGGTGCAGCAATATCTTCTAAATTTATGCCACCAAAGCTAGGAGAAAAATTTTTTATGCTATTAATAATTTCATTGGTATCTGAACAATCAATTTCTAAGTCAATGGAATCTATATCAGCAAATCTCTTAAATAATACTGCTTTACCTTCCATCACAGGTTTAGAGGCTAGTGCACCTAAATTTCCCATGCCTAAAATTGCAGATCCGTTACTTATAACTGCAACTAAATTCCCTTTAGACGTATAATCATATGCAGCCTCTGGGTTCTTGAAAATTTCCTTAACAGGGGCAGCGACACCAGGAGAGTAGGCTAAAGCCAAGTCTCTTTTTGTTGTCATTGGCTTAGAAGAGATAATTTCAATCTTGCCTGGTTTTATACTATTGTGAAACTCAAGAGCCTCTTTGTCTGTGTAATGATTAACTGTTATTTTTTTCATTTATGTTAATTAGATATACAAATGGAGCAAATTTAAGACTAATATGATTTATGAACCTTATTAAGTCAACAAGCACGTTCAGTTTTTTTACTATAATTAGTAGATTACTTGGTTATTTAAGGGATATATTGATTGCAATATTTCTTGGGGTTGGGCCTATTACAGACGCATTCTTTGTCGCATTTAGAATTCCAAATACTTTTAGGAGACTTTTTTCAGAAGGCACATTTAATGCTGCTTTTGTTCCAAGCTATTCATCTGAATTATCCAAAACAAAAAAAAGAGCAAGTAATTTTGCAAACAATATTTTTAATTTACTTATCATAGGTCTATTTTTAATTGTTCTTTTAATTGAAATATTTATGCCATTTTTTGTATCATTAATTGCTCCAGGTTTTGATGAAGGTTCTCCGAAAATGGAACTCGCAATTAATTTAACAAGGATTACTTTTCCATTTTTATTTTTCATATGCCTAAGCTCTTTTTTTTCTGCAGTTTTAAATTCACATAATAAATTTGCTGCAGCGGCTGCAGTACCAATAATTTTAAATATTTTTTTGATAGGAGTTTTGCTCTTTGGAAAAATTTTAGATGATCAATTAGTATACTATATGTCTTATGCGGTAACTTTTTCAGGAATATTACAATTTATATTTTTATATTTTTTTTTAAAAAAATATTATCTACCAAAAATTAAATTTAAAATTAATATTGACTCTAAAGTAAAAATTTTTTTTAAGAAATTATTACCAAGCATTTTTTCTTCTGGAGTGACTCAAATCAATATTTTAGTTGGTACAATTATTGCAACATTTCAGTCAAATGCAGTTTCGTACCTTTATTACGCAGATAGAATTTATCAAATAAATCTGGCGATTGCAGGAATTGCAATTGGAACGGTTGTATTACCTCAACTTTCAAAGCATATACAAAACAAAAAAAAAAGTAGTATTAATTTAATACAAAACAAAGCATTAGAATTAAGTTTATTTTTGAGCATACCCGCAACTGTTGCTTTATTAATTGCATCAGAAGAGATAGTTTCTGCACTTTTTGGTTATGGTTCATTTAGTGAAATTGGAGTGCAAAATACTGCATTAGCCGTATTTTATTTTGCAATTGGCCTTCCGTCTTTTTCTTTAAATAAATTATTTTCAACTTTCTTTTTTGCAAGACATGACACAAAAACACCATTTTATATTGGTGTAATAACCGTTGTATTAAATATAATTATTAGTATTTCTTTTTTTAATTCAGTTGGTTTTATTATTATTCCAATTGCTTCATCAATATCAGCTTGGATTAATGCAATTTTACTGTTTGTTATTTTAAAAAAAGATGATTTATTTAGTTTTAATACTGCATTTGTTAATAGATTTATAAGAATTATTTTTTCTGTAATTTCTATGGGGATATTTTTTAATTTTCTTGTTAATTTTTTTAGAAATTTTTTGGTTTATGATGAAAGCTCTAAATTTCTTTATCTTATAATGATAGTATTACTGGGATTTATTTTTTATCTAGTAATTGCAATTTTGATCAAAGCTTTTAAAATTAGTGATATTAAACTAAAGTATTAAATTAATGAGTAAAAAAATTTTTTCAGGAGTTCAGCCAACAGGAAACCTTCATCTAGGAAATTATTTAGGAGCAATTAAAAATTTTGTAGAACTAAATAATGAAAAAGATAATGAGTGTGTTTTTTGCGTTGTAGATCTTCATGCGATAACTATTAAACAAGAACCAAAAAAATTAAAAAAAAATATAAGAGAAACAGCAGCCACATTTATTGCGAGTGGGATAGATCCTAAAAAAAGTATTATATTTAATCAGTCAATGGTTCCGGCTCACTCGGAGTGTGCCTGGATTTTAAGCTGTGTATCAAGAATAGGCTGGCTAAATAGAATGACACAATTTAAAGAAAAAGCTGGAAAAGATAAAGAAAAAGCAAGTATTGGACTTTATTCATACCCCGTATTGATGGCTGCTGACATATTACTCTATGATGCAACGCATGTTCCAGTAGGAGATGATCAAAAACAGCATTTAGAGTTGTGTAGAGATATTGCTCAAAAGTTTAATAATGATTTTAGTGCACCGGAATTTTTAAAAGTTCCAGAACCTTTAATCCAAAAAGAATTTTCTAGAATCATGAGTTTAAAAGATGGATTAAAAAAAATGAGCAAATCAGACCCTTCTGATTTAAGTAGAATTAATCTAACAGATGATAAAGATCAAATATTAAATAAAATTAAAAAGGCAAAAACTGATCCGATGCCGATGCCATCAGCACCAAATAATTTATCTCAAAGACCAGAAACAGAAAATTTGCTAGGCATTTATTCAAGTTTAGCGGGTCAAAATTTAGAAAAATCAATAAAAGAATTTGAAGGAAAAAATTTTTCTGAGTTTAAAGAAAAACTTTCAGAAATATTAATTGGAAAAATTGAACCAATATCAAAAGAGATAAAAAAATTATTAAATGATGAAAAATATTTAGATGATATTTTATTAGAAGGATCCCAAAAAGCTGACAAAATTGCCTCAAAAAAAATTAAAGAAATTAAGGAATTTGTAGGTTTTTAATAAAATTTATTAATTAGTTTAAATGTTATAATTAATCACTATATATAAGATATGTTCGTTCAAACTGAAATAACACCCAACCCAAATTCACTTAAATTTATTCCTGGAAAAACTGTATCTAATGGTGGATCTTTTGAAATTATAAATAAAGAAGACACTAGCAATGAGCTAGTTAGAAACATTTTATCAATTAATGGAGTAAAAGGAATTTTTTTAGGAGCAGATTTTTTATCTGTAAATAAAACAGAAAATTTAGATTGGGAAGAAATAAAACATATAATTATTTCTTTAATTAGTGATTTTTATTCAAATGGAAGAGAGTTTATAATTGATAAAGTCCTAGACGAAAAAGATAATTCAGAATTTCTTGAAATAGAAAAAAAAATAATAAAGATTTTAGATACAAAGATAAGACCTGCTGTTGCCAGAGATGGTGGAGATATTAAATTTAAAGAATTCAAAAATGGTATAGTAAAAGTAGAATTGCAAGGTAGTTGTTCAGGCTGCCCTAGTTCAACAATGACTCTTAAACAAGGTGTTCAAAATCTTTTGTGCCATTATATACCTGAGGTCCATGAGGTAATATCAGTATAGATATGAAAAATAATAAAATAACATATAATGAAATAAAAAAATTTTTAAAAGACAAAGGCTTCAACTTAATCAAAAAAAAAAAATATAATTATTTTAAAAATGATAGCTTAAATGTTTTGTCTCGAACACTCTTAAGTAGCATAATAATAATTTCTATTTTCTATATATCTCCAATTTTTTTAGACTTTAAAGATAAAAGTATGTCTAATTTTAAAAAGTTTCAAAACGATTCTAAAAATGTTTTTGAAAACACGCTAGAAAATAAAAACCCAAGTGAATTAGCCAAATCAGAAGATGAGTTAATTGAAAAATATATATTTGAAGATGTACTTGAAATTAATGATTTACCAAATAATTATATTAGATTAAGTGCATCAACTATTGAACAACTATTTAAAGATACTAATTATAATTTAGAAGATGTTAGAAAAACAAAACTAGTAAAACCAATTTCGATATCATTGTTACCCAAAGAAATAAAAAAGATAGAAAATACAAAAATGAGGAAAAAATTATTTATTCAAATAATTTTACCTTTAGTTATTAAAGAAAATAATAATATTAGGCTAGATAGAAGAAAACTTTTTAGTATTATAAATAAAAGCAATAACACGACATCAGAAAAAAAATGGTTAAAAAGAAAATTTAAACAATATGGTGTACAGAAAAATGATCTATCAACATTAAAAGTCAGAATGGATGAAATCCCGGTATCAATAGCAATTGCCCAGGCAGCAAAAGAAACCGGTTGGGGAGTATCAAGATTTGCGCAAGAAGGTAATGCATTATTTGGTCAATGGACTTGGTCTGGAGACGGAATAAAACCTGCAGCAGCAGAAGATGACACAAGTCACAAGGTTATGAGGTTTAAGGTTTTACAGGCCTCAGTAAAAGCTTATCATAGGAATCTAAATACACATTCTTCATATAGAGAATTTAGAAGAGCAAGAGCACAATCAAGAGATGAAGAAAAAGCATTGGATAGTTTAATTCTTTCTGAACATCTGGATAAGTATGCAGAGACAGGCAAAGCATATGTTAAAATTTTACAGCAGATAATAAAACAAAATCAATTAACAGACTTTGATGATGCAAAATTACTTCCAACGAGTATTGAACTAGAGAGCTTAATTTAATCCTGTCGAATAGAAAATTGAGTTCCAAACCATCTCCAAACGCCCGCATCATTTAATGAACAATTAATTCTTCCTCTTCTAAAAATAAACTTTTCTCTAAATTCTATGTTTAACTTATTGTTATTAATATAAGTTTTGGATCGTTCCCATTTATTACCTTCATTAGAGAAGCAATTAATATTTTCTAAATTTTTTTGATTTTTAAAAAATTCTACAGAAAATGAGGGAGGGTTATTTTTATCTGTTATATATTTATCAATAGGTAGGAGAATTTTATATTCTAACGGTTCGAGATTGATTAAAAATTTAAATCTTTTTAAATCCCCATACTTTTCATTGATTGGAAATCGAGGCAATTCAAATCGATCTTTATTTAAATCTATAACGCCTGAGTGTTGTCCAAAAGAAAACTTAAAGTTTTTAGAAATATATTTTTTTATCTCTTTACTATATTCTCCAAAAGGATATGAAAAAAATATTGGATTATATCCAAGCTTTTCAGTAAAAATTTTATTCGCTTTATTTAAATCTTCTATAAAATCTTTTTTTTCAAAATTAACTAAATAATCATGTGAATGAGAGTGATTACCTATATATGCATTTTTTTCTTTTTCTATTTCATGTATTTGATTCCAGCTCATATATCCTTTTTTTCCAATTACTTCTGTAGAAACAAATAGAATAAAAGGGATTTTATTATCTTTTAAATATGGCCATGCAAATTCATAAAATGAGGAAAAAGCATCATCTATAGTAATAAGTATTTTTTTTTCTTTTTTTGGTACATCATAATTCTTTTCTAGGTCACCAGGATTATAAAAATTGTAATTCAAATCTTTAATTATTTTGATTTGATCTAAAAAAATATCCATTTGAATATTGGTTGATGGATACTTTTCTTCGTTAAACCTATGATACATCAAAGAAAGTATGCCCTTATCGTTAGAATAATATTTGATATTATTTTCATCTGCTTTAGAATTAACTGAAAATATTATTATTATTATGAACAGATTAATTGTAGATGCGGCAAAAGATAAAATTTTTTTAGTACTCATGGTTGATAAAAATATTTATACTTGTGGTTATGAAAATAGCAAAATTAATTTTGAAAAATTAATCATATTAATTAATGAATTTTTAGGAAACAATAAGAGTTCAATTGACCAAATAAAGGTTATTTATGTTAATAGAGGACCAGGCAGCTTTGCAGGCATAAGGAATTCACTTGCAATTATTAAGGCTTTGTTTTTAATCAAAAAAATAGACTATTATTGCTTTAGTTTCTTAGATTTTGACAAATCGCGTAAAGCTAAATATGAAGATGTTCCTTATTTATGTGATAAATTTAAAATTAAAAAGAATTTGATTAATCCCATTTACTTAAGTTAAAATTAACTATGTCAGAAAATATTGAACAAAAATGTTTATCAAAAGGTGTAAAGCTTACCGAGCAAAGAAAGATTATTGCAAAAGTTATGTCCCAATCTAATGATCACCCTGATGTAGATGAACTTTATAACAGAGTATCAAAAATTGATTCAAAGATTAGTATTGCAACTATTTACAGAACTGTAAAATTATTTGAAGAGTCGGGAATTTTAACTAAGCATGAATTTAAAGGTGGCAAAGCAAGGTATGAAGAACTCAATGAAGGCCATCATGATCATTTGATAGATATTAAATCTGGAGAGATAATAGAATTTGTAGATGAAGAAATTGAAAAATTGCAAAAAAAAGTTGCTGAAAAATATGGTTATAATTTAGTGGATCATAAATTAGAACTGTATGGGGTTAAAAAAAAACCTTAAAATAAATGGTAAAAAAAATATTTATAAAAACATTTGGATGCCAAATGAATGAGTATGATTCAAATCGTATTTATGACTCTGTAAAAAAAATTGGTTTTGAAAAAACAGATAACTATGAAGATGCAAATTGTTATATTCTGAACACATGTCATATTAGAGATAAAGCAAAAGAAAAAGTCTATCATGAAATAGGTAGAGTTAAAAAAACTTTCAGATCTCAAAAAAAACCAATAATTATTGTAGCAGGTTGTGTGGCACAAGCAGAAAATCAAGAGATGTTAAGGCGAGAGCCCTACATAGATATAGTAATAGGCCCTCAAGCATATCATAAAATTAATGATACAATTTTAAATTATTCCAAGAAGAAGAAAAAAATTGAAGAAACAGAATTTGATACTATTTCTAAGTTTAATTACCTTGGTAAAATTATAAATAAAGATAGTAAGATATCTTCTTTTTTAACAATACAAGAAGGGTGTGATAAGTTTTGTCATTTTTGTGTGGTGCCATATACGAGAGGACCTGAATATTCTAGGCCATTTACTCAAATTATTAATGAGGTAATAGAATTAATTAAAAATGGAACAAAAGAAATTATTCTTTTAGGACAGAATGTTAATTCTTATAGCTATAGAGAAAATAATAAAGAATTCAGACTTTCTGATTTAATATTAAAATTAGAAAAATTTTCAGAGATAGAAAGAATTCGTTATACAACCTCCCACCCAAACGACATGACTGAAGATTTATTAAATATCTATAAAAAAAGTAAAAAACTAATGCCTCTAGTTCATTTGCCAGTTCAGAGTGGTTCTAATAAAGTTTTAAAATTAATGAATCGAAGACATACGATTGAAGAATATTTAAAGATTTATAGAAAATTAAAAAATATAAATCCTAATATAGAATTTTCTAGTGATTTTATTATAGGTTACCCTCAAGAAAAAGAAGAAGATTTTCAAGATACATTAAAGTTAGTTAAAAATATAAAATTTGTAAATTCATATTCATTTATTTTTAGTCCTAGGCCTGGAACAGTTGCTGCTGATTTAGATTTAGTTGATAAAAATCAATCTAAAGCAAGATTAAAAATTATTCAAAAACAGCTATTTGAATGTCAGATTAATAGAAATAAATCTTTTGAAAAAAAAGTTGTAAGTGTATTAGTTGAAAATCAAATGAAAGATAAATCCAAACTATTTGGTAGGACTGAGCATATGACATCAGTTGTATTTGATGGTGGTATAGAAAATATTGGAAAGATAGTAAAAGTAAAAATAAACAGTAGTAGCCAAAATAGTTTATTTGGAGTGATTAAAAAAAATTATGATCAAAGAGTGGCTTAAAAATTGAGAAATATTCAGTCCAAAAAATTAAATTCAAATTTAAAGTTTGTTTATTCTGACAATAATTCATTAAGCGTAATTTTTCATGACAATGATTTGTTACTTGGCGTTGTTGGAGAGTTTAATAAAAATTTAAAGGATTTAGAAAAAATTACCAATACCAGCTTATATTCTAGGGGGAATTCGATTATAATAAAATCAAGTGTTGAGAAAAATGAAATCGCTAAAAATGCTATTCAATTTTTGGCAAATCAATTTATTAATAATGGTAGTATTGAAAAAAAAGATATAATTTCGTCAGTAGATAAGTTTATGATTAACGAAAAAGTTAAAAATCAAAATATTTCTGATATCATTAAAACTCCCAAAAAATCTGTAATACCAAGATCTGAAAAACAAAAAGAATATGTAAGGGCATTAAGACAAAGTGATATTGTCATTTCTGCTGGTCCAGCAGGAACAGGAAAAACATTTTTAGCGGTTGCAGTTGGCCTTACAATGTTACTAGATAAAAAAATTGAAAGAATTATATTATCAAGGCCAGCTGTTGAAGCTGGAGAAAGATTAGGATTTTTGCCTGGGGATATGAAAGAAAAAGTAGATCCATATTTAAGACCGCTATACGATTCTCTTTATGATCTTTTCGATTTTGAAAAAATTCAAAAAATGATTGAGGTTGGTGACATT
>Ga0114997_10003840_pt1 | contig 11742 bp, 7 predicted proteins | sample ArcticOcean_MG_C_2_FD_87045 | JGI IMG/M metagenome (GOLD analysis project Ga0114997, IMG submission 87045) | Marine microbial communities from western Arctic Ocean - ArcticOcean_MG_CB4_136 | ecosystem: Environmental > Aquatic > Marine > Oceanic | place: Arctic Ocean: Canada Basin | collected... | reverse complement strand
CGAGGAAATACCGCGTGTGCTCCGGCCCGACGGCCCGGACCCACTCCTCGGGGAAGTAGGCCGGGAAGCGCCACGGCGCCAGCACGTGCGCCGACGCGACGACGCCGCCGCCGGTGAGCCGGAACGCGCTGCCGCGGCTCAAGATATCGAAGCGGCTCATGTGCTCCGGCAGCCGGAACCACGTCGACACCGCGAAAGAGGACGCCATTCGTGCCCTGCTTGCTTGCACCCTTGTGGCGAGCAGCTATGACAGCTATGTGCTGCTGTGTTTTAAGGGTAGCAGTGCGCAAGACGTGCGCGCGTTGCGCTGCTGGTTCGTTGCAGCAATAAGCAGGTCCGTGCGCGTCTACCAGCGATCGCTGCGCGCGGCTCTGAGCCTTAGTAGACCGAGAGGCCGTCAGGGCAAAAAGAAGGAGTGCAAAATTGCTGGAAGCACCAGCAGTGCACCGGGGTCAGAGGAGAGCAGTGCACGGCACAACAACGTATCTGGCGAGCAAGGAGCGAGTCGCCGACCGACGACGAGACAACCACCCAAGTTGGCGCGGCAGCACAGGTGCTAGTGCGCAGTGCAGGTTTCATCCGCGTGCAGTGATGCGACTCCTGCGTGCCATCGCTCTGTGGGCACCGTACGCCACCGCGCTGACGCCATACTCCAAGCAGATTACGTCCTTACAACCGGACGAACTCCAGTCTTGGCTCGCGCGCGACGTCGGCCGCCGCCGCCAGGAGCTGCAGGCGCTGGCGTGGCTCGGGCGCGCGCACCGCGTGCTGCCGAACGTCTTCGACGGCGTCTTCACGATCGACCGCTACGCCAACGTGCCCTGGTACGCGTGCGACGGCGTGGTCCGCGGGACGCTGAGGACGGGCACCGCCATCGTCGCCCGGGGCGTGCCCGTGTCGTTCTCGCTTGCAGATGAGCGCATGACGATCACGGCGCTGGGCTGCGATGTTGTGCCGTCGCCTCCGCCGCCCGGCGCGACGGCGCTGGAAGAGCAAGACGCGGAGCGCCTCTGCCAGCAGCTGGTTGCGTCAAAACGCGTCCTGATAGATGCGATCGAGCGCGTTGTGTTTGACGTGTTGGAGCCGGCGCTGGCGGCGGACCCGACGTTCGAAGCGGCCGGCGACGCCGTATCGTTCGAGCCGGAGCGCGACCTCTTCGCCCGCGAAGGGAGTAGCGAGAAGTGGCTCCAGTGCGTCTCCGAGTACTACTTCGCGGAGGCGTCCCTGCAGGAGGTCGCGCCCGCCGGAAATGACATGCGGTTCCTGTTCTATTATGACACGGCGGAGCCCCTAAACTCCGAGGACCTCCGTATGAACGTCAACCCGGAGGTCATTTGCTGCAAGTTTCCGGAGGTCCTCGACGGCGCGTCGCGGTCATCTTTTTCCTGCGGGACGGCGCTCGCGTCTCTGCTGGTGGTGGTGCTCTTGCTCGCCGACGCGAGAACGACACCACCCCGCGCGCGACGGCGCCGCCGCGCGCCGGTGAGCCTGCGGCGCGGGCGCCTCCTCGTCTTCGCGGCGACGTGCTGCGGCGCCCTGCAGCCCCTGACCACGCCGCCCCGCCTGATCATCCTCGCCGGCCTTCCGGGCAGCGGCAAGAGCAGCCTCGCGGCGGCGCTCGAACGGCGGGGCGGCTGGGCCGTGGTGAACCAGGACACCCTCGGCAACCGGAGAAAGTGCGAGGCGGCCTGCGCGCGCGCGTTCAACCGGGGCGACCGCGTCGTCGTCGATCGCTGCAACCACGACCGCTCGCAGCGGGCGCACTGGACGCGGCTCCTCGCGGCGGCGGGCGGCGGTCAAGTAGTCGCGGTCTGGCTGACAACGCCCGTGGACGCGTGCGTGGACCGCGTGCTTGCGCGCCCCGCGCACCCGACGCTGGCGGGCCCCGGCGCCGAGGACGTCGTGCGCCGCTTCGAAGGGTCGTTCGCCGCGCCCGCGCTCGACGAGGTCGACGCCGTCGTCGAGCTGGCGCCCACCGACGACTACGACGCCGTCGCCGCGGCGCTCGACCCGCCATAGTACCTTCACGCCGCCAAGCAGGCGGCGTGTGTGAATGTGATGTTGTATAATAACCCGCATGTTACCCTCAACTTTGTGGGGGATGGGGTTCCTCACTCGTCGAAGCCGCCCGGCGGCCCCTTCTTCTGCCTCGGCAGGTCCGGCAGCTTCATGCCGTCCGGCATTTTTGGCATCTCGGGTATTTTCAGGTCCCCGCCGCTCGCGGCCGACGCCGCCCGCGACGCCAGGACGCCGACGCTCGCCACCGTGTTCCCCAACGCGGTAAAGGCGTCGCCGAGGGCGGCGCCGACCTCGGCGTCGTCCGCGGCGCTGGACGCCGCCGACGCCGCGGACGCGGCCGCGCCGCCCAGGTTGGACACGATCTGGCCCGTCGACGACGCCGCGTCGCGCGCGATGGCCGCGGCCTCGGACTGCGAGACCTCGCCGGAGTCGGCGAGGTTCTGGGTGAGCGCGCTGGTCGTGTTCGACGCCTCCGAGAGCAGCTTAGAGGCCTCCGCCCGGCCCGAGGACGCCTGGAAGTTGCCCGCGAAGGCCAGGAAGCTCTTGCCGACATTTGTGAAGGCGCTCAGCGTCGCCTTCGCGCTGGAGGCGGCGGCGTCTTTGAGGGCAGCGTCGTCGAGGGACTCAACATCTAATTGAGCGACGGCGCTTCTAGAGGGCGGCGGCACCGCCGGCGCGCTGGTCGCGGGGAGGGGCTGGGCCGCGCCTAACGGCGCGGCGCCTAATACCGCATCCCTTTGGTCCAACGCGTCGTTGATGCGCTGCCTTAGAGCAGCAACCGAGGCCTCCGTCTCAGCGATGGCCACCGCGGACGTCGCCAGCTGCTCCTGGAGCGCCTCGACCTGCTGCCACGAGTAGAGGCGCAACGCCTCGCCGTCGTCCGTCTCTGGCAACGAAGCTAAGGTCGTCTGCATGGCTGCGATGCGCGCGTCGATCTGCTCCTGCTCCACTTTAATTTGACCGGAGCACTCGTCGACGTCCTCGATCAACACCAGTTCAATGGCCACGAGCCCGGCCTTGGTCTCGATCGCGGCGGCCAAGGAAGCAGCAACAGCATCCTCGGACGTGCGCTGGCGCACGTCCTGGAGCTGCACGAGCAACTGCTCCTCTTGCCGACACCGCTCCATCTTATGGGCCTTCGCATCGGCCAATTGTTGCTGCAACTGCGCTGCCGACGTGGACCGGTCCTTCTCCGCGATCATCTCCCGTTCCAACTGAAAGCGCAGGGCGGCCACCTCCTCGCCGATCACCTCCTCGACCTGCTTCCGCCGTAACTGGCTCCTCTCTAACTGCGTCTGCAGGCGCGCGACGTCCAGGTTGCGTTCGCTCCGCGCCGAGAACTCGCCCAGCACGCTCTCCGAGAGGCTGATGGGTGCGGGTGGTGCGGGCGGCGGCGTAGGTGCTGCCTTCTCGACCACGGCCGTCGCTTCGGCGGGCGGCGACATGGCGTCCAAGTAATCGCTCCTGACACTGACAGAGCGCTGCGACGCGCACTTTGACGGCGCGACGAGCCCATGGCTCACGACAGCCAGCGCTGTGGCTTGTAAAAACCGCCGCATCGCTGCCATAGAAAATGAGATCTTGCGGTCTGCGTTAGCAGTTTTGCTGGATCAAAATGCACCCGTTGGCTCTCGCGATTCACGAAGTGTCTTAGCAACGAATCGGCTCGGCCAGCGGTGAAGCAGGCGGCCGATAAAGCTATCCAAGCTGCCTAAAATCCACATTGAGGTCCAGCGTGCGGGTTTCTCGCGGAGAGTAAGGGCGGCGAAGGATGCGGCAATAGACAAGGAAGGCTGCTGCAGTGTCCCCTCGAGGCCTCCCAAGGCAGAAATGCGCTAGCGGTCGGGTTTTTGGTCCCCTCCTCTTGTTTAAAGCAGTCACTGAGGCGCCATTTGCTGCCGCAAGTCTTGATAAGTGCTGCACACGTGGTCGCTTGCTGGTGCGCGCGCGAGCGGCAAAAAAAAAGCGCGGTGTATCGACGCCTTGCAAGTCATATGGAGAGCAGTGCTGCTTGCAAGGCTGAAATGATGGCAGCACCGGACGCCGCAGCGCCGGTCGCCACGGTCAAAGCCGCGTGGGGCGGCGAGGCGCGGCGCGTGCGCAAGACGACAACACATGACCTCTACGCCGCGCACGCGCCCAGCACGCCCGACGGGGCGATGCGCGCCATCTGGCACAAGCCGCAGCGCATCCGCGCGCACGAGCGCGAGCTCTTCAAGCGGTTCGCGTCGGAAGTCAGGGGCAAGGAGACGATGGGCCTGGCCCCGAAGCACGCGCCCCTTGCGAACGTCTACGGCTGGACGCAGAGCCGCGATTCTGTCATTGTGGTGGTCTGGCTCCAGGGGGCCTTGGATGACGTGACCGTGGAGGTGGATAAAGATCACGTCCTCATTCAAACGGAGGGCTACCCGCCCGTCGTCGATAGAAAGTTATTTGCATCTATTGATGAGCGGGTGGACGTGGAGCACGTGAGCTGGGACCGCTTGGACCTCGTGGCCCTGAAGCTCGTGAAGATGGATTCTAATGTTGTGTGGGACTCGTTGTTCGAGGGCGACTGGCGCTTGTTGCGGGCCGTGGATTCGCGTTCTTACGACGCGGAACCGGACGGCGTGGACCCTTTGACCTACTGCATCAGCGTGTTCGTGCCCGAGCACTGCGTGCGAGGGGACGTGGCGGTGGTCTTTACATCTACATCTGCAAGCGTACGCGTCAATGAATTGGTGGAGTGGCGACGGCACTTCAAATACCCGTGCCAGGCGTCCGAGGCGTGTTGGGAGCTGGGCTGGGAGAAGCCCGCGCAGGAGGAAGCACAAGAGGGGACTTTCGAGATGGCCTGGGCGGCGGGCGCGGACGCCTATCGACCCTCGACGACGCGGCGCCGCCGCCGCGTCGTGCTGCTCACGGTGGGCTTCGCGGACCTCCCGCACAAGCGCGTCGTCTACGACAAGAAACCGACGGGCGAGGTGGTGCTCCTCGGGCCCGACGCGGACGTGACGGACGCCCCGTCGACAGCCTTCCGCGCGGACGTCATCGACAAAGCAGTGGCGACGCGGACGCTCTTTGTGGAGGACGAGGACGGCATGCTCTGCGGCGCGGTGGCCGAACTCGCGGCCCACCTCGACGCCCGGGAGGCGTATCCCGTTGAGCGGTTATCGTCCGTGGCGAACGCCTTACTTTCGCATATTCCCGAGGAAGAACGGGACCAGTACGCCTTTGGCGATCCTGAAGTTGAGGAAGTGGAGCCGAACGCGGCGTGGCGGAGCGCGGCCCAATACGACGCGGAGTTAAGGTGGTGCGAGAAGGTGGGGCGGGATCCCTCCCGCTTACGCGGCGACGTCGACGAGCCACGTATGGAAGAGGAGAGCGAGGACGACGACCTCACGGTCGAGGAGCTCGAAGAACCGCCGCTACCCATGCCAAGTGGAGGCATGCTCGGCCTTGCGCCGGTCCGCGTCCTCGCGCGCGCGGCTTCAGTGGAAAAGGCCTGGCCGCTCACGCGGTCCCTCGCACCAGACTGCGACGCCTGGCCCTGTACGCGCCTGGAGGACTACGCCTTCGACGCGGGCGCGAAGAACGTGAAAGTTTACTTGAAGGTGCCCTTTGCGGTCGCGGACGAATCTATTTTCGTCGAGTTCGAGGCCGATTCATTACGCCTCGAGGTCGTCGACGCGGCGTCGCGGACGCGCTTCTACTTCCGGCAGGCGCTCGTGCACGCCGTCGACCCGTCACGCTGCAAGGCCTGGGCCAAGCGCGGTGACGTCGTCCTAACCCTGCGCAAGGCGGAGGCGGAGGACGCCTGGCTGAGCCTGGCGTCGACGGAGTTCGCGGGGTCCTATTTTTAACTGTTATTATTCGCTACTTTGGCGTATGTGTATCTAATCTTCCGGAAGGGTACGCTATGTGGTGCGGGTTTTGATCAAAGAGTAGCAATTCGGTTACTGCCTTAGAGCACGTCTGCTACCGCTTGCAGTCTTGCACAAGAGCCATACGAGGGGAAGCGGGGGTAAGGCATCTCCGGGCGCAGCGCCTCCGGCGCCTCGATTTATTGCCCGCCTGTCGCCTCAGCTTGAGGGGCAGCCGCTTTCGGACAGTTCCGCAGTCACCGCGAGCTCCTGCGCACCTCGGCACCGCCAGCCGCCGCCGCGCCACCACCAAAGGTCCACCAGAGGGTAGCACACCTATGGCCCCGCCGGAGCCCGACCAGCCGGCCGAGCCGGAACCCAGCGCACCGACGCACGACGGCGCGCGCCACGCCACCGGCACGCACGGCGTGCGCTGGGGGCCCACCAATATTGTGAGCAGCGGCTGCCGGGACGGGACCGTGGCGGTCTGGGACCCAACGACGCGGACGACCAAGTTACTACTGGGAGGGCACGAGAGTGCGGCGGACCCCTGCGACCGGTGGGTGCGCTGCACGGCGTGGAGCCCGGACGGGGGTTTGTTGGCGACGGGCGGCCCGCGGCGCGTCTGCGTCTGGACCGCGGCGGGCGAGCTCCGGTGCTCGCTCAACTTGGCGTCGGCCACGGCCCTCGTCGAGGCCGAGCCAGAACCCGCGGCCGAGCCGGCCGTTGACGCTGAGCCCGCCGCCGACGCGCCTGCCGAGCCGGCCGCCGATGCACCGGCCCCGGCCGAGCCCGCCGACGCGCCGGCCGAGCCCGCCGACGCGCCGGCCGAGCCCGCCGCTGCGCCGGCCGAGCCCGCGGCCACGGAGGACCCCGAGCCCTACTACGTCCTGAGCCTCTGCTGGGTCGACGCGAACACCCTGGCCATTGGGGGAGTATCGAACACGGTCGCAATCTGGAAGCTCGACCTCATGGCCCTGGCGGCCCAGATCTACGGGGAAACTCCTCCGCGCTACGCCCTAGCCCACAGCGACCACGCGGACTCGATCCGCTGCCTGGCCGCGTGCGGCCCGCGGCTCGCGTCGGGGAGCGACGACTGCACCGTGCGGGTCTGGGACGTCGGGCCGAATGAGTCCGATATTCTGGTCAGAGGCTTCGGCGCCGGCGTGACGTCCATTTGCTGGTCGCCCGGCGGCGCTTTACTCGCGGCTGGGTCCGCGGACTCTTCGGTACGGGTCGTGCGCGCGGAACCGGGCCGCCAGTTCGGCGCCGTGGCCTGGGTCTGGCGCGGTAGTTCAGAAAAGGTGACGGGGGGCGTGTGTAGCGTGGACTACTCCCCGGACGGTTCAAGGTTGGCGGTGGCGGCCGAGGGCCGCGTCTTCGTCTTCGGCGGCGTCCTGGACGCGACCCTGGGCGATTTGCTGGCGATCCTGAAGGCGCCGGGCCTGCGCTACGACGTCGCGTTCTCACCGGACGGCCGCGCTTTATGCTATGGCCGGTCCCTCAAGCGCGAGCCCGTCTCTTCGAATTCCGCCTCAAGCGACGAGTGGCCCGTGGCCTTCCTGGACGCGCCACTCATCGACGACGAGCCGTACTGAGGTCCGCTTTGCCGGGGGTAAGTTTCTAGAATAGGCCTGTGGCTCGTCGACCCCCCCCCCAGCGGCGCGTCTTCCTCTTGAGTCCTCCGTCGGCGCGGCCCATCTTACGCTAGGACTGTCCGTCCCTCCCGGACCATTCGCAGGGCTGATGACGCGTCGCCTAGGGCAACCGCAAGTTGTAGGCAAACACGGAATGAAGGGGGCTCCTACGAGAGGATTCACGGCCTGCGCACGCCGCGCATACGCAGTCGCTGCAGCCGCGCACACGCACACGCAGTCTCCCAATACATCTTGCGACTCCCAGAAAATCTCGCAGCTCAAAGACTTGCATGGGCGCCGCTGGAGTCCTCCAAGTACGTTCTCAGCCTGGAAACGAGGCTAACAACCGCGCACTCGTTCTCTCCGCCGTCTACAATGACAATGAACGCTAATCTGCTTGCACCGACGCTTCCAGACGGGCCACTGTGCATCTCGGCGGCCGCAGCGCGCGCGCCGACGACGGACGCGCCTCCTTTGAACGAGGCCTGTCAAAGTGGGTCATCGCACGACGCGCACGCCCCCGTGTTTACGGCATGTCGAAGCCTTGCGTCATCGCACGAGGCGCACGACCCAGTGTTCACGATGGCGCGAATGCCGCGTCCGCTCGAGCGCGACGGGACACCGCTGCTCCAGAGTCGTTCTCCGCCGATTCCCAAGCGGGCGCCGGTCGAAACGCTCGCTCTCAGCAGCTCCGTCACGCCGGACGCCTACGTCAGGCGCCTCGGCGACTGACCGCCGTCGGTGTACCCGCGCGCGGCCCAAGACCGCCGCGTGGAAATATCCTCCCTGTCGTCCTGTTATAATCGAATGTCACGTTATTTTACCACATACGGGTGTAGCGTAGTGAAAACTAGAGTTACTGCAACGGGTAGCGCTGCCCGCCGTGCTTATTCGCCCACTTCTCGAGGTACTGCGGCCGGTAGCCCCACGGGTACGTCGTCTTCGCGTTTTCGGTCACATAGGGGGCGTTCGACTCGCCGGACCGCAGCAGGCGCCAGGCGTCGCCCTTCGCATCACGCGCAAACACGTAGCAGCCCGCTGGCGCGAGCTTCAGATCGATCGTGAGCTCGATGTTGAGCAGGCGGGACACGAGCGCGACCGACGCCGCGTGCGACGTGAGCACGACGGTCGACCGCCCTTTTCGTAGCTCGGCGTCGATCAGCTCCGTCAGACTCCGCTCTGTCGAGGACATGCGCTCCAAATACCCCAAAGGCCACGTCTCCTCGTCGGCGCCGGTGTGCGGGTCCGCGCGGTCTACCAATCGCGGGAAGTACTGGAACCGCTCGGCGTAGGGGGCGACATTCCGCGGGTGGTGGCGCACTTCGGCTATTTCCGGATACAGCTCCAGCGGAATGTCCAACGCGTCGCAGAGCGGCGTGATCGTCTGCAGGCATCGTAAGTACGGCGACGAGAGCACGCGCACCGCGCCGCCGCGCCGTTTTAACGTTGCCGCCGCGGCGGCGCCGAGTTCCCTCGCCTGCCGATGTCCGAGCGTAGAGAGCGGCGGGTCGCGCGGGAAGCGGTCGAGGGCCTGGATCTGGTCCTTCCACGTGGGATTGGCGTAGTCGTGGCGGTCGCCGTGGCGCACGAGCACGAGCCACTGCGCTTCTTGACTATCACAACCGATGCCGTTCTTTTTAGATCGATAGAGGCTCAGCGCTGCGACCGCTACTCCCGCCACAGCAGCTATGACAGTGGGCCATTGCTGGCGCTCCATAATGTTTGCGCTGCAGCGGTGGCGTATGTGCTCGTTTGCACACGTTAGGCACTCCAACTCACTTTGACACAAGCCGGGCAACTTAGAAAGTCAGCCGAGTGGCGGCAAAAAAAACCCGTGGCAAAGCGCTAGCGCTCTCTCTCACTGTGTAACGCGTGGAGGGTCCAAACCGATCGCTGCTGCGCTATACACACAGTTCAAAGGGTTGCTGTGAAACCCTTTGGTCCGCTGCAGCGGTGAATTTCAAATCCGTTCGACGCTTGCGGCGCTACACTACTGCAAAAAATGAGCACGCTCAAACTGCTCGCATGCATCGCTCTGACGCATGCGCTGACGCCACCGAAGTCGTCACACGTCTCGTCGACGCCATCGGCGCGACGAGACGGCAGAGGCACAACGACTGATGATGCGCTCCGAGTCCGCGGCGGCGGCGGCAAGCAAAAGCCAAAAGCCAAAAGCCAAAAAGCCTCCGAAGGAAAAGCCTGTGGCCTAGGATTTCAACCAATTGAAACAAGTGGACCAGAGCTGGATCGATCGAAGCATAAATTTTCTAGAAGCGCCGGTCACGGAGCTGGTGATTGGCGCCACGGCCGTGTCGCTCTCGCTCGTCGAGATCCAGCGCCAGTTCATCGAACTCGGCACGCGCGAGGCCGACTACTCGGTATTATTTATCGCAGCATCGCGCATGCTCAAGGCGTTCCTGGCCGTCCTGCGGTCCACACGCATGGCGCTGCGCGGCTACAACTCCTACGCGGTCATCAAGCGCGGCGAGAACGTCTACCTGAAGAAGATCCCCTCACCGATGGACGACGACGGTGTTGTATGATGTTAATTTGCTTATTCTTATTCTATAGTTATTACCGCCGCCTTCTTCGGCGGCGGCGCGGCGGCAGCGCTCGCGGCGCGCTTCCTTTTTGCGACGGCGGCGAGCCGCCGCTGCTCGATTGCCGCGGCCGCATCGACGTCAATAGTTGACGCGGGCAGCGCGAACTCCGGCGGCGGCGCACTCGCACCGCGCCCGGAGGACCCGCCCTCCACGCCGCGCTGCACGAGCGCGTCGGCGCGGTCGTTCAGGACGTCGCCCGAGTGGCCCTTGACGTGCTCCAATGTTAATTTGTACTTCCGCCGCGGGCCCTCGGTAGACCATAAATCGCGGCACGTCTGCGCCAGCGCAACGTTTTTATGCGCTTGGTACCGACCGGACGTAATATTTGCCGCATATTTTGAGTCGTAACATATTGATGCCGGCCCGCTCGAACCTTCTTCGTCCCGTAACCACAGTAACGCCTCGGCCATGCCGCTCAGTTCGCCGGTGTTGTTCGAGGCCTTCTCGGCGCCCAAGTAGTGCGGCTGCGTCGCGTCGATAATGATGGGGCCCCACCGCTCCGCCAAGACTCGCCCATCTTTGACCGCGATGAACCCCCAGCCCGCCGGCTGGTCCCGATTCACATCCACGTTCGTGTTGCCGCGGCAGCCGCCGTCCGTGTAGACCGCGACCGTGCCGTGCGGCGGTGCGTACGCTTTGCGTACTTTGGTCGAGGCCTTGCGCGCCGCCGTCGTTTGGGATGTTCCGGGGTTCCTCGCGAACGCTTCGGCCTCGGACTGGGTCTTGAACTTCTTGAACTTAGCGCCCGCGAAGCCGCTCACGAGGCGCTCGGCCTCGGACCAGGAGCCGAAGACGCCCGTGGCGCGCCCCCGGGCGACGGCGTAGAACGCGCGCGCGGACATCCTTACTGCGACGGTGTTGACGGTCCGCGGTTGAGGCCCACAGCCCTCTTGCTCTCTCGGCGGTGGCGTCGGTGTGGCGCGTCGCGCAGCGATCGCGTGGCAGCGCTGCAGGACGAATGCGAGACGGACCGTTGTGTGTCTCGTACCACTGCCTCCTCTAGCGCTAAGCTTCGCACACGACTTGGGCAAACGGGGCGTCGAAACCCGTAACCATTGGGTTAGGAGCCAACCTGCTAGCCGAGAAGTCCACAGGCGTCTTCTAGCAGTGCTCTTCGGACAATTTGATCAATTCGCCGAGGGCCGCTAAAATCGGTAAAACCACGCCGACATCGCGGGCTCCTTGTCTCCCATCTTCTTCAAAAAACCAACCTATTCACCATGGCTAACCCTGTTGCACGTCGCAGCGTCCCAAACCACAGCGCGCTGTGAAAGTGTGAGGGTTGCAACGCGCGGCCGCCTGGCGGAGGAACAGAGGCGACTCGCCGCCAAACCACCATCCAGCACGCGCGCGGCACCCGCTACATCCCAAGAGGTCGCAGCGCGCACGCGCGCTTGCGGCCGACGCCTCCCAGCACGGCGCGCGCCCACACACACGATGCAACGTCCGCGGCCAGCCGGCGAAAACCGTGACGACCCGCAGGTCTTCTTCGACATGACCATCGGCGGCCAGCCGGCGGGGCGCATCGAGATGACCCTGCGCAACGACGTCGTGCCCAAGACGGCCGAGAACTTCCGCTGCCTCTGCACGGGCGAGAAGCCCAAGTCCGCGTCCGGCGCGACGCTGCACTACAAGGGCTCG